>Ga0208138_100291_pt1 | contig 25399 bp, 23 predicted proteins | sample AntRauMetaRauer3_FD_184786 | JGI IMG/M metagenome (GOLD analysis project Ga0208138, IMG submission 184786) | Saline lake microbial communities from Rauer Lake, Antarctica, in enrichment culture - Antartic Rauer Lake 3 Metagenome Rauer3 (SPAdes)... ...
AGGGAGATACGCTTTCACCCATAGCGGATGGTCCTCTGGAATCAGGTTCTTGCCGGAACGTTCTGATTTCTCAAGAGAATACCATCCGCTATCTTCGTTTTCAGGCTGGCCTCATGAATAAGCCGGGTTTATGAAATTGTGATCTTCAAGCTGCATTTCGAATGTGTGGTCATACTGCACTCCCAGGTGTTCGGCGTACGCTTTGCACACGTGGTCGAGAAGTCCTGCTGAAAATGTAGAAGCCAGCTGGTAAACATCTACAACTTCGTTGTATCGCTTCTGCTCCGTTTTTAAATTAACCTTGAAGAACCAGCGCCGAGTAATCCCTAAGCATTCGCCAATGGACGAATGTTCAAGATCCATGAACGTAATGCTCGCAAATGCCAGCATGTCGTGGAATATCTCTGAGGTGTCCTTAAGCGCAAGGTCCCAGGCATATTTTCCTGGCCTATCGTGATCTCCGAACCCCAGCTTCAGTGTGTAATTTCTAGTCGACCGGATTCGGTAGAGACCTGAAACCAAAGATTCATCTGGAAATACTAGCTTCTGATGGGCGCTGACATTTCGTAAATAACGAAGCTTTTGATACTCATCTGGCCGAGCTTTGAGAAATGAATTGACCGCGTCCTTCAGCCAATCTGGTGAATTTTTGTTGGACAATTCAACGAAGAACAGCAAGCTTCGGAGAAGGTTATTCAGACCCAAGATGAAATGCTTGGGTTGGTGATACGATACGTCTAGCGCAATCTTGTTCTCGTGGACAATCTCAATGTTCTGGATAATCGTTGGGTGCGCAGCGGCCAGTTGCTCAAATAAGAGTGAAGATCGCTGAAGCTCAAACATTTGTCATCCTGAAATCTAACGCCTAATTTAGGGGCCGAAGCTGCGTAGCAGCGGAGGTCCCAGCCCGCTTGCGGGCGACTACAATTACTTTTTAGAGGTCCGTAATTTTCGGTAAAATGCCAGGGTCAAAGCGTTTCTCCTCTATTTCAGCCAAGTCGCTTATTTGACGGTGACCGAGACGGTGCGCCAACATATCTTCCACACGGATAGGACCAGAGAACTTATCGAGAGACGGACAAAGGACATACACCTCAGCCTGGTCTATTGAGGCTGACCACAAACTCTCATCCTTGGATATCGTGACCATCATACGGTTTCTCCCATAGAGGTAAATTATAGCTACTAACCGTCCATGAACTGGATAGAGCATAATTGTGTGAACGCCGGGCCACGCTAAAAACCTTGCTTCTTCAGGTTCTCTATTCTGAAAGAAGTCAGAAAACTCGACATCATATGAGTCTCGCTCATCAGGGGTTTTAGCCCAAAGAGCATTTCTAATTTCTTCAACATCTGTACTATCTAAATAGCGCTCTCCAAGCCTATTAACCCCTACGCCCAAAGCAAACTTACATAAAAATCTTTGCTCAAATCCCATCTGGACCGCCAGTCTTCCTTTATGCACCTTACCTTGAGCATCTTTAAGGTTTGACAGGAATTCATTCTCATCCGCAGTAGGCTGATGAAAGTAATTGTCGTCATTTGGAAGTTCAATGTTCCCCGAAATTCTCTTGGAGTATTTAAAGCTCTTAATGACAGACTGCAGCAACACAAGGTTCCAATACTCATCTGAATGTTGAGCAAATATATAGACCTCGCCGCCAAATTTTTTATTGTCAATTGGGTTTCCGCCGGCGATCGTATCGTATCTAGAGTCGGCTTTAAGCCTTCGATGATATACCAATCCACCGTGTGGCCCCATCCATAACTCACACGTCAACTTAGGGTCTGATACCAAACTTTGGTGAACCCCCATGTAGCGAAGAGGAAGGGGCCTTGGCTTTTTTAAGTCGATATAATATAGAGCATTCTCAGCCATATCATTCTGGCTGAAGAAGTTCTTTACTAAAGGAGCATCAACGAAAAGCCCCATTATGGAGTTGCATCGCTGGCAAACATTACGTGTTTTAAAAAGATCAGAGGCCTGGGCTCCTCCCAAAGACTGCGGAAATATATGCTCCAGCGAAAACTCGTTCGCCGGTTTTTCAATGTTACAGAAAATACATACTTTTGACACACAAACCTCCAAGCTCAAACACCTCTAACGCTTGCAGCATGCGCGCCCATGGAATGAAGCTAAAGGCGCAATGTAATGGGCGTCGCCGTGCCTGTATTGGTTAGGGCCCGAATCTTGCCTCGTCAGAGATGAACTCACAGCCACTACCACTTTCAGACCAGAGAGGCTAACTTTCGCTTTTTGAATGATTTCACCACACGACCGTGCCATTCCCGGATAAGCTGGGTGGTATCTGCCTTATCGCTCACGCATCTTTCTAGAGTGCCACGAGGCTGGGGCAAGGTTTTTTCTTCTAATTCCCAATCCAACACACGGATCGGCCTGCGATGTTCTATCCACCCTATCTCGGTATCATCGCCTTCTACACGGTAAGCGCCCCCGACAACCTGAACCAAAGCAACCAATTTCGCTCCAGTTTTTATGGCAACGATGTCATTCACGCGCATTTCATCTTTGAATGTAGCAATCACCGATTCACCATCATTCCAATCGCCTAAACCAATTATTTTCTTGTGTTCCAGAATGGAATACACATGCTCCTCGGAGAAGGATTTGTCGTTGGGATGCATTTGCATATGCCAATAAGTCATGAGTCACCTTGTCTATGTTTCAAAACGGACGCCTGAGCGGCCCTAACAGTGATTAGACTGCGTGCTCGTATAAGAACTTGAGCGCGCGCGTATAACAATATTATCTTGCAGGCTGATGTCTTCCTAAGCCATTGAATTTTAATAGCATTAACAACAATTAGGCTACATAACGCCAATCATCGTGCATGCCGCATAACACGGATGAGCGAGCCTGCGGTATTTCATGACATGGGCGTTATGAGCCGACCAAGGACAGAGCCCCTGCGCCCCCTCGGTAGATGACGCACCACGCTACCGCCGGGCAATGCCCTGGCGGGCACCGCCTTCCTGGCAGCCGCGATCCGCTGTGGATCACGTCCCCCTTCCCTAGGGGATCAATGCTTAAGTGCTCCCTAATCTAGCGTGCCTCGGCACGGAATAACATGCGGCTTTGTGGGCACTGGGCGCGCTGCGGCGCCATTCGCGCTGCGAGCAGCGCTCCCACAAGGGTTACGGTGGTGATGTCGCTGGGCGCCTGGCGGCGCCAATCGCGCTGCAAGCAGCGCTCCCACAATGATGCAGAGCCATCTCACGAAGGTGTGAGATCGAAAAACGCCCGCCGCGGCTATGCCGGGGCGGGCGTGGTGCTAGGGTGCTATCGGCCGATAAGTGCTCTCAGGAGGGGAAGCTGAACTGGGCGCTCTCCTGGGCGCTGCGCTCGGGCCAGCGCTGGGAGACGGCCTTGCGGCGTGTGTAGAAGCGCACGGCATCAGGGCCGTAGGCGTGCAGGTCGCCGAACAGCGATTCCTTCCAGCCGCCGAAGCTGTGGAAGGCCACCGGCACCGGCAGCGGCACGTTGATGCCGACCATGCCCACCTCGATGGCGTCGGCGAAGCGGCGCGCGGCCTCGCCGTCGCGGGTGAACACGCAGGTGCCGTTGCCGTACTGGTGAGCGTTGATCAGCGCGATGGCTTCCTCATAGGTGTCGACACGCACCACGCAGAGCACCGGGCCGAAGATCTCGTCGCGGTAGATACCCATCTCCGGAGTCACCCGATCGAACAGGGTGGCGCCCAGGAAATAGCCCGGCGAGTCATCGACTAGCGGGTGGCTGCGGCCGTCGACCACCAGCTCCGCGCCGGCGGAGGCGCCCTGCTCGATGTAGCCGGCGACCTTGTCGCGATGGGCGGCGTTGACCAGCGCGCCCATGTCGAGGCCCTTCTCGGTGCCCGGGCCGATCTTCAGGGTGCGCGCCTCGCCGGCGAGCTTGTCGACCAGGGCATCGGCGGTGTCGTCACCCACGCACACGGCCACGGAGATCGCCATGCAGCGCTCGCCGGCGCTGCCGAAGGCGGCGCCGATCAGGGTGCTGGCGGCGTTGTCGAGGTCGGCATCGGGCAGCACCACGGCGTGGTTCTTGGCGCCGCCGAGGGCCTGCACGCGCTTGCCGTTCTCGGCGCCGCGGCGATAGATGGACTTGGCCACCGGGGTGGAGCCGACGAAGGAGAGCGCCTTGACGTCGGGCGCGTCGATCAGCGCCTCGACCGCCTCGCGGTCGCCGTGCACCACGCTGAAGATACCCCGCGGCAGGCCCGCCTCGTCGAGCAGCTCGGCCATCTTGATGGCGGTCGAGGGCACCTGCTCGGAGGGCTTGAGGATGAAGGCATTGCCGCAGGCGATGGCCATGGGGTACATCCACAGCGGCACCATGGCCGGGAAGTTGAAGGGCGTGATGCCGGCGACGATGCCCAGCGGCTGGTGGTTGGACCAGGTGTCGATGCCGGGGCCGGCGTTGTGGGAGTACTCGCCCTTCAGAAGCTCCGGCACGCCGCAGGCGTACTCGACGTTCTCGATGCCGCGCTTGAGTTCGCCCATGGCGTCCTCGAGCACCTTGCCGTGCTCCTCGGCCACCAGCTGGCAGATCTCGTCGGCGTCGCGCTCGAGCAGCATCTTGAAGCGAAACATCACCTGGGCGCGCTTGGCCGGCGGCAGGTTGCGCCAGGCCGGCAGCGCCTCGTGGGCGGCGGCGATGGCGCGCTCCACGGTGGCGGCATCGCCCAGGGCGACGCGGCGAATGGCCTCGCCGGTCGCCGGATTGAACACGTCGATCCTGCGCTCGCCGGCCACGCGGTCGCCGGCGATCCAGTGGTTCACGTCTGTCATGGGGCCTCTCTTGGAGTGTGTGGGAAGACGCGTCACGGTGGCGTCTTCCTGGATCGTTTTTCACCATCGAGCCGATGAGCTGTTCCGTGGACAAGCCTTCGCGAGGGCGCTGTAAACCCTTCCCTGGGCGCTACTTTTGCCATCCATGGCAAAAGACCCTCGCTTCGCCTTGTCCCCGGCGCTCATCGAGCCAAGCGGGAGCTGTCAGACCTCCCGGTCGAGCAGCGCCTCGTCGAAGGGGTAGCGCGAGAGCTTCTCGATGCCGGTCTCGGTGACCAGCACTTCCTCCTCCAGCTTGACGCCATCGGCGGCGCCGACCTCACCGATGTAGCTCTCCACGGAGACCACCATGCCGGGCTCGAGGACGCCGTCCTTGGAGAAGCGGTCGAAGTCCATGTGGTGGGCGACCAGCGGGGTCTCGCCGTGCATGCCCACGCCGTGGATGATCGACGGGTAGCGGCGATCGAGGAAACGCTCGGGAATCTTCCAGGCGCTTTCGGCGATCTCGCGGTAGCTCATGCCCGGCTTGAGGATGCCCATGTTGTGGTGCACCTGGTCATAGGCCATGCGGTACAGGCTCTTCTGGTAGGCGCTGGGGCGCCCAGGCCCGACGTGGAAGGTTCGCGAGAAGTCGGAGTAGTAGCCGTGGCAGCCGATGGTGTCGGTATCCAGCGCCACCAGCTCGCCGGGACGGATCACTCGGTCGCTCGCCTCGTTGAACCAGGGGTTGGTACGCGGGCCCGACGAGAGCAGGCGCGTCTCGATGAACTCGCCGCCCTGCTTGATGATGTTGCCGTACAGGGTGGCGAAGAGGTCATTCTCGGTGACGCCCGGCTTGATGGCGGCCTCCACCTCGGCCACGGCGGCCTCGGCGCCGGCCATGGACTGGGCCAGGCAGGCGATCTCTTCCGGGGTCTTGATGCGCCGGCAGTGCAGGGTGTCCTGCATGCAGTCGAACACCTCGAGCCCCTGGGCCTCCAGCGAGCGCGCCAGGTTCAGGGCGCAGCGATCCAGGCCGATCTTCTTGTTGCCGCGGCCGTGCTCTTCCATCAGCTCGGCGATCTCGATGCCGAAGGGGTCGGACGACAGGTTGTCGCGCTGGTTGACCGCGGACCAGACCACCTTGGAGGTGCGCGCCTCGTCGATGGTCTCAAGCCAGGTCGAGACGTGGGCGCTGCCCGGATATTCGAAGAGGATCACCGGGCCGTCGAGCGGCACGTAGATATAGCGGGTGGAGTTGCGCAGGAAGTAGCCGAACATGTTGCGCGAGCCGGTGGCGTAGCGCTGGTTGTTGGGGTCGAACAGCACCACCGCGGCGTAGCCCTGCTCGGCCATCATGGCGCGCAGGCGCTCGAGGCGGCCGGCCCGCAGCTGCTTGGGGTCGAAGGCGGTGGGGATGCTGTCGCCGTTGGCCATGGGGGCCGAGGGTATCACCGGGATCTGGCCCGGTTCGTTGTCGGTCAGCTTCTCGAAATCCACGATGCTCATGTCAGGGTCTCTCTTGTGGGGCTCGCGTCAGGGGCTCAGGTCGGGGCATCTCGGGCGTGTCGTCGAGATCGTCGTTCTCGGGCGGCGGGATCAATCCGCCAGGCTGTCGGTGCGCTCCATCCCTTCCTCGAGCAGGCGCTCGTGGACCGGGGCCATGCGCCCGAAAATGCGCTGGGCGCGCTCGGGGCGGCCGATGAAGCCGGGCTCCTTGGCGTAGGCGAAGATCACCGTGTGGCGCTCCTTGTCGCCCTCCACCGGGGTGACGCGGTGCAGCGAGTAGCGGCCGAAGAACACCTGCAGGTCGCCGGGCTGAAGATCCAGCGCCTTGAGCCGCGAACGGTCGCCGTCGATGACGTTCTCGACCTCGCCGAAGCACTCGCCCTCGGGGCTGCGGATGCCCGGGGCATACTCGAAGCGACCGCCACCGTGGGACTGGCGCGTCATCATGGTGACGATGAATTCGTTGGTGTCGTAATGCCAGGGATGCTGGCAGCCCTCGCGCAGCACGTTGATGACCAGCCCCGCCAGGGGATCGGCGTAGGGGTGGATCTCATCCTGCTCTACGACGCTTGCGATGAAGCGCTGGAAGCCGTCGTGCTGGTAGACCCGCCGGATGATGGTGTCGTCGTCGATGCGATCACCGGCAACGAAGCCGTTGGTGCGGTCGTCGAAGCGGTTCTTGGGGTGGCTGGCCGGAAGGCCGGGATCGCCGGCGCTGTTATAGGGGTTGGTCTCGGTCTGGTTGTAGTGCGCCTCCGGCGACAGCCGCTCGGTCTCGCGCTCCAGCCGCGCCAGCGCCTCATCCGGCACGAAACCCTTGAGCACCACACAGCCGTCGTGGCCGAGCTGGCGGCGGCACTCGGCGATCATCTCGCGGCCGCGCTCGCTCGCCAGGTGATGGATCGGGTAGCGCTCCAGGTCGATCAATCCGTGAAGTGAGGCGTCGTCTTCCTGAACGAGGGCGTCTTGCATGGCGAATCTCCTGCCTGATCGATAACGTCTGGACAGGGTAGTGAGCCGAGTTCAATAATAGAAATGAATGGTTAAGATACAATGCATTGCAAAGGCTCATAGATCATGGACACCGACCTGCTCCGCGCCTTCGTCACCGTGGCCGAATGCGAGGGCTTCAGCGCCGCCGGCAAGGTACTGCACCGCACCCAGTCGGCGGTCAGCCTGCAGATCAAGCGGCTCGAGGAGCAGATGGGCGAAATGCTCTTCGAGCGCACCAGCCGCAGCGTGGTGCTGACCACGCCGGGGGGCCGCCTGCTGCCCTATGCCCGCCACATCCTCAAGCTGCAGGACGAGGCGCACCAGGTCATGGGCGTGGATCGCCAGGGCGAGCTGATCCGCCTGGGCACCTCGGAGGAACAGGCCAGCACCTACCTGCCCGAGCTGCTGCCGCGCTTCGCCGCCCGCTTCCCCGAGGTGCGCCTGGAGGTGATGTGCGGCATCAGCGGTTCACTGGTCAACGATTTCCAGGAGGGGCTTTCGGACGTCGCCCTGGTGGTGCGTCATGGCCCCACCCACACCGGCCGGCTGCTGGGACGCGAACAGATGGTCTGGGTGGTGGCCGAAGGCCGTTCGATCGACGACTGGGAGACCCTGCCGCTGGCCCTGAACCCCGAGGGCTGTACCTTTCGCGCCCACGCCTTCGCGGCGCTGGGCGCCTCGGAGCGCCGCTGGGACGTGCGCTACGCCAGCCAGTCGCCCACCGGCAACAACCTGCCGGTCCAGGCTGGGCTCGCGGTGACCGTCAAGACGCCGCGCAGCATCCCCGAGGGCTGCCGCATCGTCGGCGACGACGAGGGCCTGCCTAAGCTTGGGTACGTCGAGATCGAGCTGCACCGCACGCCGGGCGTTTCAAGCGATGCCTTCACCGCCTTCTGCGACGAACTGGAGGCGATCGTCACCGGCACCGACTCGCTGGAGTCGCTCGAATACGTGACGGGCGCAGGCTGAGAAAACCGAGACACGGCGAGAAAGACCGTTGGAGTAGCTGCGGGATACCAAGGAGGGATTCAGGAGATACCAAGGGGGGGATTCAGGGGATAGGAAACGAAAAATCCCCGGCAGTGCCGGGGATGATGGTCAACGCAAGCTGGCCGAAGATTACTCCGGGTTGACCGAATCCACGCCGCTGTCCGGGGCGACTTCGTCGTCGTCCAGGGACGCATCATCCGGCGTCTCGACGTCGACGTCGTTGGCGCTGTCGACACCACCCTCTTCGACGACGGCGCCTTCTTCCAGCATGCCATCATCGGTGGTCGTGGTCTCGCTGACCTCGTTGGCGGAGTCGACTCCGGTCGGCATCTCTTCGTTGTGGTGATCCGCCAGGGCGGCACCAGAGAACATCATCATCAGAGTCAGGGCTGAAGCAGTGGTCACAACGCGCTTCATATAGTGAACCTCTCATTCAGTGAATAGGACTTCGTTGCATTCATCATGCTTGTACGAATACTGTACACAACCTATTCAAATATAAAACATAACGCAACCCCTCAATGCTGGGGGCATATTTAACGCTCACCCTCAAGACACCCCGCCGACGGCGAGAGTTCCTGACACGACGAGAGGGAAATGACTGGCACCAAGGGGAGATCGACGGCGAAGACCTGCAGCGCATACTCAGCGGCGACACCCGGCGGCTACTGGCGGCGCACCTGCCGTGGCGTTGTCCCGAAGTGCGCCTTGAAGGCACGCGCGAAGCTGGAACCGGAGGTGAAGCCGCAGGCCAGCCCCACCGAGAGCACGTCCATATCCGTCTCCACCAGCAGCTGGCGGGCCCGTTCGAGCCGCAGCTTGAGGTACCAGGCTCGAGGGGAGCTATCGAGATGCTGCTCGAAGAGACGCTGCAGCTGGCGAGGCGAGACCCCGCTGCGGCTGGCCACCTCGGCGAGCGACAGCGGCGCCTCCTGATAACGCTCCATCAGCGCGACCGCCTCGACCAGGCGGCGGTGGTGCACTCCGAGGCGCCGGGCCAGCGATATGCGCTGCTGGTCGCGCCGGGTGCGAATCCGCTGGTGGATCAACTGTTCCGAGACGTCGATGGCCAGGCGCGAGCCGTGTCGACGGGCGATCACTTCCAGCACCATGTCCATGGCGGCGGTGCCGCCGGCACAGGAGAAGCGCCGCTTGCCCAGCTCGAAGAGCTCGTCGGAGGTCTCGATGGCCGGAAAGCGCTCCTGGAAGGCCGGCAGGCTCTCCCAGTGCAATGTGACTCGCTCGCCCTCGAGCAGGCCCGCCTCGGCGAGCAGGAAGCCGCCGGTGTCGAGGCCGCCGAGCACGCAGCCGGCCTGGTCCAGGCGGTGCAGCCAGGCCATCAGCGGGCGGCTCAGGGTGTCTTCGGGGCCGAAGCCGCTGCACACCGCGAGCGACGGCAGATGGTGCACCTCGCCGATGCCGCGATCGGCGAGCAGGGTCATGCCGTTGGAGGCCGTGACCGGCGCCCCGTTCTCGCTGATCAGCTGCCAGTCGAACAGCGGCCGCGCCGCGATCCGGTTGGCGATACGCAGCGGCTCGACGGCCGAGAAGAAGGCCATCATCGAGAAGCGCGGCAGCAGCAGGAAGCCGACGGCTTCAGGCAGCAGCCCATGGTAGTCCAGACGCAAGGTACGACTCCTTTCGAACGATCGGCCCCCCTTCGACAACGGGGCGCGCGACCGGTATGCGTGTCCACGGCGATGAGGATAACCGCTGTGCGGCGAGCGATCACGAAGCGAGAGCCCACCCCCTCGCGCCAGGGGTGGCCCGGCGGCTAGACTGAGCGCCAGATATCCCAACGCGAGGCGTCGCCATGTCTGACCACGAAAAAACCATCCTGGCCTTCGATGAGGCCGGTAACGAATACTTCATCGACATGTTCGTCAGCGTCCGCGATCTCTCCGACCTGCAGCACGCCGGCGCGACCGGAAGCGGCCTGCCCGCCTTCCGGACCCGCGAGGGTCATGCGGTCACCCACCTGGGCGGTGGCGAGTTTGCCGTGACGGTCCCCGGGGAGGAAGCATCGCTTACCGTCAGGACGCAGGATTCCGACTTCGTGTGAATGATCGGCGGCGCCGGATGACGTCGCCCTCAGGCAAGCGCATGACGCTCTCGTCCCTCCGAGAGACCCTCCGCCGCCACGTGAAAGGCTATACTGAAGGATGCGCCATTTCGGCAGCGCCCACCGCACAGGAGGGACGAGAGTCATGCCTTCATCGACGCATCACGTGTCACCCAACCCCAAGGGGGGCTGGAGCGTTCGTCGGCGCGGAGGTCAGCGCGCCAGCCGTCACTTCGCCACCAAGAAGGCCGCCGAGGCCTACGGCCGGCAGGTCAGCTTCAATCAGCAGACCGTGCTGATCGTCCATCACGCCGACGGTTCGGTGTCATCCTACGATGAGTCATCCTACGAAGAGTCGTCGTACGAAGAGTCATCCTCAGAGGAGCCATCCTCCGATCGGCCGAAAGCGCGCCGGCGGACCTCGACTCCGGAACACTGACGCGCCTCGGTGCCCCCGTCACGTGCACGACTCCGACAACCTCAAGGCCCGAGGCCATCCCCCACCACGCCGCGCTGAGGTAGACTCCCCTTCATCAAGTACCACTGATCTACCCGGTGAGGGGAAAGCCCATGAACTATCTCGGCGCGCACGTCAGCGCGGCGGGCGGGGTCGACAAGGCGGTCGAGCGGGCCGTTGCGATCGGCGCCGACGCCTTCGCCCTGTTCACCAAGAACCAGCGGCAGTGGCAGGCCAAGCCGCTGGCCGACGCGACCATCGAGGCCTTTCGCGCGGCCTGTGACGAGCACGGCTTCGGCCCCGGCCAGATCCTTCCCCACGACAGCTACCTGATCAACCTGGGCCATCCGGAGGCCGAGGGGCTCGCCAAGTCGCGCGCCGCCTTCCTCGAGGAGTTTCGCCGCTGCGAGCAGCTCGGGCTCTCGCTGCTCAACTTCCATCCCGGCAGCCACCTGAGAAAGATCAGCGAAAGCGACTGCCTCGCCCGCATCGCCGAGTCGATCAACCAGGTGCTCGCCGAGACCCAGGGCGTCACCGCGGTGATCGAGAACACCGCGGGCCAGGGCAGCAACCTCGGCTGGCGATTCGAGCAGCTCGCCGAGATCATCGATCAGGTGGACGACAAGACGCGGGTGGGCGTATGCATCGACACCTGTCACGCCTTCGCCGCCGGCTACGACCTGCGCACGGCCGAGGCCTGCACCGCCGCCCTGGATGAGCTCGACCGAGTGGTGGGCCTTGGTTATCTGCGCGGCATGCACTTGAACGATGCCAAGAGCGAGTTCGGCAGCCGGGTGGATCGCCACCACAGCCTGGGCCAGGGCAACATCGGCCTGGCGGCCTTCACCACCCTGATGCGCGACCCGCGCATCGGCGGCATCCCCATGATCCTCGAGACCATCGACCCCTCGATCTGGGCCGAGGAGATCGCCTGGCTGCGTGCCCAGGCGGGCTGATCGCCCGAAGGCGGCGCTCGAAGGGGGCGCGGTCACGGCCCACCCGATGCTCTGGCCTCATGAGATGCCCCGCCAGAGGTCCAATTGACCCTCGGCACTGGCCTCGGGCATGCTCAGCAAGCGATTGACACAACAAGGAAAAACGATAATGAAAGGTTTTGCACGCACGACGCTGGCACTCTCCGTTTCGCTGGCCATGGCGGCCGGCGCCCAGGCCGCCGACTTCGCCGACATGGATCCGATCACCCTGCGCCTGGCCCACGTGGTCAACGAGCAGGACGGCTTCCATATCGCCGCCGAGAAGTTCGAGACGCTGGTGGAGGAGCGTACCGAGGGCAAGGTGGACATCGAGCTCTATCCCAACGCCACCCTGGGCGATGAGCGCACGCTGCTCGAGGCCATGCAGATCGGCGCCGTGGACATGGGCGTGATCACCAACGGCCCGGTGGCCAACTTCGTCGAGGAGATGGCGGTGTTCGAGCTGCCCTTCCTCTTCCCCTCCCCGGAGGCCGCCTACGAGGTGCTGGACGGCCCGATCGGCCAGGAACTGCTCGATAAGCTCGCCAAGGTCAACCTCAAGGGCCTGGCCTACGCCGAGCGCGGCTTTCGCAACCTGACCAACAGCGAGCGTGCCGTCACCTCCCCCGCGGATCTTGAGGGCCTGCGCATCCGCGTCATGGAGAACCCGGTCTACGTCGACACCTTTCGGGAGCTGGGCGCCAACGCCATCCCCATGGCCTGGACCGAGGCGCTCACCGCCATGCAGCAGGGCACCATCGACGGCCAGGAGAACCCGATCAACGTCATCCACTCCTTCAAGCTCTACGAGACCCAGGAGCACATGACCCTGTCGCGCCACACCTATGCCCCGGCGATCTTCGTCATGGGCATGCCGGCCTGGAGCCAGCTGCCCGAGGCGGCCCAGGCGGTGCTCGCCGAGGCCGCCCAGGAGGCCGCCAAGCACGAGCGACGCGTCAATGCCGAGATGGCCGCCGAACAGCTGGCGGCGCTGCGCGAGGCCGGCATGCAGATCGTCGAGGAGCCGGATATCGCGGCCTTCCAGGAGGCCGTGGCGCCGGTCTACGAGCAGTACGGTGAGCAGTTCGGCGACTACCTGCCGCGCATCCAGGAGGCGCTGAAGTAAGTGTCTCGACCGCTCCTGTCCGTGCTGTCAGCCGCGCTGACGCCCCTGCAGCGCATCGAGCGCCTCATCGACGCCGCCCTTCGCCCCGTGGTCTTCGCGGGCATGGCGGCGTTGATCGGGGTGATCACGCTGCAGATCGTCTCGCGGGTGTTCTTCCAGGCGGTGGGCTGGACCGAGGAGGTGGCCCGTTTCCTGCTGGTCTGGATCACCTTCCTCGGCGCCACGCTGGCCTTCCAGCGGGGCCGCCATATCGCCGTGACCTTCCTAGTCGATGCCCTGCCCGGCCGGCTCCAGCGCCTCGCGCGTATCGTCGCGGTGCTCGTGGTGCTGGGCTTCATGATCGCCCTGGTGATCATCGGCTGGGAGTACATGCAGGTGCAGAGCTTCCAGAAGTCGGCCTCGCTGCGCCTCTCCATGACCTGGGTCTATGCCGTGATGCCGCTCTGCGCCGCGCTGATGGCCTGGTATGCCTTCGTCGACCTGGTCGGCCTGATCGTCACCGGCAACGTGGACGGTGACGACAAGCCCCGCCTCACCGAGGAGCCTCCGGCATGACCGCCCTGCTGTTCGTGCTGTTCTTCGTCTTCATGCTGCTGGGCGTGCCGGTCGCCCTGGCCATCGGCGCCAGCACCCTGCTGGCCCTGCAGGCCGAAGGCGTGCCGCTGATGGTGGTCACCCAGCAGATGTTCCAGGGCATCAACTCCTTCGCCCTGGTGGCGGTGCCCATGTTCATCCTGGCCGGCGACCTGATGGCCCAGGGCAAGGTCAGCGAGAAGCTGGTCGACTTCGCCGATGCGCTGTTCGGCTTCCTCAAGGGCGGGCTCTCGATCGTCTCGGTGGGCGCCGGCATGTTCTTCGCCGCCATCTCCGGCTCGGGGGCGGCGACTACCGCCGCGGTAGGCTCGAGCCTGGTGCCGGAACTGCGCAAGAAGGGCTACGAGCCCGCCTCGGCGGCCAGCCTGATCGCCGCCAGCGGCACCATCGGCGTGGTGATTCCCCCCTCGGTGCCGATGATCATCTATGCGGTAATCGCCCAGCAGTCGGTCTCCCAGCTCTTTCTCAGCGGCTTTTTGCCCGGGCTTGCCATGGGAGTGGGCCTGGCCACCATCGCCATCGTCCAGGCCTACCGGCGCAACTACCCGCGCGGCACGGCCTTCTCGCTGGCGACCATCTGGCAAACCCTGAAGAGCGCCAGCTGGGGACTGGCCACGCCGGTGATCATCCTCGGCGGCATCTTCTCCGGCATCTTCACGCCCAGCGAGGCGGCGGTGGTGGCGGTCAACTACGCGCTGATGGTGTCGCTGTTCGTCTATCGCGACCTGAGCCTCGCCGACGTCTATCGCATCCTGATCCGCTCGGCGATCACCACCTCGGTGATCATGCTGGTGATCGCGACCTCGGCGGTGCTCAGCTGGACGCTCTCCAGCTGGCAGGTGCCCGGCGCCATCGCCCAGTCGGTGCTGTCGATCTCCACCGATCCCTACGTGATCATGCTGCTAGTGGTGGCGGTGATCCTGCTCACCGGGGTGTTCATCGAGACCGCCAGCGCCCTGATCATCCTCACCCCGGTGCTGCTGCCGCTGGTCACCCAGCTCGGCATCGACCCGATCCACTTCGGCCTGATCATCGTGGTGGGGCTGGCCATCGGCATGATCACCCCGCCGGTGGCGATTAACCTCTACGTGGCCTCATCGGTCACGCAGCTGCCGCTGGAGCGCATCACCCGCGCCATCATTCCCTACCTGCTGGGACTGATCGGAGTGCTGCTGATGGTGGTCTATGTCCCGATCCTGCTCGGCCTCTCCGGCTAGGAAAGCCGGCAATCGTCACTTCAAGGAGAACCCCTCGATGCCTAGAACGTTACCCCTGGTCGCCGGCTTGCTCGCCCTCGGCCTGCTCGCCGGCTGCACCACCTACACCTGGGAGGACGGCCGCCGGGAGACCGTGTGGGGGGTGCCCGCCGAGGACGAGACGTCGACTCGCCAGGAACGCCAGGCCGAGGGCGTGCAGTATCGGGTGCCGGGCGAGCTGCCGGAGTAGCGAGCGCGCCGAGCTGAACGTTAGGCCCGGCGCAAGATCAGGCTGAGGTTGTTGGCGGGCATCTCCACCACCCGCTCGAGGACGAGATCGCATCGCGCGGCGGCTTCGGCGACCGTCCCCAGGTCGCGAATGCCGAAGCGTGGGTCGCGATCTCGCAGGTCGGCATCGAAGGCGGCATTGCTGGGCGACGTATGGCGCCCCTCGCGCGTGAAGGGGCCGTAGAGGAAGAGCACGCCGCCCGAGGGCAGTCGTTGCCCGGCGCAGTAGAGCAGCGCCTCTCCGACCGCCCAGGGCGCAATATGCAACAGGTTGATCGCCACCATGGCATCAAGCTGCTCCGCCGGGCAGAGCGTGGTCACGTCCAGCGCCAGGGGCTCGCGCAGGTTGGCAAGGCCCGAGTGCTCACGCCAGGCCTCGATCGAGCCGCGTGCATGCGGGTTGGGGTCGCTAGGCTGCCAGGTCCAGCCCGGCATCGCGCCGGCGAAGTGAACGGCGTGCTCGCCGCTGCCGCTGGCCACCTCCAGCACCCGCGCCCTGTCCGGCAGCACCGCCTTCAGCACCTCGAGGATCGGCTGGCGATTGCGCGCCGCGGCGGGGCTCTGGAGCCGTTGATCGTTCATGCTGCCTCCTGACCGCGCGCTGGCGATTATCGATAGTTACTTCTTGCCCCGCGCCTTGCGCGCCGCGTTACCGGGCTTCTGGCGCTGGCCGGTCACGCGCGACGACTGAGCCTTGACCTTCCTGCCACCGGGTGCCGGCTTGCCACCCTTGGCCTGACGGGATGGCGCCTTGCCGGCGGCGGCCTTGGCCCCCTTGGCCGGCGCACCACCCTTGGTAGCCCCTCCCTTGAGAGCCCCGCGCTTGGCCGGCTTGGCGCCCTTGGCGGGCGCGCCCCGCTTGGCCGATGCACCGGCTTTGGCGGGTCCATCGCGCTTGGCGGAGGCACCGGCCTTGGCAGACGCACCGCGTTTGGCGCCCTTGCCAGGGCCCGCCGGCTTCGCCTTGCCGCCGCCGTGCTTGCTCGGGTTCTTGGCCGACGTCTTGGCCTGGGAAGACGAATGCTCGGTCTGGGCCAGGATCGTCGCCACCTCATGCTCGGTCAGGTCACGCCAGTCCCCCAGCGCCAGGCCCTTGAGCGAGACGTTCATGATGCGGATACGCTCGAGCTTGACCACCTCATAGCCGAACACCTCGCACATGCGCCGGATCTGGCGGTTCAGCCCCTGCATCAGGGTGATGTTGAACACGAACCGCGATTCCTTGACCACCCGGCACGGCTTGGTGGTCTCGCCGAGGATCCGCACGCCGCTGCACATGCCGGCGATGAAGTCGTCGGTGATGGGCTTGTTGACGGTGACGAGGTACTCCTTCTCGTGATTATTGCTCGCGCGCAGGATGCGGTTGACCAGGTCGCCGTTGTTGGTCAGGAAGATCAGGCCCTGGGAATCCTTGTCCAGGCGGCCGATCGGGAAGATGCGCGTGCCGTGCTTGACGAAGTCGACGATGTTGGCCTTCTCGCTGGACTCCGTGGTGCTGACGATTCCGACCGGCTTGTTGAGCGCGATGAACACCAGATCCTCTTCCTCCATGGGCTCGATCACCTGGCCGTTGACCTTGACCACGCTGCCCGGGAAGACCTGGTCGCCGGTGGTGGCGCGCCGGCCGTCGATGGTGACGTTGCCCTGCTCGATGTAGCGGTCCGCATCCCGCCGGGAGCACATCCCGCTCTCGCGAATGTACTTGTTGATGCGCTTCGAGGGGTTCTGGGCCATGGGATCACTACCGGGGGAAGAAGAGAAGACATCAGCCGTGAGCGGACGGCCGCTTGACCGGGCAGTGTAAGGGCTGCCCCGCCCGGCGGCCAGTCGCGCCGCAGCGCAACGCCTGTCGTAAAGAGCGTCGCGTTCAGCCCAGGCCGCAGCAGGCCTTGAACTTGCGCCCGCTGCCGCAGGGACAGGCCTCATTGCGGCCGGGCTTGAGACGCGTCACCGAGGGCTCGCCGTCGAGATAGCGCCAGCGTCCGTTCTCAAGCACGAAGCGCGACGCCTCCTCCAGTACGCCCCAGCGCCGCCCTTCCTGGAAGGTGGCGCGAAAGTGTACCCGGCCGTGATCACCCTGCTCGTCGTGGTCGAGGATCTCCAGGCGCCGCCAGCGGGTGGCGTCGTCGGCCGGCAGGCTCGTCGGGCGCGTGCTCGAATGCCAGGTCTCGCGCAGGTAGTCGGTGAGATCGAGGGCGAAAGCGCTGTAGCGCGAGCGCATCAGCGCCTCGGGGCTCGGCGCCGCCTCGCCCTGGTGATAGCGGCCGCAGCACTCGGAAAGAGGCCGTTGGCTGCCGCATGGGCAGGCCTGATCGGGGGGCGTGGCGGCGGTCATGGCGGGTCTCCCGAAAAAGTCTCTATTGTGCCATCTCGCGAGATGCGGTTCCCGCCCTGACCAAAGCCCTGCTAGAAAGCCCTTGCGAAAACCCTTGCGAAAGGCCTGCTCACTGACCGGGATTACCGCACTGCAGCATAGAGTATGGTACACCTGTCAGGGCATCACCCTCACGCGACGCAAGGAGGACAGGGATGACCCGCCACACACCCGCCCACGACCGCCACTGGCATGCCCTCTCGCCCGAGGAGGCGCTGGCGGAGCTCGACGCCGCCCAGGATGGGCTCTCGGAAGATGACGCCCGCGAACGGCTGGCGCAACACGGTCCGAACCGGCTCCAGCAGGGCCAGGGGCGGCCCGCTTGGCGGCGCCTGCTGGCTCAGTTCAACAACCTGCTGATGCTGATCCTGCTGGTCGCCGCGGTGGCGAGCCTGGGACTTGGCCATGCGCTGGACGCCGTCGCCATCGCCGGGGTGGTGCTGATCATCGCGCTGATCGGCTTCTTCCAGGAGGGCAAGGCCGAGCAGGCGCTGGACAGCATCCGCAACATGCTCTCGCCGCGCGCCCAGGTGCTGCGCGACGGCCGACGCCATGAGGTCGACGCCGAGGCGCTGGTGCCCGGCGACGTCGTGCTGCTGGAGAGCGGCGATCGGGTACCCGCCGACCTGCGCCTGCTCGAGGCCAAGCGGCTGCGCGACGAGGAGGCGGCGCTGACCGGGGAGTCCACCCCGGTGGACAAGGCGATCGGCGCGGTGGACGCCCAGAGTGAGCTGGCCGAGCGCAGCTCGATGGCCTATGCCGGCACCCTGGTGGTCCAGGGCAGCGCCCGGGGGCTGGTGGTCGCGACCGGCGAGCGCACCGAGATCGGGCGCATCTCCGAGCTGCTGCGCGGCGTCGAGACGCTCAGAACGCCGCTGCTGCGCCAGCTCGACCGGGCGGGGCGCGTGCTGGCGCTGATCATCACGGTGATGGCGATGCTGACCGCGACCTTCGGGGTACTGGTGCATGACGAGCCCCTCGGCGACATGTTCATGGCCGCCGTGGGGCTGGCCGTGGCCGCCATCCCCGAGGGCATGCCGGCGATCGTCACCATCGGCCTGGCGCTGGGGGTGCAGGCGATGGCGCGACAGAACGCCATCATCCGCCGCCTGCCCGCGGTGGAGACCCTGGGCTCGATTTCCACCATCTTCTCCGACAAGACCGGCACCCTGACCCGCAACGAGATGACCGCCCGGGCGATCCGCCTGCCCGAGGGCGAGTTTCGGCTCGAGGGGACCGGCTTCACGCCCGAGGGCGCGTTCCACCGGGTGCGCGACGGCGAGGCGCTCGCGCTCGATGAGCCCCTCGATCTCGACGACCACCCGGCCCTGCGCCACTTCCTCAAGGTCGGCGTGCTGTGCAACGACGCCGAGCTCGCCCGGGACGAGGGCCGTTGGCGCATCCACGGCGACCCCACCGAGGGCGCGCTGGTGGTGGCCGCCGCCAAGGCCGGCCTCGAGGCCCGCGAACTGCGCAGCCATCACGACCGCCATGACGCCATCCCCTTCGAGTCCGAGCGCCAGTACATGGCCACCCTCCACGAAATGGACGGCGAGCCGTGGCTGCTGGTCAAGGGCGCCCCGGACCGCCTGCTGGAGCGCTGCCAGCGGGTGCGCAGCGCGGCCGGGGACGTCGCGCTGGACCCCGCCGAGTGGCAGGCGCATCTCCACGCGCTGTCGGCCCAGGGGCTTCGCGTGCTGGCCCTGGCCGAGAAGCGGGCCGAGGGCGTCGATGAGCTGGCCGACGAACATGCCGAGGACGGCCTGGTGCTGCTGGGGCTGGTGGGGCTGCAGGACCCGCCCCGGGACGAGGCCGTGGCCGCGGTGAAGGACTGTCTCGCCGCCGGCATCCGCCCGGTGATGGTGACCGGCGATCATGCCGTCACCGCCCAGGCCATCGCCCGCCAGCTCGGCTTCCTGCACACCGAGCGGGCGATCTCCGGGCGGGAGATCGAGGCGATGTCCGACGCCGAGCTCGAGGACGTCATCCTCGATGTCGACGTCTATGCGCGCGCCTCCCCCGAACACAAGCTGCGCCTGGTCACCGCCATGCAGGCCCGGGGCGGCGTCTGCGCCATGACCGGCGACGGCGTCAATGACGGCCCGGCGCTCAAGCGGGCCGACGTGGGCGTGGCCATGGGCATCCAGGGCACCGAGGCGGCCAAGGAGGCCGCCGAGATGGTGCTGGCCGACGACAACTTCGCCACCATCGTCGGCGCCATCCGCGAGGGCCGTAAGGTCTACGACAACATCCGCAAGACCATCACCTTCCTGCTGCCCACCAACGGCGCCCAGGGCCTGGCCATCCTGATCGCCGTGCTTGCCGGCAGCATGCTGCCGGTCACCCCGCTGCAGGCGCTATGGGTCAACATGGTGGTCGCGGTGACCCTGGGCCTGGCGCTGGCCTTCGAGCCCGGCGAGAGTGATTTGATGCGCCGACGCCCCCGCGACCCGAGCGCCCCGCTGCTCGACCTCTTCCTGCTGTGGCGGGTGGTGTTCGTCTCGGTGCTGCTGCTGCTCGGGGTGTTCGGGATCTTCTCATGGCTCTTCAACGGCCAGGGCACGAGCATCGAGCTGGCCCGCGCCGCGGCCGTCAACATGCTGATCACCGGCTGCGCGGCCTACCTGATCAACAGCCGCTTCATGCACCGCAGCAGCCTCTCCCTCCATGGGCTGTTCGGCAGCCGCCCGGTATGGATCGCCATCGCCCTGGTGATGGTCCTGCAGCTCGGCTGGACCTACCTGCCGATCATGCAGCGGATATTCGGCAGCGCCGCCCTGGGACTCGACCACTGGCTGGCGATCCTCGCCGTCGCGGTGGCGATCTTCCTCACGGTGGAGCTGGAGAAGGGGGCGCGGCGCCGCCTGAATCGCCGGCGTGACGCAAGCGACGATCGAGGCCATGAGAGCGGCGCCTCGGCCCGCCAAGAAGCACAAAAAGACAAGCAAAAAGACGAGCGCGCCGAGGCACGCTGAGGCGCCTGTGCCGTGCTCAGCTACGCCGCTTGGTGCGGGCGGTCGCCTCGGCGGCGAGCGGATCCTCCGGCCAGGGGTGCTTCGGGTAGCGTCCGCGCATCTCGCGACGCACCTCCGGGTAGCCGTTGGCCCAGAAGCTTTCGAGATCGGCGGTGACCTGCAGCGGCCGACGCGCTGGCGAGAGCAGGTGCAGCAGCACCGGCTCTCGCCCGTCGGCCACGCGCGGCGAGCCCTGCCAGCCGAAGCACTCCTGCAGCTTGACCGCCAGCACCGGCGGCTTGCCCTCCAGGCACGGCGTATAGTCGAGCCGATGGCTCGCGCCGCTGGGCACCGCCAGGCGCGGCGGCGCCAGTGACTCGAGACGCGCGCGCAGCGGCCAGGCCAGCGAATCGGTGAGAATGCGCGCCAGCGGCAGCTTCTCCACCGCCTCGAGGCGGCTCACGCCGTCGAGATAGGGCCCTAGCCACGCCTCCAGGGTCTCGAGCAGGGCCGACATCGACCAGTCCGGCCACGCCTCTTCCCCTTCGCCGCCACCGTGATCGCCCTGGTCGCGATTCAGCGTACGTCGCAGCAGCGCCACCCGACCGCGCAGCTGCTCGGCCTCCTCACCAAAAGGCAGCCGCTCGCGGCGCCGCAGGGCCGCCAGCAGCGCGGCGCGCACGGCCTCCGGCGGCAGCCGGTGAAGCGGCCGACGCTCGAGCACCACGGCATCGAGCCCCCTCACCTGCTCGCCGAGCATCCGGCCCTGGGCGTCGGACCACTCGAGGCTGGGCCGCCACTCGCGGGTCTGCGGGTAGAGCGCCTCAAGCCGCTCGGGCGCCAGCGCCACGGCACGGAAGATGCGCGCGCCGCTCGCCTCGCCGTCGAGCTCGGCGGCCACCAGCAGCGACGCATGGGCCAGTGGATGCGCCTCGGGCAGGGTCGCAAGCGTGCCGCCCGCCAGGCGAAAGCGCCCGGGCTCGAGGCGCTGCCCGATGCGCTCCGGGTAGGCCAGCGCCAAGAGCTCGCCCAGCGGCGCCAGGCGGATCGCGCCCCCTCCCGTCTTAGAGAGCTCGACGCCGGCGATGCGCGCCAGACGCCGGGCCTCCTGATGCCACTGGCGATGTTCCTTCGGCGCGGCCAGCCGGGTAGCCAGCGCCCGCTCCAGGTCGCGTTCCTGATCGAGGTCGCGCCCCTCAAGGGCGGCCACCAGGGCACAGGCCAGCGGCCGTGCGTCGAGCTCGGCCGAGCGCTCCAGCATCACCGCCAGGCGCGGATGGGTCGGCCAGCGCACGCAGGCGCGGCCCAGGGCGGTGAGATGGCAGGCGGCGTCCAGCACGCCGAGGCGCGTGAGCAGCGCTCGCCCGGCCGCCAGGGCCCCGGCGGGCGGCGGCGTCACCCAGGAAAGCTCGCCCGGCTCGGTGATGCCCCAGCGGGCCAGCTCGAAGGCCAGCGGCGACAGGTCCGCCTGGCGGATCTCCGGCTCGCCGTGGGGAATCAGCGGCTGCTCCTCGGCCCACAGCCGCACGCAGCGGCCCGGGCCCTGGCGGCCGGCGCGGCCGCGGCGCTGGTCGGCACTGGCTCGATTGACGCGGCGCGTCTCCAGCCGCGTCAGCCCGGTGCGCGGCTGGAAGACCGGCACCCGCTCCTGGCCCGCATCGATCACCAGGCGCACGCCGTCTACGGTGACGCTCGACTCGGCGATGGCAGTGGCCAGCACCACCCGCCGCCGGCCATCGGGATCCGGTCGCAGGGCGCGCCGCTGGGCCTCGATCGGCAGGCGACCATGCAGCTCCATGATGGCGAGCGCCGGCGCCCGGGCCCCGAGCTCCCGGGCCAGGCGGCGGATCTCCCCTACGCCGGGCAGGATCACCAGGGCGTCGCCCGCCCCCTCCTCACCCGGGTGCGTCTCATCCAGCGCCTCGTCCAGTGACTCAAGCAGCGCCGCGGCCTGCTGGCGGGCAGTATCCTCTCGCGGGCGCAGCGGACGATGCCGGGTCTCCACGGGAAAGCTGCGCCCCGGGCAGTCGATCACCGGCGTGGCCTCGCCGAGCACCCCCAGCAGGGCGTCGACGTCCAGGGTCGCCGACATCACCAGCAGGCGCAGGTCGTCGCGCAGGCCCTGCTGGGCATCGAGGGTCAGGGCGAGCCCCAGGTCGGCCTCCAGGCTGCGCTCGTGGAACTCGTCGAAGATCACGCCCGAGACACCCTCGAGCATGGGATCCTCCTGGAGCATGCGGGTCAGCACGCCCTGGGTGACCACCTCGAGGCGGGTGGTCGGACCCACCCGGCTCTCGCCGCGCATCCGGTAGCCCACCGTCTCGCCGACCCGCTCGCCCAGCGATTCGGCCATGAAGCCGGCCGCCAGCCGCGCCGCCACCCGCCGCGGCTCCAGCAGCAACAGCCGCCCGCCACGGCACCAGTCCGCGTTGAGCAGCGCCAGAGGCACGCGGGTAGTCTTGCCGGCGCCGGGCTCGGCGACCAGCAGCGCCCGCGAATGGACGGCCAGGGCGGCCCGGATCTCGTCCAGCCGCACGTCGATGGGCAGGGCGGCAAGGGAAGGATCGTCAACGCTGTTCATTCGTTCACTCTGGTCTGTTCGTTCACTTGGGTCGTTCGCCCAGGCCCCGGGGCCTCTGGCCTCACGCGGGGCAGGCGTCGTTGAAAGTCGATTCGTGCGGCCGGCTTGCCGGCGATCGCGTCCGGCACTAGCCTTGCTCCTCGCAACTTGACCGATAGGTCAGGAAGTGTCAGCTTCGAGTTCCCCGACCACAACAACAATAGGTTTCGGTATGCAACAGACCTCCACGACCCGCGCCGATGGGCGCCCTACCTCGCCCTCGTCTCAAAACGACGGGCTGCCGCTGCTCGACCGCTGGTTTGGCGTCAGCCGCCGCGGCTCGACGCTGAAGACCGAGATCCTGGCCGGGATCGCCACCTTCCTGGCCGGCATGTACATCATCGTGGTCAACCCGGCCGTGCTCAGTGACGCCGGCATTCCCTTCACCGCCGCCCTCTCGGCCACGGTACTGATCAGCTTCATGAGCAGCCTGGCCATGGGGCTCTATGCCCGTAATCCCATCCTGGTGGCGCCGGGCATGGGCATGAACGCGCTGTTCACCTACACCCTGGTGCTGGGCGCCGGCCTGACCTGGCAGGTGGCGCTGGGCTGCGTCTTCTGGTCCGGGGTGATGTTCGCCGTGCTGGCGATGTTCAACGTGCGCCGCGCGATCATCGAGGCCATCCCGCTGTCGCTGCGCTACGCCATCACCTGCGGCATCGGTCTCTTCATCACCTTCATCGGCCTGCAGAACGCCGGCTTCATCGTCGGCAGCGACGCCACCCTGGTCACCCTGGGCAACATGGACGCGAGCCTCGCGACCTTCTTCCTCGGCCTGGTGGCGACGGGGGTGTTCGTGATCCTGCGCTTCAACGGCGCGCTGATCATGGGCATCGCCCTGACCACCCTGCTGGCCGCCCCCATGGGCCGGCTGTGGGGCGACGAGGTGATGGTGGCCTGGAACGGCCTGGCCGCCTGGCCCGACTTCAGCGCCGTGATGCAGGTCGACATCCTCGGTGCCCTGAAGGTGGCCTACCTGCCGTTCATCTTCGTGATGCTGTTCACCAACTTCTTCGATGCGCTCTCCTGCTTCATGGCGCTGTCGGAGTCGGCGGATCTGAAGGACAAGGACGGCAACCCGCGCAACCTCAAGCGCTCGATGACGGTGGATGCCTTCGCCTCGATGATCGCCGCGCCGCTCGGCACAAGCGCCGCCCAGACCTTCATCGAATCCGGCGCGGGCGTGGCCCAGGGCGGACGCACGGGCCTCGTGGCCGTGGTCATCGCCCTGCTCTTCCTGCCCTTCCTGTTCCTGTCGCCGCTGCTGTCGCTGGTGCCCGGCGTCGCCACCGCCCCGGCCCTGGTGCTGGTGGGGCTGTTCATGATGGCGCCTATCGCCAAGATCGACTGGAACCATTTCGATCAGGCCCTGCCGGCCTTCCTGGCCATCATCCTGATGCCGCTGACCTACTCGATCACCCTCGGCATCGCCTTCGGCTTCATGAGCTTCGTACTGATCAAGGCCCTGACCGGGCGGATCGGCGAGATCAAGCCGGCGATGTGGGTCTCTGCGGCTCTCTCGGTGCTGATGCTGCTCACCGCCCAGTAATGGGCACCGGATCCTCGCCGCGGGCCGCGGGGTGCTTCACCCCGCAGCCCTTGATCACCACCCGGGTCAGGAAGTCGGTGATGTGCTCGAGGTCGTCGTCGTCGAGCGCCTCGCAGCCGGTGATGCCCAGCACCTGAGCCTCGAAGTCGGCGTAGTGCTGGGTGGAGGACCAGATCAGAAATATCAGCCAGACCGGGTCGACCGGATCCATCAGGCCCCGGTCGGCCCACTCGCGAAACACCGCGGCGCGGCTCTGCACCCAGTCGCGCAGTTCGCCGCTCAGGTACTCCTGCAGGAAGGGCGCCCCGCCGAGGATCTCGCTGGCGAACAGCCGCGACCCCTCGGGGTGACGGCGCGACATCTGCATCTTGGAGCGGATGAAGGCGGAGAGCACCTCGGCCGGATCGTCCTCCGCGGAGATGTCATCGAGCATCACGTTCCAGCGCTCCATCATCCGCTCGAGCAGGCGAACGTAGAGCTCACGCTTGCTGCCCATGTAGTAGAGGACGTTGGACTTCGGCAGGCCCGCCTCCTCGGCGATCGCCTGGAGGCTCGCCCCCCGATAGCCGTGCCGGGCGAAGACCCGCTCCGCGGCCGCCAGGATCGCCTGCTCGTTGCGGCGCCGGATGGCGCCGCCTTCCTGCTCGCTGAGGTGTTCTGCCTTGGCCATGGGCCCTCGCTGCTGTCGACACGGACGTTTCGGCCCTGAGCTTGCCTGAGAGGCGCCCCACTAGGCAATTCGGCATGAGATCGCCGCGATACCGGGAACGGAAGAAACACCGGAGGCAAGTCGTTGAGGAGATACCGTCTCTCCTGACCGGCCGCAACCCTCATTGAGTTGGTTGTGGCCGATATTCGGTTTGTGACTTCAAGACGCCGAAAGCGATATGCACCAATTTGCGCATGGCGGCCCCCAAGGCTGTCA
>Ga0208138_100295_pt1 | contig 25200 bp, 20 predicted proteins | sample AntRauMetaRauer3_FD_184786 | JGI IMG/M metagenome (GOLD analysis project Ga0208138, IMG submission 184786) | Saline lake microbial communities from Rauer Lake, Antarctica, in enrichment culture - Antartic Rauer Lake 3 Metagenome Rauer3 (SPAdes)... ...
GTTCCGGCCCCAGATCGAGTCCCGCCACTTGCGGGCGCCCGACCGCGGTGTACAGCCCGGCCGCGGCGAGGACCGCTCCGACCGCGAACAGCGACCCCACAGCGGGCAGCGGCGGGAAGTAGCCGGCACCGCTCGGCGCGAGGTAGGTGAGCGCGAGCGAGGCGAAGACGGCGACGACCGACCAGCGCGGGTCGACGCCGGCGGGCGTCCCGCTTCGAACCCGATCACTTTCTGCCGCGAGCGCGGCGAACCAGACGGCGACGAGGTAGCCGAGGAGCGCGCTGTTCACGTCCGAGAAGCCGGCGGTCGGCGCGTCGGTCACGCCGCCGAGCGCGACGATGGTCGCCCACGCGGAGACGAGCGGGACGACCGCGAGGGAGATCGCGACCGACCCGAGGAGCCGTCGACGCCAGCCGGCGACGACCGAGAGGGGGTACGCGACCGCGACGAGCAGCCAGTAGTTGACGACGTTATCGACGAGGTGGACCGGGTCTGTGTGGACGAAGCTCGACGCGAACGCGGTCCACAGCACCCACCGGCTCTCGAACACCCCTTCAGTCGCTAGCGAGAGCTGCCACGCGTCGGTCCCCGGCATGAGGCTCACGGCGACGAGCAGCGTCGGCAGCGGGACGGCGATCAGGAAGAGGTCCCTTGGAGGGGTCGACCGGACGGCCGCGCGGACGCTGGCGAGGAGCCCGCGGAGCGTTGGCGGAGTTCCCTCGCGATCCCCCGCTGCGCTCATCGGCTACGGCGTCGCCGGGCGAACGCTCTCTAGCGCCGCCGCGAAGTCGTCGGCCGTAATCGAGACCTCGTCGGCGTGATCGTTGGCGGTCTCACCGTGCTCGTCGGCGACGCGCTCGATGGCTATCAGAGCGGCCTCCCGGCACAGCGACGCGATCTCCGCGCCGGAGTATCCCTCGGTCTCGTCGGCGAGGTGCTCTAAGTCGACGCCCTCGACGAGGGGTTTTGTGCGGGTGTGTACGTCGAATATCTTGCGGCGCGCCTCGCGGTCGGGCTCGGGGACCTCGATGTGGGTCTCTAACCGTCCGGGCCGGAGCAGCGCTGGGTCGAGCGCGTTCCGCCGGTTCGTCGCCGCGAGCACGACGAGGTTCGGGTTGTCGCTCGCGCGGTCGAGTTCCGTGAGCAGCTGGGAGACCACCCGCTCGCCGACGCCCGAACTGTCCCCGCCGGCGGCGTCGCGGTCGGCGGCGATCGCGTCGATCTCGTCGAAGAAGACGATCACGGGCGCCGCCTGTCGGGCGCGGTCGAACAGGTCACGGACCGCCTTCTCGGACTCGCCCACGTACCGATCGAGCAGCTCCGGACCGGCCACCTGAATGAAGTTCACGCCGCTCTCGCCCGCGATCCCCCGCGCGAGGAGGGTCTTCCCCGTGCCGGGCGGCCCGTGGAGCAGGATCCCCGTCGGCGGGTCGGCGTCGGCGGCCTCGAAGAGGGGGCCGTACGTCAACGGCCACGTGACGGCGCGCTCCAGCTTCTCCTTGGCCTCCGCGAGCCCGCCGACATCGGTGAAGTCGGTGGCGGGCTGCTCGGCGACGTACTCGCGCATCGCGCTCGGCTCGACATTGGCGTGGGCCGCCTCGAAGTCGACCTTCGCGACGGTCACGTCGTCGAGGGCCGCGGCGTCCGACTCGCGGGCGCGCCGCAGGGCGGTCATCGCCGCCTCCTGCGCGAGTCCCTCGATGTCGGCCCCGACGAACCCGTGGGTCCGGGCCGCGATGCGGTCCAAGTCCACGTCGTCAGCGAGGGGCATCCGACGCGTGTGCACGTCGAGGATCTGCCGGCGGCCGGCCTCGCCGGGAACGCCGATCTCGATCTCGCGGTCGAATCGACCGCCCCGTCTGAGGGCGGGGTCGAGGGTGTCGACGCGGTTGGTCGCGCCGATGACGATCACGTCGCCGCGGGCGTCGAGTCCGTCCATCAGCGAGAGCAACTGGCCGACGACGCGGTTCTCCACGTCCCCGCCGTCGTCGCGCTTGCCCGCGATCGAGTCGATCTCGTCGAAGAAGACGATCGCCGGGGCCTCCTCGCTGGCCCGCTCGAACACGTCCCGCAGGCGCTCCTCCGACTCGCCTTTGTACTTCGACATGATCTCCGGGCCGTCGACGGTGATGAACGTCGCGTCGACCTCGTTGGCGACGGCGCGGGCGATCAGCGTCTTCCCGGTGCCCGGGGGGCCGTGGAGCAGCACGCCCTTCGGCGGATCGATCCCGAGCCGGGTGAACACGCCGGGCTCCGAGAGCGGGAGTTCGATCGTCTCGCGGACTAACTCCAGTTCCTCGTCGAGCCCGCCGATATCCTCGTAGGTCGCGCCCGCGGTGTGCTCTTCCGGGGGTGCAGCGGCGTCGCCCGGCGATCGAGCGTCGGTGTCGGGAACGTTGGTTCCGGCGGTGTCGCCCCCGGCGGTGCCCCCTTCCGGCCCCGGGCTCGCTCCGGAGCTGGTCCGACGGCCGCGCCCGGCGCCCGCGTCTGACCGGGAGCCGCTCTCCTCTCCGTACGTCACCGACACGTCGGTCCGGGTCGTGACGCGCACCGTGCCCGACGGGTCCGTCTCGACGACGACGAACCGGATCCCGCCGAGCCGCTCGACGTGGACCGCTTCACCTTCGGTGACGGGGCGGTCGCGGAGGTCGCGAGCGAGCGCGCGCTCGACCACCTCGCGGCTCACGTCGACGTCGGCCAGCTCCGCGGGCGCGGCGAGCACGAGGCGGTCGGCGTCCTTGACGTCGACAGGAGCGACGGTGACGGTGTCGCCGACCTTCACGCCGGCGTTCGCGCGGGTGTCGGCGTCGATGAGGACGGAGCCCTCTTTGGCGTCCGGGCCGCCGGGCCACACCTTCGCGACCGCGGTGCGCTCGCCGCGGACTTCGACGGTGTCGCCGCTGAGGAGGCCGAGCCGCTTCCGGGAGGATTCGGGGAGCCGGGCGATGCCTCGGCCCGCGTCCCGCTTCTCGGCGGCACGCACCGTGAGCCGGAGGCCGGCGGTGTCGTTCATACGCTCCGTTCCGGCCACTCGCCCTTTACCCTTACCCGCCATCGGGGGCGCTCGCGCTGCCGCCGACCTCGCCAACCTCCCCACCGCCGACCGCAACCCCCTTACCCCGGCCGGACCCGTCGTTCGGTATGCAACCGACAGGGCACCTGCGCGGCGATGCCGTTCACGTCGCCGGTGACGCCCGCCAGCGGTTCCACGACTCCGGCGGCTACGGCCGCCCGCTCGGCGGCGACGAGATCTCGCTCTCGCGGGTCGAGGCCGCACACCTGCTGTTCCGCGGCGACCTCTCGGGAATCATGCTCGATGAGGACGACGGCGAGGTCGGATTCGAGCGCTTCTTCGTCGAGTGCGCGGCCGCGGCCGACCGCTTCGCGGTGCGCTACCTCGTCTACGCCGACCTGCGCGACCGCGGCTTCTACCTCTCGCCCGCCCGCGAGCCGTGGCCCGGCGGCGACGTCGACGCGCCCGACGCGGTCGATTTCGTCGCCTACGAGCGCGGCTCGACCCCCGACACGGGGAACGTGAAGTACCCCGTGCAGGTCGTCGGGGAGCGCGAGTCGCTGCCGGCCGCCGGACTCGCTGGGCGTACCCTCGCCGTCGTCGACGAGGAGTCCGACATCACGTACTTTGCAGCGACGCGCGCGGAGATATCGGGCGCGACTGACTACGAGCCGCCGGCGCGGCTCGACGGTGTCCTGCTCTCCGACCGCGTCGTCGTCTGGGACGCCCCCGAGGGACTCTACGAGCGCGGCTTCTACGGCCAGCCGCTCACCGGCCGCGCCGCGGCGGTCGAGGGCGCGGTCCAGCTCTCCTTAGTCGAGGCCGCGTCGCTCGCGGCCGACGGCGTGCTCTCGCTGTCGGCGTCGGTGGACGCGGCTGGGGAGGCCGGCGAGTCCTCCAGCGAGGTCACCGCAGAGCGAGAGGGTCCCGTCGCCGCGGTCGTCGCCCGCGGCCGCGACGTGGAGGGCGAGCGCTTCGACCGCCGGCTCGCCGTTTATAAGCGCCTCCGCGAGGCCGACGCGGTTCCGAAAACCGGCTTCAAGTTCGGCGCGGACTTCCGGACCTACCTCGACGTGGAGACGGTCGAGGACCTGCCGCACTCCGAGCACCTCGTGCGCGTCGTCGAGGGCGACCACCGGTTCTCCCCGCGCGAGCTCTCGCTCGACGTGCGGCTCGCGGGCGGCGTCCGCAAGGAGATGGTGTTCGCGCTGACGGGGGTGGCCGGCCATGACGGCGACGACGAGACCGCCGAGAACGGCGCGGTCCGCGACACCGACGTGGAGTGGCTCTCGATCGGGCGACTGACGCCGTAGCCGGTCGAAGGTCCGTCCCGCCGGTCACGACACCGTCACACTCTCGTCGAAGAGCGCGGAGAAGAGCTTGTTCTCGGCCGCACGGAGGTGCTGGGTGAACGTCGTCTGTGAGATGTCCATCATCGACGCGACCTCTTCACCGGTGTGTTCGCGGGGCCACTCGAAGAACCCGGCGAAGTGCGCGGTACGCGCCGCTTCGCGCTGTCGGTCGGTTAACTCCCCTGCCAGCCGCTTCCGGAAGCCGTCCTCGGTCTGCACGTCTCGCTCGCGCTCGCGCTGCGCGACGAGCGTCAGTCCGTCGTACGTCGTCTGAAGGGCGTCGACGACGGTCCGGATGTCGTTCGAGCTGGCGACGCGCGCGACCAGCGTCCCGCTCGTACCGGCGAGCGAGAGGGATTCGACGCTCGCACCGTACTGCGCCAGCGTCGCGACGATCGACCGCTCGCGGATCGAGAGCCGGAACAGGGAGCGGCCCTCGTGGGTGTAGACGTGCTGTGCCGCGTCGACGCCGTCGGCCTCGGCGGCGTACTCGGAGACGGCTTCCGGCTCGGCGTCCGCGACGGTGACGTACTGGACGCGGTCACTGTCGCTGTCGCCGCCGCCGACGTGCTCGACGGCGACCGTGCAGTCGAGCCGCGCCGCCATGCTCGCTAACGGCTCGTCGATCCCCGTCAGCTGGAACTCCAGTTCGGTGACGCTGTCCGCGGCGAGCGTCTGCTTGCTCTCGACGGCGCTGATCGCGTCCGCGACGGTGCGACCCAGTTCGGCGAAGATGTCGCGTTCGATCAGGTCGAACGCGTCGGCGTTGCGAGTCATCACGACGACCACGCCGTACTCCGCGCCGCGGTACGCGAGCGGCACCACGACGCAGTGCGCCTCGCCGGCCGCCCCGGCGAGGTCGTCGTCGATCTGGGTGAACACCGGACGAGAGCCGTCGAGCGCCGCTTCGATCGGCGTCGGATCGGTCGCACACAACGCCTCGATGTGGGCGTCGAGCGAGTCGGTGTCGGTCCCCGCACACGAGCGCGGACTGACCGTGCCGTCGACGAGCCCGCGTCCGCCGGTCCAAGCCACGTCGAAGAGGTCGGAGGAAGCGAACCGCTCGCACACCTCGGATTCGATCTCGTCTCGCGTCGACGCGGCGACGAGTTCCCGGTTGACGTTGCGGAGTACCGCGTTCGTGTTGTTCAGGAGGGTCAGCCGCTCGTTCTGATCTTCGATGCGCAGCTCGCGCTCCTTCCGTTCGGTGACGTCGCGCTCGATCGCGACGTAGCGTTCCACGTCCCCGTCTTCGGTGATCGATGCGATCGTCGCGTCGATCCAGCAGAGCTCCCCCGACTTGCGGCGGTTCGTCAGCTCGCCCTCCCAGACGGACCCGGACGCGATCCGTTCCCAGAGTCCCTCGTAGAACTCCTCGTCGTGTTTCCCCGACTGCCAGAGTCGTGGGTTCTCTCCGATCACCTCGTCCGGCTCGTAGCCCGTGACCGTCTCGACGGCCGGGTTCGCGTACTCGATGGTGCCGTCCGGGTCGGTGAGGAAGATCGCGTGCCCGGCGTGTTCGATGGCTTTCCGATAGCCCCGGAGCCGCTCGTTCGCCCGCTGCAACTGCGTTTTGACGGCGTTCTCCTCGTCGACGTACTCGGAGAGGTAATACACCGTCAACAGGGTGAGCGCGCTCACGACGAGCCCGGGTAACTCCTCGATCCCGGTGGTCGCCGTCCGCACGGTGAGCAGCTGCCGGAGCGTCATGAAGGTCAGAAGCAGCGTCAGGAAGCCGAACCGCCGATCGCGAGTGCTCGCAAGCAGCAGGACCGAGTAGCCGACGCCGAGCAGCCGCAGTCCGATGGAGAGCGCGATGATCCAGTTCATACGACCGCTGTCCTCCCCGGGCGGACCGACGTCGCCGGCCTGCCGACCGTTCGTCCGTCTCGGCGCGACCCGTTCATAGCCGAGAGGTGTCCGTTCTCGTTGATAATGTCGGCGGTCGCTGGTGCGCGGCGCGGAACAGACCGATCCGGGGGAGCGATCCCCCCGATCCAAACAGTATTGGTACTCGGAATATGGGGTGTGTCCTCGGGGAGACCCCGGGTCAAACTGTATTGGTACCACCCTTTCCACCGGCCTCTGCGTACGTTCACGTGTATGACCTCCAGGACCAACCGGCCGACACGGAACCGGCCGCTCGTCGGCGAGACGACCGGCGACGGGTGGTGGCGATGAGCACCGCTGACGACGGGGACACCCTCCCCGGGATCCCGAACGTCGGGAAGGCCGACCTCGACGCGATGGTGGAGAACGAGCGGCCCGACCCGCGGGAGGAGCTCGCGGACGTCGAGGCGGACACGGACCTCGGCGTCTCGATGGCCGAGGACGCACAGCGCGTCGCACGGGGTGAGCTGTCCGGCGACGAGTACTGGGAAAAGTACGACGAGGCCGCCGCCGCGGAGTTCGGCGAGGCGTACCGGGAGACGCCGAATCCGGCGGTCGACGCCGGCGACCAGACCGTCTCGACGGAGACGGCCGAGTCGCTGAGCTGCGCCGTCGGCTCGATGGACACGGTCTCGACGGAAGCGGCGCAGGTCGAGGGCGAGGAGGGAGACGAGTCCGACGGCGGAATCGGCGCGGGCGACGAGAAGTGGGGGATGGTGATCGACCTCCAGAAGTGCGTCGGCTGCGACTCGTGTACGGTCGCGTGCAAGTCCGAGAACCGGACGCCGCCGGGCGTTTCGTACAACGTCGTGATGGAGGAGGAACACGGCGAGTTCCCGAACGTCACGCGGACGAACGTGCCTCGGCCGTGCATGCAGTGCGACAACCCGCCCTGCGTGCAGGTGTGTCCCGTCTCGGCGACGTACAAGATGGACGACGGCGTGGTCAACATCGACTACGACCGGTGTATCGGCTGCCGGTACTGCAACATCGCCTGTCCGTACGGCGCGCGGTACTTCGACTTCGGCGAGAACTACGACGACGAGGTCGACGAAGCGGGCGAGCTGACCAGCCCCGAGTACGGCGTCGACCGCGGCCCGCGCGAAGAGGGGAAGTCGCCGATCGGCAACATCCGCAAGTGCAGCTTCTGCACGCACCGGTTAGAGCGGGGCGAAGAGCCCGCGTGCGTCGAGACCTGCGTCGGCGACGCTCGGAACATGGGCGACCTCGAGAATCCCGACAGCGACGTCGCGAAGATGGCCGACTCGTCGCGCGCGTTCCAACTGAAAGAGGACGAGGGGACCGACCCCAACGTCTACTACCTCAAATAGACCCATGGCGACACAGCGTTCACACATCGAGTTCGACCCGGGGTTCGAAGACGACCGGCTGCGCGTCGCCTGGTACGCGGTCGTCGCCGTCCTCGTCGCCGTCGGCGCGTACGCGACGTACCTGCGGCTCACGGGCGGGATGGCGAGTACCAATCTCACGAGTATCGTCCCGTGGGGCGCGTGGGTCGCCTTCTACATCTACTTCGTCGGCCTCTCCGCCGGCGCGTTCCTCGTGAGCACGATGGCCAACGTCTTCGAGGTCGAGGGGATGCACCGGATCGACCGCGACGCGCTGTTCGCGGCCGTCATCAGCATGGCGGTGGCGCTGCTGTTCGTCTGGATCGACCTCGGCCGGATGGACCGGATGTACTTCCCGTTCCTCTGGCGGCAGCTGACCTCCGCGCTCTCGTGGGAGGTCCACGCCTACGTGGCCTACATCGGAATCCTGGTCACGGAGCTGTACTTCTCGATGCGGATCGACCTCGCGCGGGTCGCCGAGCGCACGTCGGGGCTCAGAAAGCGGTTCTACGCGGCGCTCGCGCTCGGTCGACTGGACACGAGCGAGGCGTCCCAAGCGTTCGACCGACGCTGGCTCAAGCGGGCCGGCGTCGTCGGGATCCCGCTGGCGATCTTCATGGTCCACGGCGGCACCGGCGTGCTGTTCGCCGTCTCGAAGGCCCGCCCGTACTGGAACAGCGGGCTGTTCCCGGTGATCTTCGTCATCTCGGCGCTGCTCAGCGGGACCGCGCTCGTGATGGTGATCTACGTGCTCCGGACCCGACTGTTCGACGGCGACTCGGTCGACCCGGACCTGCTCGACCGGCTCGCACAGCTGTTGATCGGGTTCATCGTCATCGACGCCGCCCTGACCGCCATCGAGACGTTCATCGCGATCGCCAGCGTCCACCCCCACGAGATCGAGACCTGGCAGGTCATCATGTACGGGCCGATGTCGTGGTCGTTCTGGTGGTTCATGATCGGCTTCAGCTGGGTGTTCCCGATGGTGTTACTGAGCAAGAAGTCGTGGCGGCGCACGCCGGCGGTGATGGTGCTCGCCGGACTGAGCGTCGTCGTCGGAATCGTCGCGGTGCGGTTCAATATCGTCGTCCCGGCGCAGGTCATGCCGGTGATGGATGGGCTCCCTCACGGGTCGTACTTCCCGACGCTCGTCGAGTGGGGGACGAGCGTCGGCATGATCGGCGTCGGCCTGCTGTTGTACACGCTCGGCGCGGAGACGCTGCCATTGACGCCGCTTACCGGAGGTGACCACGAATGAGTACTGACGATTCGGGCGAGGACGGCGCGAGGGTTTCGCGCCGCGACTTCGTCAAGGCGGCCGGGAGTATCGGAGTCATCGCGGCGGCGAGCAACGCCGCGGTCGACGTGGACGTCGACGACCTGTGGACGGACGACGAACACCACTACGTCGGGAACGAGTACGGCGAGTACGGCGCGAGCGACGTGATACACACCACCTGCGGACAGTGTAACACGTTCTGTCCGATCAAGGTCCAGCTCGCCGACGGGAGCGGCACCGGCGAGTACAGCTCGCTCGTCCGGAAGCTCGCCGGGAACCCGTACTCGTTCCTCAACACGCAGCCGTTCTCACAGGTCCCCTACGAGAGCGACCCGGAGGACGTGGCGATGGGCGACGTCGAGGGGAGCGGCGACGTCGACACCGACCGCTGGTCGCTCTCGGGCGGTCGGATCTGTTTAAAAGGACAGGCGGGCATTCAGACGGCCTTCGACAGCTACCGCGTCCGACAGCCGATGAAGCGCGTCGGTCCGCGCGGCTCGGGCGAGTGGAAGACCGTCTCGTGGGACCAGGCGATTCGGGACATCGTCGAGGGCGACGAGGACCTCGGCCACCCCGGACTGGAGGAGATCTGGGGATACGCCCCGCAGGACGCGGTGATGAGCGACTGGGAGGCCGTCCAGAACGGCGAGCTCTCCAAGTCGGCGTTCGACGAGCGGTACGCCGACGACCTCATCGACACCGACCACCCAGACCTCGGTCCGAAGTCGAACCAGATCGTCGACGTCGGCGGGTTCCGCCGCAACTTCATTCGGAACCGACTCTGGCATCAGGGACTGGGGTCGATAAACAGTATCCACCACGCCGGCACCTGCGGCGTCTCGAGCGTGATGGGCAACGTGCGCTCGCACGCCGCTCAGAAGAAGCGACAGTACCCGGACATCGAGAACTGCGAGTACCTCATCGCGTGGGGGACCAATCCCATGGTCGCCAACAAGGGTCCGACGTGGCTCGCGCCGAAGCTGACGAACGCCATCGGGGACGGGATGCGGATGGACGTCGTCGACCCGCGCCTGTCGAAGACAGCGGAGAAGGCCGACACGTGGGTGCCCGTCGAGCCCGGTGCGGACGGAGCGCTCGCGCTCGGGATGGCGCGGTGGATCATCGAGAACGACCGCCACGATCTGACGTATCTGCAGAACCCCTCACGGTCGGCGGCGAGCGACGACGACGAGCCCACGTGGAGCGACGCGACGCACCTGGTCCTCGTCGACGAGCCGGCGGGACCGAAGGCGCGCGCCGCCGATCTCGGGCTCGTCGCGGAGAACGCCGAGACCGCCGACGACTTCGTCGCCGTCGACGCGGCGACCGGCGAGCCGAGACCCGCGAGCGAGGTCGACACGGCCGTTCTCGAGGTCGACGTGACGATCGACGGGACGGCGGTTCGCAGCGTCTGGAGCCAGTACCGCGAGCGCGTCTTCGAACACACCGTCGAGGAGTACGCCGAGATGGCCGGCGTGTCGGTCGACCGGATCGCCGAGATCGCCGACGAGTTCACCAGCCACGGCAAGCGGGCGGCGATCATGGCCTACCGCGGTCCGGCGAAGCACACGAACGGGTTCTACAACACGCGAGCGATCGCCACCCTCCAACACCTCATCGGGAACTACGACTGGAAGGGCGGCCAGATCACGCCCTACGCGGGCTACGACACCATGTCCGGCCGGTACGAACTTGGATCGGTCCCCGACGGCCACTCCCCGTGGGGGATCCCCTTGCTCCGCGGCGGCGTCAACTACGAGGACACCTCGCTGTTCGACCGCGACGGCGGCTACCCGGCGAAGCGGCCGTGGTTCCCCGTCGCGCCGCCGCAGGCGACCCAAGAGCTCTACGGCAGCGCCGCCGACGAGTACCCGTACGGCGTCGAGGCGCTGTTCATCCGACCGTACTCGAACAACCACGTCATGGCGGTCGCCGGCGGCGACGAGATCCCGGCGATCCTCGAAGACACCGACGCGATCCCGCTTATCGTCGCCTCGGACACGGTCATCGGCGAGACGAGTCAGTACGCCGACTACATCCTGCCCGAGCCGACCTACCTCGAACGGTGGGAGAACTTCGGGACGTACCCGAACAAGCGGCTGGCCGACGAGAAGATCAGTCAGCCGGCGGTCTCGGTCGTCCCCAACGCGCGTCCGTTCGAGGACGTGCTCATCGAGCTGTGGTCGGAGCTGGACCTCCCGGGCGTCGGCGAGGACGCCATCCCCGACGCGGACGGCGACCTGTGGCCGCTCGAACAAGCCGAGGACTTCTACCTGAAGCTCGCCGCCAACATCGCGTACGCCCGCGACCCGGTCGCGGACGCGAGCGATGACGAGCGGCGGGTGTTCCGCGAGAGCCACGAGAACGGCCTCGGCGAGCAGTTCGACCTCGACCGCTGGCGGGCGGCCGTCACCGACGAGGAGTGGCCGAAGGTCGTCATCGTGTTGAACCGGGGCGGCCGCTTCGAGGAGCCGACCGAGGGCTACGACGAGGCGTTCGCCGAGCACGGTCACGGGTACGACTACGCCGAGCGCGGAGACGACTCGAACGCCTACGACGGCGAACACATGCGGTACAAGCTCGAATCGCGCGTCGACTTCTACAGCGAGGTCGTCTCGAGGGGCAAACACTCCTTCACCGGCGAGCGGTTCGACCCGCTTCCGAGGGTCGACGACGTCGAGCACTACGACGGGACCGTCCAGGCCGCGGTGAGCGGCGAGGACGACCGGGAGCGCCCGCTCCGGCTGATCAACTGGAAACCGCGAACGCAGGGGATGCACCGCACCCAGAACAGCCCGTGGCTCCGCGAGACGCGCCCGGAGAACCCCGTATGGATCAACCCGCAGGACGCCGAGGAACGGGGCATCGAGAACGGCGACGAGATCCTCATCGACGCGGGGCGCGGGACCGCCGACGCGGTCGCGATGGTCACGGGCGGGATCCGACCCGGCGTCGTCGGCGCGATGTGGGGCTGGGGTCGGACCGGCGGCGGCGCGACGGCCGAGACGGTCGACGGCGAGACCCGGTCGGCCGTCGAGGCCGACGGCCACAGCGACTACCAGTTCGACGAGCCGATGACCGAGGAGGCCGGCTACGCGAAGGGACGCGACGCCGGCTTCGCGATCAACCACATTCAGCCGTTAGACGCGGAACTCGGGGACACCGGCCTCTCGGACCTGGTCGGCGGGAGCAACGCGCAGTACGACGCCTTCGTCGACGTGGAGCGGCGGTGATCCGTATGTCCGGACACACAGACCCAGACGCGGACACAGACGCAGGCGCCGCCCGCGACGAGGCGGCGATGGCGACGGCCCGCGCCCGGCTGTACGGGCTGCTGGCCGCGGCCTTCGACGGCGAGACCGAGGCGATCGCTGCCGCGCTCGATCGGGAAGCCTTCGCGGCCGTCGCCGACGTGTTCCCGGTCGACATCGAGACGGCCGACCTGCGCGGCGACGGCCACGACGCCGACTCGTTGGCCATCGGGTACGACAACCTGTTCGTCGTGCCGGGAGCCCATTACGTTCCGCCGTTCGCGTCCGCCCACGCGACGGATCCGAGCGAGGCGTTCGACTCCGACTCCCGGTATCACACCGCCGGGGAGGCCGGGGAACTCCTCGGCGATCCGGCCGCCGACATGGCGCAGTTGTACGCCGCCGCCGAGTTCACGCCCGAGCGCGGAGACGACATCCCCGACCACGTCGCCGCCTGCTTCGAGTTCATGCGCGCGCTCTGCGAGCGGGAGGCGGCGCTCCTCGACGGTGACGGACCCGACGCGCCCCTCGAGGCGGTCCGCGAACTCCAGGCACAGACGCTCTTTCGTCTGGGGTGGATCGACCGGTTCGAGGAGGCCGTCGCGAGCCGCGACACCGCCGAAGGCGTCTTCGCCGCGATCGCTCGCCTCGCTCGGACGGTCACCGCGTGGGACGCACGGGAGGTCGTCCCTGCTGACCGACAGCCGTCCGAACCAACATCGTCATAACTGACTGACAAATGACAACGACAGACATCTCAGCCGCCGATTTCCGTGACCGCCTCCGCGCCGTCGACGACCCGGTGCTCGACACCGACATCGTCAGCGCCGGCCTCGTCACCGACGTCGCCGTCGACGACGGGACCGCCGCCGTCGAACTCGCGCTCGGCGCGCCGCACGCGCCGGACGAGGCCGCCATCGCGGACCGCGTCCGCGGGGTCGCCGACGACGCGGGGATCGACGCCGAGCTCTCGGCGAACGTGCCGCTGTTCGACTCGGCCGAGTCGTCGGTCCTGCCCGGCGTGAAAAACGTGATCGCCGTCGCCTCCGGGAAGGGCGGCGTCGGGAAAAGCACCGTCGCCGTCAACCTCGCCGCCGGCCTCGCCGACCGCGGGGCGAACGTCGGGCTGTTCGACGCCGACGTGTACGGCCCGAACGTTCCCCAGATGCTCGGCGCCGACGCCGACCCCGACGTGACGACGGTCGACGGCGAAGATCGGATCGAACCGCCGACCGCTCACGGGCTCGAACTGATGAGCGTCGGACTGCTGATCGACGACGACGACCCGGTCGTCTGGCGCGGCCCGGTGGCACAGAACACGCTCACGGACCTCTTCGACGACGTGGCTTGGGGACCGCTGGACTACCTCGTCGTGGACCTCCCGCCGGGGACCGGCGACGTCCAGTTGACGGTGCTGCAGAACCTCCCCGTCACGGGGACGGTCGTCGTCACGACCCCCCAGTCCGTCGCGGTGGGAGACACCCGCCGAGGCGTGCAGATGTTCGGGGAGTACCAGACGAACGTGTTGGGTGTCGTCGAGAACATGAGCGGGTTCGTCTGCCCCAGTTGCGGGGACACGCACGACATCTTCGGCGAGGACGGCGGCCGGACGCTCGCCGATGCGGTCGACGTCCCGTACCTCGGATCGCTGCCGCTGGACCCAGCCGTCCGCGCGGGGGCCGACGACGGCGAACCGATCGTGTCTAGCGACGACGGCGACACCACGGCGGCGTTCCGGGACTTGGCGGCGACGGTCGCGAACAAAGTCGGGGTCCTCCGACGTCACCACCGACAGCAGCAGCGAGAGCCGGAGCCAATGTGACACCGCAGCCGGAGCCGCACTGAAAAATCGCGGGCGGCCGATAGAGCGGAACCGGAAGCGATCGGTAACGCCGCCGAGACAACCGACCGCGACGAGCGCACTCCGAGACAGCACCGTTACGACGGCTCGCCGTTGAAAAGGGGGTGTCGATGGGTACGACGGTTCCTCGAACCGTCGCGTCCGGACGCGGGCGTCCCCGGGAGAACGGGAGGTTTTTTCCGCCGGTGACGCCCTTCGCCACGTATGGACGATCCCTCCGCCTTCCCGTCCGAGTCGAGCGCCTACGACATCTCCGCGGTCGACCTCGACGACGACCGCTACGAGGTGAAGCAGTCGGCGATCCGGAACAAGTACGCCGTCCGCGACAGCGCTGGAAACGTCGCCTTGCGCGGGAAACAGAAGATGTTCAAGCTGAAAGAGGAGTTCCCGTTCGTCACCGGTGGCGGCGACGACGCGTTCTCGGTGAAGGCGGGCGGGATCATGGACATCGCGGGCAACTACGCCATCACCGACGCGGGCACCGGCGAGGAGGTCGTCGTCCTCGACGAGGACTACTCGCTGGTCGCGGAAAACTGGACGATCCGCGACCCCGACACGGGGGAGGCGCTGGCGACGATTCGATCGAAGAACAAACTCCTCTCGGCGCTCCGCCACCTCGTCGGCGCCGCGAACCTCTTCCCGAACAAGTACGAGATCTTCGACGCCGACGGCGGCCACGTCGGCGACATCGAGGGGAAGTTCTCGCTGCGCGACGCGTACACGGTCACCGTCGACGACGCGAGCGACGTGCCGAAGGAGGCGGTGATCGCCGCCGCGTGCGTCCTCGACGCCTTGGAGAATCAGTAGCGACGCGCGCCGCCTACTCCCCGCCCAACTTCGTCTCGCCGACCGCGTCGTGCCCCTCGATCACTTCGGTCCCGCCCATGTACGGGCGTAGCGCCTTCGGGACGGTGACGGTGCCGTCGTCGTTCTGGTAGTACTCCAGGATCGCGACGACGATCCGCGGGACCGCGAGCCCCGAGCCGTTCAGGGTGTGGAGGAACTCCGCGGACTCGTGGTGCTCCTCGCGGTACCGAATCTGAGCGCGGCGCGCCTGGAACTCCTCGAAGTTCGAGACGGAGGAGACCTCCAGCCAGCGGCCGCCCTCTGCGGGCCCCTCGTCCATGTCGTCGGCGGGCGCCCACACCTCGATGTCGTACTTCTTCGCCTGCGTGAACCCCAGGTCGCCGGTGCACATCTCCAAGATGCGGTAGGGGAGTTCGAGGCGGCGAAGCACCTCCTCGGCCTCGTCGACGAGCCCGTCGAAGCGCTCGTCGCTCTCCTCGGGCCGGACGAAGTTCACCATCTCCACCTTGTTGAACTGGTGGACGCGGACGATCCCGCGCGTTTCGGTACCGTGCTCGCCCGCCTCCTGCCGGAAGTTCGGCGTGTACGCCTGATACTTGAGCGGGAGGTCCTCGCCGAGGAGGATCTCGTCGCGGTGGAGATTCGTGACGGGCACCTCCGCGGTCGGGAGCAGCCAGAGGTCGTCGTCGTCGTACTCGTCCTCGTTGGTCCCCTCGACCCGGTAGGCGTCCTCGGTGAACTTCGGGAGCTGACCGGTTCCCCGCATCGACGCGGAGTTGACCGGGATCGGCGGGAACACGTCCGTGTACCCCTGTTCGCGGTGGACGTCGAGCATGAACTGGATCAGCGCGTGCTCCAGCCGAGCGCCGTCGCCCTTCGCGACGTAGAAGCCGCCGCCGGCGACCTTCGCGCCGCGCTCGAAGTCGAGGATCTCCAGGTCCTCGCCCAGATCGTAGTGGGGCTCCACGTTGTCGGGAACCTCGCGCAGGTCGTCGAACCCTTCACGGCGCCGCTCGACGTTCTCCGACTCGTCTTCGCCGACCGGCACCGACTCCTGCGGGATCTGCGGGAGTTCGAGCAGGGACTGTTCCAGTTCGGCCTCCAACTCCTCCGCGCGCTCTTCGATCTCCTGCAGCTCCGACTTGACTTCCTGTGAGCGCTCGATCGCCTCTTGAGCCGCCTCCTCCTCGCCGGCCTGTTTCAGCTCGCCGATCGTCGAGGAGACTTCGTTGCGCTCATGGCGCAGGTCGTCGCCGCGGCTCTTCAGCTCCCGCCACTCCTCGTCGACGTCGAGTATCCGGTCGAGGTCCACGTCGACGCCCTTGTTGGCGAGCGCCTCGCGGACGACTTCGGGGTTCTCCCGGACGAACTGTCGAGACAGCATTTATCAACAATTCCGCGGGGCGGCCCAAAACCGTATCGGAGCGTCGGTATCGGTTGGCACGGGGCGGCGGGACGACCGGTTCGGGCGAGCGAACTGGTCGAGACGAGATCGGAGAGGGTCGACCGCGGGATCCGTCGCTCTCTCGTCAGGTAAATATCGCGAAGCTCGCGAACGCCATGAGCAGCGCGAGGCCGGCGACGACGACCCCCATGATACGCATCATCAAGATGCGCGTCCCGCTCGGTTCGATCGCCGTCGTACCGTCTGGACCGCGTATCTGCCACCGGGTCATCTGTCGGGGAAACGCCGCCATCGCCAGCGCGCCCGCGGCGACGAGGAGGGGGACGGCGACGGAGAACAGCCGGAAGGGTACGGGGAACATATCCGGGAATATGTCATGTGAATCAACAAACCTTACGCTTCCGAGCGTCCTCGCCAACCCCCGAGACGGTTCCGACCGAGCGCAGCCGTCAGTACCCGCCGGGTAGCCCGAAGACCACGGCGAGCGCCGGCGCGGCAACGGTCGTGAGTACCCCGGCGGCCAGCGCCGTCTCGACGAGCGCGTTACTCCAAGCGGCCTCGGCCGGGTCGACGAGCCCGACCGTGAGCAGGAGACCGGCGAGATACGGGACCGAGAGCGCCAGCGCGACCCCGACGTACGAGGGGGCGAGCCGGCCCGCGGGCGGCAGCGCGACGAACAGCGCTCGGAACCGCGTCGCGATCAGGAACGGCGCCCAGAGGACGGCGGCGGCGATCCCGGGGAGCGCGAACAGCGCGAGCGCTAGGAGCCAGCCGGTCACCTCGCCGGCGACGCTGACGAGACCGAGGGCCATACGCCGTCTCCCGTCGGACGTGTCAAACGCTTTGCGGTGGCTCGAACCACCACGGTTTAATCGGCGCGCCGCGAGCGCGTACCCATGCTCATCACGGGTGCGGAGCTGGCTGACGGGCGGATCCGCGACGTTCGGGTCCGAGGAGAGACGATCGAGGCGGTCGAACCGACGAACGCGGGGCTCGACGCCGACGCCGGCGAGCGCGTCGTCGACGCGCGGGGACGCCACCTCCTACCCGGCGCCGTCGACGTGCACGTCCACTTCCGCGAACCGGGCGCGAGCCACAAGGAGACGTGGACCTCGGGCTCGCGAGGCGCGGCCGCGGGCGGAGTCACGACCGTCGTCGACCAGCCGAACACCTCGCCGCCGACCGTCGACGGCGACGCCTTCGACGAGAAGGCCGCCCTCGCCACCGACTCGCTCGTCGACTACGGGATCAACGGCGGCGTCACCGCCGACTGGGACCCCGTGAGCCTCTTCGAGCGCCCCCTGTTCGCGCTCGGCGAGGTGTTCCTCGCGGACTCGACGGGCGACATGGGGATCGCACTGGACCTGTTCGAGGAGGCGCTCGACGAGGCTGCGGCCCGCGACGTGCCCGTTACGGTCCACGCGGAGGACGAGACCCTGTTCGACGAGCGCGCGCTCGACGGGGACCTCGGCGGGGTCGGCACCGCCGCGAACGCCGACGCGTGGTCGGCCTATCGGACCGCAGCGGCGGAGGTCGCCGCGATCGAGCGCGCCCTCGACGCCGGCGCAGAGAGCGACGCGCAGGTCCACATCGCGCACACGTCGACGCCCGAGGGGATCGACGCGGTGAGCGACACGGACGCGACCTGCGAGGTGACGCCGCACCACCTCTTCCTGTCGCGCGAGGACGCGAGACGGCTCGGAACGTTCGGGCGCATGAACCCGCCGCTCCGCTCGGAGGAGCGCCGCGGGGCCGTCTTCGAGCGGCTCCGCGACGGCGACGTCGACGTGGTCGCCACCGACCACGCGCCCCACACGGTCGTGGAGAAGCGGCAGGGACTCGTCGACGCGCCCAGCGGCGTTCCCGGCGTGGAGACGCTCTATCCGCTCCTCTTGGAGTCCGTCCGGAAGGGGAATCTCTCCTTGGAGCGCGTCCGCGACGTGGTCGCCGCCAACCCGGCGTCGATCTTCGGGATCGAGGAGAAGGGTCGGATCGAGCCGGGCGCCGACGCCGATCTCGTCGTGGTCGACCTGACGAACCCCCGCGAGATCGAGGCCAGTGCGCTCCACGGCGCCGCCGGCTGGACGCCCTTCGAAGGGTTACAGGGGGTCTTCCCAGAGCTGACGACGGTCCGCGGCGAGGTCGTCTACGAGCGCGATCCCGTCACCGGCGCGGAGTCGTTCGACGAGCCGGCCGGCCGGAACGTGCGAGAGTCGTAAGGAGACCATGGAATCGCGTCCACGGTCGGGATTTCGATCGCGATCGTGGCCGCGCTCGGCGTGCACGACGGCCGCACTCCCGACACTATTTAATACGGGCACCCTGTAGTTTTGGCCGTAATGTCGGAAGTCTGCTCGACGTGCGGACTGCCCCAGGAACTCTGCGTCTGCGAAGACGTTGCGAAAGAGTCCCAGCAGATCAGCATCCGCATCGACGAGCGCAGGTACGGTAAGGAGGTAACGGTCATCGAAGGATTTGACCCGAAAGACGTAGATATGAGTTCCCTCTCGTCGGATCTCAAGTCGAAGTTCGCCTGTGGTGGCACCGTCGAAGACGGCGCCATCGAACTGCAGGGGAACCACTCGGGTCGCGTGGAGGATTTCCTCCGCGAGAAGGGCTTCAACGTCGCGTGACCGTCACCTAACCGTCCGCCGTCGAGCGGTTCGCGGTTTTCGTCTTGCGGATTTTTAAGTAACTTCGTTCGATGAGCGACGGCGTCGTCGACCGCGATATCGTCGATCACGGCGGTATCAGCCGCCCCTTTTTAAATAAGCAGCACGGCGCGGCCGACGACGAAGGCGACCGCCGCGAGGAACGTCCCGTACTTGAACCGCTGTTGTGCCGCCGTCGGGTCGGCGAACGCCTCGTAGCAGGCGTACAGCATGACCGCGTCCGCGACCGCGACGAGGAGGAGGTAGGCGCCGCCGAACGTTCCGGAGAGGTACGGGAACGGGCTGGCGGCGACGGCGACGACGAGCGAGCCGGTCGCGATCCACAGCGCCGGTCGATCGCCGATCGCGACGGGAAGGGTATGGAGCCCCTCCTCGCGGTCGCCGACCACGTCCTCGACGTCTTTGATCACCTCGCGGGCGAATGTCGAGAGGCCCGCGAGCAGCGCGAGCACGACGACCGCCTCGGGACGGCCGACCGCGGCGCCGCCGAACAGGAACGTCGAGCCCACGAGGTACGAGACGAGCGCGTTGCCGAGCCCTGGCGTCCCCTTAAAAATCGTCGTGTAGGTGACGAGGGCGACGAGGTTGACGCCGGCGATGGCGAGCGCCAGCGCCGGGAGCGCCAGTGCGAGCGCGACGGCAGCCGCGAACCAGGCGGCGGCGATCCCGAGCGCGCCCCGCGGCGAGACCGCGCCGCGCGGGATCGGACGGTCGGGCTGGTTGATCGCGTCGATCTCGCGGTCGAAGTAGTCGTTGATGGCGTTGCCGGCGGCGACCGCGAAGGCGGTGGTGAGCGCGGCGATCGCCGCCGGAGCGAGCGCGTCGCCGGCGCCGGCGACGAACGCGCCGGTTCCGGTGAGCACCGCGGCGGCGATGCAGTTACCCGGGCGTGCCAGTTCGAAAACTCCGCGTGCTGTCTCGCGCACGTCGTCTCGGTCCACCGCGGCGTGGCACATAAACGGCGCGGGATCCGACGACGGCGCCGCGGAAGCAGTTCCGTCCCGCGTGTGAGAATCATCGCTTTCGAGCGCCGCGCGTTCTCGGACACTGGGGATCCGGCGAGCGCTGAAGCCGCCGGCCGCCCAAGCGACTCCATGGCCGAAGCCGCAGCGGACGGGCGTCGACTCCGCGTCGACCTCGACATCGATCCGAGCGACGACTGGGAGTGTCCCATCGTCTCCGAGACTCCCGACGCGAGCGACGTGGCCGTCAACGCGGTGGGTCACGAGTGCACTGTCGACGTGCAGCCGACCGGCGACGACGGGCTCGTGCGCGCTCGCGGCGAGGTCTCCGACGACTGCCTCTGTCGGATCTTCCAGGGGTTCAGCTGCGTCCCGCACGTCCGGCGGGTCGAAGACGGGACGATGCTCGTGACCACCTACGTCGACGACCGAGACACGGTCCGCGACGTGGTCGGTGCGCTCAGGAAGACCCTCGATCACGTCCGACTGGTCCGGCTCGCGGTCGTCGAGGGGCCGGAGGCGACCGAGCAGGTAACTTTCGACCTCTCCGCGCTCACCCCGAAACAGCGGGAGGGGCTCGAACTCGCGGTGGTCCGCGGCTACTTCGACAACGACCGGAACGTGGAACTCGGCGAGCTGGCCGCCGAACTCGACATCAGCAAGTCCGCGCTCTCACAGCGGCTCCGGGCCGCTCAAGCGAAGCTCGTCACCGACGTGTTCGACGAGGTCGAGTGAGACGCTGGGCGGCGCTCGTTTTAAAATTACATATCGGTTAAGCGGGGTACGGAGGGCGCCCAAGGCCGTTCGTCGATCCATGAGCGACTCCCGAACCGATCCCGGAACTCCGCCGGAGGACGACACCGGGCGCGAGGCGAAGCGGGGTTCCGATGCGGTCGTCCCCGCTCCCGTGCACGACGAGGTGACCGTCGAACTCGTCCGCGACGCGATAGCCGTCGCTCACGGGGATCTCTCCGCCGAGCGCTTCGCTGAAAAGTACGACACGGGTGATCGGCCGGTGCGAGATCGGACGCAGCCCGCCGCCGCCGGCGACCGGCTCGACCGGTAGCTCAGTCCACGTCGGCGATCGGCCCGCCCCGAATCCGGCTCATCGCGGCGTTCCCGTCGCGTTCCGCCTCGGTGAGGTAACACTTCGGGTCGGGCGCGAACGGGTCGTCGTGGGCCGCCAGCGCGCGCAGCCGCGAGCCGCCGCGGCAGACGCTCTGGTACGCGCAGTCGGCGCACTTCCCCGAGAGGTGATCTTCGCGCTCGCGGAGCGCCCCGAGAAGCGGGTTCGACCCGTCCGACCAGATCGCGCCGAACGACCGGTCTCTGACGTTCCCGGGCGAGTACCCCTGCCAGAACTGCGTGAGGTGGACGTTGCCGACGGGGTCCACGTCGGCGACGCGCTCACCCGTCGGGTCGCCGCCGTTGCGTTCGAGGTACCGGTAGATGAGCCGCGCCCGGTCGGTCCCCATCTCGCGGTCGGCGTACTCGACGAGGTGGCCCGCGTCGGCGTAGTTGCCGACGAGCAGGGTCTCGATCTCCTCGCCCGCGTCGTGGTACTCGCGGGTGAGATCGCACAGGTCGGCGACCGCCTTCCGGGTCGCTTCGGGGCTCAGGTCCACGTCGGAGATGTCGGCGCCGCGCCCGCCGTAGTCGAGGTGGTAGAAGCAGAACCGGTCGACGCCCACGTCGACGAGCAGGTCGACGACGCCCGCCAGGTCGTCGACGTTGTGCTCGGTGATCGTGTACCGGAGCCCGGTCTTGAGCCCCACGTCGAGACACGCCTCGATCCCCCGGACGGCGGCGTCGAACGCGCCCTCCTCGCCGCGGATGCGATCGTTACGCTCGGGGAGGCCGTCGACCGAGACGCCCGCGTACTTGAGCCCCGCCGCCTTCAGCTCGCGGGCGCGCTCGCGGGTCAGCAGGGTCCCGTTCGTCGAGAGCACGGGCCGGACCCCGCTGTCCGCGGCGTGTGCGACCAGCTCCGGGAGGTCCTCGCGAACGAGCGGCTCCCCGCCGGAGAACAGCAGAACCGGCACCCCGAACGCCGCGAGGTCGTCGATGAGCGCCTTCCCCTCCGCGGTCGACAGCTCGTTCGGCGCCCTCTCCTGGTCGGCCGCGGCGTAGCAGTGCTCGCAGTAGAGGTTACACCGCTTCGTGGTGTTCCAGACGACGACCGGGCGCCGCTGTTTGTCGTCCGTGATCTGGGGCTTCTTCGACCCGTCGGCCGCGTCGTACCGGAGCCCGTCGCTCTCGGCGTCGAGCCCGCAGAGGAGCTTGCTGACGGAGATCATCGCGACCCCTCCGCGTCGTCGGTGTCGGCCGCGTCGGCCGCGTCGGCCGCAGGCGCCCCGCCGCACGAGACGGTCGGCGTCCCCTCCGTCTCCTCGTAAACGCGTGGCTCGTCGTCGGCCGCGGCCGGGTCGGTGTCTCCGGCTCCCTCGTCGCCGCTCGCCGGGGTGTCCGCCTCGTCGTCCGCGAGTGATGCGGCGGAGTACCGGTGCGTCTCGTCGGCGGGACACACCCACACATCGCGGGCGTACCACGCGAAGAGCGTGCTCGCCTCCTCGTGGGCGGCGTCGGGCGTCGGCGCGGCGACGGTGCCGACGTGGCGGAGCGGGTCCGCCTCCTCCTCCCGGACGAACACTTCGAAGCGTCGGCCGTCTGCGGAGCGTGCCCCGTCCGATCCGCCGGTCCGATCCGTCTTCTCGACCATACCTGACGTACGCACGCCCCACCGAACCCGGTTTCGAGGGTTCCCAGGGCCGCGAAACCCGCCCGAACACGTTCGGATGCCGCACGTATAAATCACGTTTCGGTATATGAAATCGGACGAACGCGGCGGACCGCGCCGAACGCCGCGCATAGATCCGGCGGCGGATCGGGCCACGTGTTATGTCCGCCGGGCGCCTACAGCCGGTATGCGCGAACTCGTCTTCGCCCTCGAGTACGAGCCGGGGCGCAACAGGGTGGCCGACGCGTTGGCCGACCACCCCGGCTCCCGGGTCCGATCACTGTCGGTACACGCCACCGACGACCACCTCTGGCGCGTCGACCACGCCACCGGCACCCCGGCCGCGCTCGACGACATCGAGGCCGCGTTCCTCGACGGTGACTACTACGCCGACTGCCTCGCGACCGAACACTGCGCCGCGACTCAGACCACCCGCGTCCTCGACCACACAGACGACACGCTGGTGTTGTACACCGACTGGGAGCCCACGCCCGTTTGCGCGTCCGTGCCACACATCGCGCGCGACCACCTCGGGGAGAGCGTGCTGTTCGAGACGCGTCACGAAGGGCGCCACTACACGTGGCGGCTCATTCACTCCGGCGAAGGAGAGGTGGGCGAGTTCTTCGACGCGCTCAGAGCGGCCGTCGGCGACGCCGCCCGCACCGAACTGCTCAAGACGGCGAGTACGTCGGGCGCCGCCGGCGGGTCGGGGGCGAGCGGAGACCAGGTCGGGCTCTCGCCCGAGCAGGAGGCTGCGCTCAGGGCCGCCGTCGAACACGGCTACTACGAGACCCCACGCGAGGTCGACGTCGGTGAACTCGCCGACCACCTCGACGTGCCGCGATCGACGCTCACCTACCGACTCCGTCGGGCCGAGGAGCGTCTCGCGAAGGCGCACGTGGTCGACGGGCAGGTTGTCGACGCCTCGCCGGTCTCGAAGTGAGGTGGTGGGGCTCGGCGTCGCCGGGGGCGTCCCGATCCGTAGGTGTTGGAATATTCCAACTAAGGCTTATCGAGATACATCCCCTCCCTCCACGTAATGAGAGACGGCTCGAACGACAGCGGAGCGGCAACCGGCGGCGAGGCGGCCGGCGGAGGTTCCGACGGAGGCGAGCGGCGTCGGGAGCTGACCGCCGGCCTCGCGGTCCCCGAGATGGACTGTCCCTCCTGTGCCGGCAAGGTCGACAACGCGCTCGGGCGTCTCGACGGCGTGACTGACGCCACGCTCAATCCCACCGCCGGGACGGCGACGGTGACCTACGACTCCGATGTCGTCGATGAAGACGACGTCGTCGCAGCCATCGAGGCCGCCGGCTACGAGGTCACGGGCGGGCAGTCGGACAGCGACGGGAGCGACGACGGCACCGACGGAGCCGACGGCGACTCGGGATCCGGTGGGGTCGCCGTCGCGCCCCCCGCCGAGGTCTGGACGACGGCGCGCGCGAAGAAGACGTGGCTTGGCGCAGGACTCGTAACGCTCGGGCTCCTGTTCGAGTTCGTTCTGACCGCACAGAACCCCGCAGTAGCGAGCGTGCTCGGCGTCCCGCTCACGCTCGCCGACGCCCTGTTCCTCGGCGCGGTTGCGGCGAGCGGGATTCCCGTCATCCGAGGGGGGTACTACTCGGCGCGCAACCGGAGCCTCGACATCGACCTCCTGATGGGGACGGCGATCATCGCGGCGACGGGGATCGGCTACTTCGTCGAGGCCGCCACGCTCGCCGTCCTGTTCAGTGTCGCCGAACTGCTAGAGGACTACGCGATGGACCGGGCGCGCGACTCGCTCCGGGAACTGATGGAGTTGTCGCCGGACGAGGCCACCGTGAGGCGCAACAGCGAAGAGATCACCGTCCCGGCCGGCGACGTGGCGGTCGGCGAGACCGTGATCGTCCGTCCGGGCGAGAAGGTCCCACTCGACGGAACGGTTACCGAGGGGGAGAGCGCGGTCGACGAGTCGCCGATCACCGGCGAGAGCGTCCCCGTCGACAAGGTGCCCGGCGACGAGGTGTTCGCGGGCGCGATCAACGAGGAGGGGTATTTGGAGATCGAGGTAACCTCGACTGCAGGCGACTCGACGCTCGCACGGGTCATCGAGATGGTGCAGGGTGCACAGGCCAAGAAGACCGATACCGAGCGGTTCGTCGACCGCTTCGCGGGGTACTACACGCCGGTCGTGGTCGTGCTGGCGGTCCTGACAGCCGCGATTCCTCCGCTAGTCATCGCAGAGCCGATCACGACCGAAGTCGCCGGCTACGGGATCACATTCGCCGCGGACTGGGGGACGTGGTTCGTCCGCGGGCTCACGCTGCTGGTGATCGCGTGTCCCTGCGCGTTCGTCATCTCGACGCCCGTCTCGGTCGTCTCCGGGATCACGAGCGCGGCGAAAAACGGCGTGCTGATCAAGGGCGGCAACCACCTCGAAGCGATGGGCGAGGTCGACGCCGTCGCGCTCGACAAGACCGGGACCCTCACCAAGGGCGAACTGGCCGTCACCGATCTGCTCCCGCTGGGTGACGCCGACGAGGCGACGCTGCTGCGGCGGGCCGCCGCGCTGGAGCGGCGGAGCGAGCACCCGATCGCGACCGCGGTCCTCGACCGCGCAAACCGGGCGGGCGTGACCGACCA
>Ga0208138_100298_pt1 | contig 24942 bp, 31 predicted proteins | sample AntRauMetaRauer3_FD_184786 | JGI IMG/M metagenome (GOLD analysis project Ga0208138, IMG submission 184786) | Saline lake microbial communities from Rauer Lake, Antarctica, in enrichment culture - Antartic Rauer Lake 3 Metagenome Rauer3 (SPAdes)... ...
CCGCCGACAGCGACAGCTCTCCGTCGATCCGTCCGTAATTCTCTCGTCGAGACCGTCAGTACAACCGCTTCGACACAGAACTCAGGCCGCAGAAACAGCTAGCCGAGGATGCTTTGTGAGGTACTGATCCTCAGTCGTGTCGACGGTCCCACGGGTGGTTTGTATCGACCTTCGCCCGAATCTCCATCTCCACCGTGGCCCGGAACTCCGGAATCTCATCTATTCCAAAGGCGCTCACTCGGCGTCTTTCCGACACCACGACTCTCCGGCCCTGGCTCTCGTCGCTGTCCAACTTTCTAGCACACGCGTCTCGCTCGCTCCGATGACCGATTCAACCAGTAGCGCGCGGGGCTTCAATTGGAGCGAGCGTCCAGTTTTAAGCCGCTTACGCGTCTGAGCGCGAGCAAAGATCGAAAGCGCACTTAAAACTGGTATCCGAAGAGCGAGAGGGAGTGGAGGACAGAAGCGGCGAGTGGGACGTGCCGTCTCTGAGTGGACCGGCCGAACACGACGTATTTTATGTCGCATCCTCTCCGTATAGAGAGCGGCTGACCGATCCCGAACTCGAGCCACTGACGGGTGGCTATCTCGACGGTGTTGCTGGCGAGTTGATGAGCAAAGGCCTTGCTAAATCGACACCACCGATCGGGACGCTTCTCACACTGTTTATGACGCTTCTCACACCTGTTTATCCGTCTGGACCCGATTTCGATGCAGCGCTCCGATTCCTCGAGGCTCTGAAAACAGATTTAGGGTATCGCGACTGAGGAAGCGGAACTCCAGGAACGTGCAGAGGAGGTCCATCAACACTACGACGAGCTTGCAACGCGGATGGAGCGACTCCGCGGCGGTGAACAGTCGTTACAGAATCGTTACTTCTCCGAAGATGGTCTATTCGTGTGACTGTGAAAGGACTAATTTACCAGGAAGGGTAGGGTTGCATCGCTGTCTGGGCCGCCTTAGTAGGGTGAAAACGAGAAGAACAAACCGTATAGCCCGGGTTGAATCTAGAGAAGCCAAACCGTCGTTTGCATGGTCAACTCGTATACTGTTCTAGGCCCTATAATCAAGGATGACTATCGGGCTCGAGATGGAATTTTGGGTCGTCGACGAGTACGGCCACCTCTGTGACGGTCACGACCTCACCGAGGTACACGACGATGCCCTTCCCGAATTCGTCGAGTCGCTCATCGAAGTTCGCACACCGCCCGAGAGTTCAGTTGCTAACATCGGGGACAGTCTCCGGAACGTCCTCGAGCGCCTCCTCAAAGAAGCAGCCGCAACAGACCGATGGCTCGTTCCACTGGGAACACCGCTAACTGAGAATCCGTCAGATATCCCCTCGTTCCGAGGGGAGGTCCTCGAACAGATTTACGGAGACGGCTTGGAGGTCGCAAAAAACTGCGCGGGTACTCACGTTCACTTCGAGAAAGGGAACGTAGCCCGGCAGTTGAACCTCTTGACGGCGCTCGACCCGGCGCTGGCCCTCACCTGTTCGTCACCCTATTATAAGAGCGAACAACAGGCGTGTTCCTCGCGGGCCTATACCTACCGGTACAAGGCGGGCTACAAATTCGACAAATTCCGGGCGCTATGGGAGTATACCGACGATGTGGCCGAGTGGGAATCACGACTCCAACAGGTTTACGACGAACTGCGAGCGATGGCGCTCCAGCGCGACGTCACTCCGGAGCAGTTCAGCAAGTTGTTCGACCGTGAAAACGTCGTGATGACACCGGTCAGACTCCGCGATAAGACCCCGACCGTCGAGTGGCGGTCGCCCGACACGACACTCCCGTCTCAGATCTTGCGACTGCTTGCGGATCTGGTTCCACTGATCCGGCTGACCGATGACCTACCGGTCGAAGTCGGTGACCCAGGGATCGATTCCGACCGAATTGGGATCCCGGAGTACGCCAACCTCCGGCACCTCAGCGATTCAGCGATCGAACGAGGATTGAACTCGACGTCAGTCTGGAAGTATCTAGAACAGATGAACTTCGATACGACTCGGTACCATCCGGTTTCCGACCAGATCTACGCTGATGAGACGATCTCGGATGAACGCGCTCGTCGAGTCCGCCTCGAGTACGCGAACCTCCTCGAACGGGACGTGCGCGGACTCGGGAGTTAGTCTCACCCAGAAGATGTTCAGCACTGCCGATGTAACATAGCCTGCACTGATCTCCACGACTGCTTGGCCGGGCTGCTGACGGCCCCAACGAACTAACAAAGCGGTATCTCACAGCGAAATTAAAGAGGGCCTCTATGTCCATGAGCGCCCATTCAGATTAGACACGTGAAATGATCGAGGACAGAACTCGCCGGCTGCGTTGAAATCCTTGGGGAGTTACAGATTCAGTCGATAGTGTGAGTGATGCAGCCCCTCCCAAAGTCGCAGTTACTCCAGTTTGTCGAGCAAGCGTTTCACCTTGCCCAGCGAGCAGTCTCACGATATTCCTCAAATACTCGAAACGACGCTACACGCTTCACCAACAAATCGTCCTGCTCTGTCTCAAAGTCCGGAAAGATACGACCTACCGAACCCTGCTCGATGAACTCATCGAGACGCCCCGCATCCGGAACGCAGTTGGTCTGACCGAAATCCCCGCACCGTCAACGCTATGCAAAGCGTTCGACCGACTCGACATGGCTGTCTGGCGAGTACTACTCAATCTCTCTGTTTCACTACTCCCAACTAACGGCGTCGTTGGTATCGACGCCTCGGGATTCGACCGAACTCACGCCTCAAAGCACTACACGAAACGGGCGAAACGGACTATACAGCAACTGAAAGTCACCCTCTTAGTCGATTCCAGAGCGAACGCGATCCTCGATCTCCACATCACAACTACTCGAAAACACGATACGCAGATCGGCCCCTCGCTCATCAACCGTAACGCGGCTGAAGTTGATGTTCTCCTTGGAGACAAGGGATACGACGATCAGCAGATTCGAGCGATAGCCCGCGAGAATGAGATTCGTCCGCTCATTAAACACCGCGAGTTCTCATCACTCCAAAAAGCGTGGAACGCACGGTTAGACGCCGACCTCTACAATCAACGGAACCAGAGCGAAACGGTAAACTCTCGACTCAAGCGAAAATACGGGGCGTTCGTCCGTTCACGACGCTGGTGGAAGCAGTTTTGTGAACTCGCCCTTGCGTGTATCGTCCACAATCTCGACCGAACCATCTAACGATCAGTAGAGGAGATAGATGGGTCAGCTTGGTGGGCAACTCACTTCGGTTCCCTCCTCACGGGGGTCGACGGCGTCGGTTGCCTCTGCTCGAAAGATGGTCTGGTCGGTGATGAGATAGTTCGCGGCGTAGATCGGTGGGTCCGCGTGGCGCGTCTCGGTCGAATTTGGGTCGGGGTAATACCGGTATGCAGGTCCCTTGACCGTGAACCGGATTAGCCAGCCGTCGTTCGTCTGGGTCGCGGACTTCTCGACCAGTCCCTCGACGACATCCACGTCGAGGGAGATCACGCGCTCGTACGTGTGGAGTACCTCCCGTTTGACGTAGGCTTTCTCGAACGCGATGGCGAACGCGAGCGTGGACTTGCTTGTGAACGAGTCCGGTCGCTCGGGACACGGTGGCGTCTCGACATCCGTTTCGGTTTCGGGTGGTGTGGTGGTCGCCGACGGAGGGGTGGTAGTCGATTGGTCGGATCTAGTTGTCTGCCCGAGACAGCCTGCGAGGGTGAGAGTGGAGCTGCTGACCGCGAGGAACCGGCGACGATTCATACAACCATATATGCACCCAATTGATAAGTGCGTGGTGTAGAGACAAAGAGCTGTTTTACCCTTGCGCAGCGATTCCATCGTTCGGGGGGTGCTGGGTCTGAACGAGCCAATAGCTAGCGAGATGTCAGCGTTCGATACGCACGTGTAGTGAGAAGTAGTTTCACGAGAATAAATGTCTAAATAAGAGGGTTTCAACAGAGCCAACTCGCCCTAAATCGAGATCCGATTCGAACACGAGGGGCACGACATCAGTCCCCGCTTGATTAGCATATACGACTTCTCACATTTCGGGCATGCAGTCCCGATGGACATATCTGACTCGCGTGCCAGCCCGGAGAGTACATTCCGCAGGAGAGTCTGTTCTTCTTGGATTTTCGAGAGCTGTTTATGGAGAGACTCCGCCTCGGTAGGCAGGCTCCGTTTATGACGACTCTCGGGCGCTCGTAGGTTCGGCATCATAGACGGTGGTAGATCTCGAGTAGAAAAAAACACGCTTCCAATGTGCCATGGTATTTCCGAGAATACACGTCGTTAGCGTCCGACCTCGAGCGCGTCGACGGCCTCGCACGGCCCGACGTCACGCTCGACGAGACGATCGGCGGCCAGTTACCATGCTCACTCGGCGAATTCGGGATCGGCCTGTTCGGTGTGAACCGAGAACTCGATCGATTAGACGGCGATCGGAAGGTCGATCCGGCGAACTGCTCGACGCGCCGATGAAGCGACCGGTACGAACGTCGAGTTCAGCGTCTACCTGACGGATACTCGCGTTGAACCGGAGCGGCGAGTAGAACGCGAACAAGAAGTTGTCGAGGCCAATCTTCGCGCACACGAAGATCGTGCCGGTCTCGTCGTTGAACGTGCGTCCACAATTTTTTCGGCGATATCGCCGATACTCTCGATAGCTGCCGTACTTGATCACCGATTCGGACTAGCAGCGCGGGCACCGGAGACCCTCGCACCAGCGAACCTGTCGGAGCAGGTTCGCGACGCTCGCCTCCGAACGAAACACTTCAACTGGGAACGTAGTTGGGTGGTGCTGACGCACCGCCCTTGCCCGCTACGCTTTCACAGCGCCAGCTCTGTTCGACCGACAATCTGCTTCCGAAGTGCGTTGTTTATGGTTTTCTGGTAGGTATTACGAAATAAAACATGGCAAATGGCGAGTCTAAGGACTTATTCTGCTAGCGGTCATCAGATAATACACGAGGTAACCGCGATACGGAGGCGAACTCGAATGAGCAACAAGGACGAAAACGAGCGGGAAGACGGTAAACGGGATACATCTGGACGCGATCGCCAACGAACCGATCCCTCCCTTGCAACAGCTATCGAGAGTTCGCTTCAAGCGGGATTGCGATCGTTGTCGGAGGGGTTAGGAAACTTGGTTGGAGAAGACGCAAAGCGCTCCTCGAGAGGCCCCCCTCGATCACGCCCACCTGCGCAGAGACCCCGGACAGATCAACAGCAACGTACGGACCCTGTTGACCAAAAACAAGCACGCAAATCGGAGTCTACAGAATGTTTAATCGATACTCGTCTTGACGACGACGAGTTCGTTGTTGTCGCTGACCTTCCTGGAGCGAATAAAGATGATCTCACAGTTGGGATCAATCCAAGAACGAACGAACTCGTTATCAAGAAAATTGGTACTACTGTTGGACGAGTGGAGCTTCCCTGGACGTCGTCTGAAATACCAAAAGCGTGGTTCAAGAACGGTATCCTCGAAGTCTATATCCGATCAAACGACACCGAACAACCCGAGAAATCGACTCTATAGAGGATTGATTTCTCACTCGAGGGTGTATTCTGGCCCACCGTTCGGCAAATATACGGACTGGAACTTCGGACGCTGCACACGTCAATTCGTTCGCCCGCAGCTGGGGGACAATCCTCGTGTCGCCCAGCTACGACCGCATCTGGAGTGAATATTATTATAAAGTTTCGACCGTCGAAATCTCGTAAGTGGATCAGCGTCGCGCCTTCCGTGACCGCGACCGAGAGCGGGTTGTCGACCCATGTCGGATTACTCGGAGGTGGACTGTGGCGAGGATTCTGGTCGCTCTTCGATCTCGAGCTCTTCGAGGTCCCCCTCCGCCGTCGCTTGTTCGATTTTCGCGATCTCCTCCGCGTAGTGGAGGAAGGTGTCGACAGAGGCGACGACGACCCGCGCCTCGATCGTCAGCAGTTCGATTCCGACCACCGAGATGCGCGCCCAGACGTCGATGACGACGCCCTTGTCGAGGACGCGGTCCAGCACTTCCGCGAGACTCGAGGAGTCGGGTCTTCGTTGGGGTGACATAGCATTCGCTGCTTGATCATCGACGCGCAACACGGCTGCCGCTGCTATTGCAAGCCTGGCGTTATAAACAGCCGACGCTGCTACGGCAAGCACTACCGTAACGCTCGAAGCCGACCAACTACTATTAGCGGGTCATTCGGCTCGCCGACTCTCGTCTCAACTCCTATGATATTGATACACTCCTCGTTTGGAAGAGAAGTACGGTCACGCCCACGGACAGTGATCGACTCGTGAGTCACAAGTACGTCTACGGCATCGTCGAAGCCGACGATGATATCGAGTTCGAAACCGATGCCGTCGCCGGTGCGGATCGCGTTTATACCGTGCCCAACGGCCGGTGCGCGGCGGTCGTCTCCGACATCGATACGACCGATCCGGAACGGACCGACGAGGATGCCCAGCGCCACGACGATGTCCTCAGGGAGATCATGGCATACGACGGCGGTCGGACGATCGTCCCGATGCAGTTCGGGATGGCATTCAAAGGCGATCCGGAGCTAAAAAACGTCCTTCGCGGCGCACAGACGGCGTTCGGACGCGCCATGCGGGATATTGAAGGACGGATAGAACTCGGCCTCAAAGTCGTTCGCGAGGAGGACGCCGACATCGACCGAGGGACGATCACCACGGCCGTCGCCGAGGAACTCGAGCCGATCGCCGTGCAGTCGGTCCCGGATGACCTGTTCAGCGACCGACTCGTGCTCAACCGTTCGTACCTCGTCGAGGAAGACGATCAGGAGGCGTTCGACGAGGCAATCGGCAGCCTCGAGGAGAAGTACGGTGACGAACTCATGTTCCAGTACACCGGACCGTTCGCGCCGTACAGCTTCGTCAACGTCAAAATCGGAACGCAGGGATAACCCACGTTCGTCCTCGACGACACCTTGTTTCGACCGTTCGTCGGTATTGTCGACGCCCTCCACTCGCTGGCAATCAATGAACTGTACGACTCGGATGCGCTCGAGGATCAGGCCAAGGAGAACTAGCCGCTGTACGAACTCGGCGGACGTCCCGAAGAGGAGTATCGGCGTCGGAAGGAAGAATGTGAGGAAGAGATCGAGATCGCTCGTGAGGTTCACGAGCAGTTCTCGAACGGCCGCGTAGAGGTAAAACGATAATGAGTAACGATAACAACGATCGATCGGACGCACCGGAGGACGAACACTGGCTCTCGACGCTGCTGTCGGCGCTCGAGTCGCTCGAGCACGACGACGGACGGCTATCGGGACGCCGGCGCGGCGGTCGCACGACGGTCGATTACAACATCTCCGTCGACACCGGCCTCGATCGTTCGATCGACGACGCATTCGATTCGATCCGGTTCAGCGGCGAGACCGACGGCGTCGCCGACCGGCCGCGGAAACGACATCGCGGGGCACCGTCGGACCCGTACCACTCAGCGACGTACGTCTACGACGACGAACTGGTAGTCACGGCTGACGTCGGCGGGGCCGACCCGGAAGACGTCACCGTTAGGTTCGCCGACTCGACGCTCGTCGTCGCCGTCTCCGGGAGCGAACTCGAGCGAGTCGACGTTCCCTGGCGCGACAGGACGGTCGACACGACGATCAAGAACGGCGTGCTCACCGTGACGATCGAACCCGAGAGCGAACCGAACTCGACTTCGGAAAGTGATGACGGATGACCGATGAAACGACGGCGACGACGAAGGGGTCACGGAGTTGCTTTCGGATGCGGAGACCCCTCTCGAGAGCGTCGAGGGGTCCCTCAGCGACGTCGGTTCGAGAAGTTGTACGAGGCGAACTGCGAAAAGATGCGCCGGTAGGGCACGACTCCGTCCTCTCGGAACCCGACGGCAGTGTCGACGATGGCGACGAACAGACGCGATCTTGGCGGCGGGGCGAGTCACTCGACCGTCCCGAAGCAGGTAACACTCTCGACGGCGCCGACTCTCGAGCGCGTCTACGGCCGGCGGTTCGAGATCGAACGAGAAAGACGAAAGAAAGAACAATGAACGATTTCACGCACGACCGGCGACAGAATCAGGTAACGACCGCGTCGAGACAATCGATTCGGCCCGCTCGAGCGGCGAGCGCAAGCATCCCGGAATCGACTCGGACGGTGCGGGAAACCGGCGGGACGAACCGAGGTGAGTGCCGTGGCGCATGATTTCCAGCCCAGTCGGCAGAAGGCCGACCTCGCTGAGGTCGTCGAGATGTTGCTCGACAAGGGGATCGTCATCAACGCGGACATCGCCGTCTCGATCGGCGACACGCAGCTCCTCGGCATCCAGATCCGAGCCGCCATCGCTTCGTTCGAGACGGCCGCAAAGTACGGCCTCGAGTTCCCCGAGGGAACTGACATGCGACGGGTCGCCAAGGCCGTCGGAGACCCCGAAATTGCGGAGATGGACCGGCCGAACCCGGTGATCGATCCGACGCGCGGCGTCAACGTCACGCCGGATCCCGAGGCGGAGGACGGCGAGACCGACGAGGACGAAGCAGACGAAGCGGACAAGGAGACGGCCGAAGCCAAAGCGGAGGAGAACTGATCGTGACGGCGATCGACGAGGAGACGCTGCTCGAGCGGTCACCGACCGCCGCCGTCGAAGGGTTCGCCTCGGAGGTGGCCGACGACGGTGAAACGCTCCGTCGGTTCACGCTGCTCGCTCACGAGGGCGACGAGACGGCGGTCGGCTCGGTGCTGGACGACGTCGCGGCGGCACCCGGACTCGAGGTTCGGTTCAGCGGGCCGTGGCCGCCGTACGGGTTCGCGCCAGACCTAGGAAACAAAGAGACGTGATATGAAACCAGAGAAAAACGAGGATACGTTCGTCGACGTTCTCGACGTTCTGCTCCGCGACGGAGCGATCGTCCGCGCGGACGTGATCGTTTCCGTCGCGGAGATTCCGCTCATCGGGATCAAACTCACCGCGGCGATCGCGGGCATGGAGACGATGACCGATTACGGTCTCTTCGAGGAGTGGGACACCGACCGGCGAGCCCGGGCGGTCGAACGGCGGCAGTACGATAGACGAAAGCGGTGACGATCGCGACGAAGAACAGCAGACCGACGACTTTGACAGCGACCTCGAGGATGAGTTGGACGATGTGGCTGAAGAGCCCGATGCTAACGATGATTCGGAGGACGGTGAGGACGAGCCGCCGGATCCCGACGAAGTCCAGCAGCGCGACGCTGGAGAAGACGTCCTCGAGGTCGGCGGCCTGCGAATCATCGACTACACCGAAGAGATCAATGAATTCTAGAATGGCGAGTATGCTGACGCGAAGGTCGGTCGCACGGGCAAGGCCGAGAACATCGGCGATGAAACGTACAGGCCCGTGACGGTCGAAGTGCGAGTGTACAACGACGACGGTGACGAATTGGACAGTCACCAGGATCTAATCCCTAATCCGGATTCGGGGATTCAAAGGCGGGTCACAGTTGATTTGTTACCTCACGTTAAACTATATCGAGGCGCTGAAGGACGCTGTTCGAGGAGAACTCCCGCGACTTGCGTCGCGGGACGTCACTCGATGTTCAGTCCGCCCTCGGTCGATTTCGGTTCCTCGAACTCGAGTTCGATCTCGAGTTCGCGCTTCGATCGGTTCGAAAATTCGATTTCGACCTCGATCGGGTCGGTGAACTCGAACGGGATTTCCCAGTCGTCGCCACTTACCAGCAACTCGTCGCCGTCCTCGACGGCATCCGCTAACGTCCGAAGGAACGAGGCAGTCTCCGCTCCGGACAGGTACACTTCCCGTTCGAAAAAGCCGTCAGTAATAGTGGTCGTATCGCGCGGCTGGTTACTCGGAAAATCAACCTCATTGGCCATACGATGTTATTTGCACCGATACTGTTTAAGTTTGCGCAGGCGATCGTCACATCCCTCGGATAATTATTTATAACGGGGTCTCTCCAATACTGGTATGTCGCTGTTCAAGGTGTTCGGGAGCAGCCAGCGTTTAGAAATCCTTCGCGAGCTCACACATCGGCCGATGTACGTATCGGAGCTCACCGAGGCCGTCGGAATGGACGGAAAGACCGCCGCCCACCACCTCTCAGTGCTCGAAGACGCGGAGTTGCTGGAACACTACTATCAGGGGAATCGCAAGTACTACCGGCTGGTCCAGAGCGTCCGGTTTGAGGCGTCACCGCCGCCGGAGCGATCGTTCGTGTTACAGGCAAACGGACACCCCACACAGAGTCAATCCGATTGACGGCTATCGACGGAGTCACGTTCTGACAGCGCGAATCCGGCCTGACACGTCGTCGTCGGTTCCGACCACCGCATCGTCGGCCAGTGCCGTTCCACACTCCGAACACGCGACTTCTACCAGCGTGTGTGGGCGCTCACAGCACGGGTCGACCGTTCGTTCGGTGACGTCGACGTCGCCGCCACACGCCGGACACGATCGGATGAACAGCCGAAGATTTCGGAGGAGGGCGATCCGTTCGTTCGGCGAGAGGGATTCCCATCCCGCCCCTCGCTCCGCTAGAAGCCGTCCCGCAGCGACGTCCGCGACCATCGCCGGCTTCGATATCCAGCGTACCGACTGGTTACCGTCGACGACCGCCCCGGTGGCAACGTGTTTCGAGACGTCTTCGGTGCCGAACAGCGTCCGGAGCGCAGCGTCGTCGACGTCCTCGGTGCGGACCCGTTCGACGGCCGCGTCCCACGCATCGGAAAACGAGTCGGTCAGTTCAGGGGCGTCCTCGTCGGTGAGCGCGCCGACGGCGACGAGTTGCTCCTCGATCGTCTCGTCGGTATCGATCGATCGCGACGCGCGCTCCGAGAGCGGCTCTTTGCCGAACAGGCGGAGCACCGACGCCGGGAGGTGGCGCTTCGTGAGTGTCGGCGTTCCGGGAACGAGATACCCCCGAAAGTAGATGATGCCGAGTGCGACGACGAAGAGGATGCCGCCGACGCCGGAATCGATACCGAACGCCACGACCGCAGCGAGCGCCGCCGCGATACCGATATTCACGACTGTACAGGGCGTGCACCGATTTTCGCCGGTATACTCGGGCTGTCTTATGCTGTCGACGGCTCCCATCTCGGTACGCTGTTCGGCCGGCGGGAAATTAACGTTCGGGGCCGTTCACAGTGCTTGCGTGTCTGCGTCGCGGTCCGACGGCCGGTCTCTCTGTCCGATCCGTCTCGGACGTAGTGAAATCTATCATCTATTCCCTCATGCAACATCATTCCAACTGCAATAAGGGTCAAAAATATTATTTTCACACGACACTTATAACCGTTTGTCGATAACGTTAATGTACTTCATATCTTAGCCAAGAGAGAACACATGACACGATATGATGGCAGCGATCGACTGCAACAAAATCGAAGAGCGGGCCACCACGAACGAAGTCATGACTTACGGTAGACGACGACTGCTGGCTGCGGTGGGGATCGGAACGGCCGGAACGCTCGCAGGGTGTCTGGGTGGAAACGAGAGCGAGGAGACGGACGTCTCGTTACTCCTGAACTGGCAACCGAACGGTCTCCACGTCCCGTACTACACGGCCGAGTCTCGAGGATTCTACGAAGAGGAGTCGCTCGGTCTCACGGAGATCGAATCCGGACAGGGGTCGGATTTCTCGGCGACACAGATCGGGTTGGGAAATACCGAGTTCGCGATCACGAGCGCAGACCAGGTACTGAACGCGAACGCAAAGGACCTCGACGTCGTCACGGTCGGCGTCGTCATGCAGCGTGGCCCGGTACAGGTGTTTACCGCTCGGGACAATTTCGGAGAAGAACTCACCGGCAGCGAGCAACTGACCGGCGTTACGCTCGGAAGCGGTCCCGGAATGGTTCGACAGCTAACGGAGGCGTATCTCGAACACGAAGATGTCCGCGACGACATCGAGTACGTCGATAGCGGATTCGACACGGTCCAGCAGCTACTTTCCGGAGAAATCGACGCTGCGAGCGGCGTATTTAGCGACGTGGTCGACGCTCGCCACCAGGGGTACAATATCGATACCCTCTCGGTCGATGATTCGATCCGGTCTTACGGCCACGTCATCGTGACGTCGCGATCGTTCGCCGACTCGAATCCCGACGCCGTTCGATCGTTCCTCCGGGCGACCGCTCGCGGGGCCGTCTGGGCGAACGACAACCCCGACGACGCTGCGGGCCTGCTCACCGATGCCGTGCCGGAACTCGAAGACACCCGAGAGAACCAGCGCGACAAGTGGGAGGAACTCCGGACGGAGTTTATGCTGTCGGAGACGGTCCGAGAACACGGCTGGGGATGGAGCGAGTCGTCCGTCTGGGAGTCGGTCCGAGAGACGCTCGCCGCCGGCGACTTTCCGGGCGGCGACGCGACGGCCGACGACGCCTGGACGAACGAGTATCTCGACACGGAGGACGAATACATCGGCGAGTACGGCGAGCAGATCGAGTCGACGTAATGAGCGACGACCCAGCCCGAACGGTGACCGACCGATCGACGCGGCGGCTGCCGGACTCGTCACCGGAGGTCAGACGGCGTCTCCGCCACTGGTTCGACGGTGGTTTTCGCGGATCGTTGCTCGGTGTCGGACTGTTCGCCCTTCTCATCGGGTGCTGGCAGGCTGCCGTCGTCGTTTCCGGGCTCCCGGCCGTCGTGCTCCCGTCTCCGCTGGAGGTCGGTGTTGCGCTCGTCGACTTACGCTGGACGCTCGCCGCCGATGCCGGGACAACGGCGCTGACCGCCTGGCTCGGGCTGACGGCGGGACTCGTCGTCGGATCGATTCTGGCGTTCGTCATGGCCGTTTCCCGGCCCGCCGCAGCGGTCGTTCTCCCGTACGTGGTCGCGCTCCGTATCGCACCGCTCGTCGCGATCGCTCCGCTCCTGTTTCTCTGGTTCGGCCGCGGAATACCGGGGAAAGCGCTCCTCGTAACGACGCTAACCGTCTTCCCGATCACGATCGCGGCGCTCGACGGGCTCCGATCGACGCCCGAGTCGTATCTCACGCTACTTCGATCGGTCGGCGCGTCGACGACGACCGTCTTCTTCCGCGTTCGGCTGCCGGCCGCCGCCCCGAGCGTGTTCGCCGGCGTGAAAATCGCGGCGACGCTCGCCGTTATCGGCGCTGTCGTCGCCGAATTCGTGACGCTCGACGCCGGTATCGGCTACCGCGTGTTCGAGACGTCCACCACGCTCCGGACGGCGGAGTCGTACGCTGCACTCGTCGCTCTCTGTGTGCTCGGGCTCGGGTTCTACGGTGTCCCGGCACTGCTCGAACGAGCGGTCCGGAGCCGGTTCGAATGAGTCACGAGAGCGGCAGCCGTCGCTGGACGATCCGTTGACAGACGGCAACCAGTCCGTACAGCGCGAGGCCGACGAGGACGAGCCAGACGAGTGCGGCGACGATGATATCCGTCCGAATGTTCTCCGATCCCAGGAGGACGAGATAGCCGAGGCCGCCGCTCGCGACGACCCACTCGGCGACGATCGCACCGACGACCGCGAGCGTCACCGACTGTTTGAGTCCCGCGAACACGTCCGGAATCGCGTACGGCAGCCTGAGACGAACGAACGTATCCACCCTACTAGCGCTGACCGATCGAAGCAACTCGACGTGTCGTTCCGGCGTCCGTGAGAGTCCGGCAGCCGTATTCAACACCAGCGGGAAGAAGGCGATGAGCGCGACGAACACGATCGCGGTGACCGTTCCCGTTCCGAGATAGATCAGCAAAAGCGGGGCGATCGCGATCTTCGGAAGCACCCGGATCGCGATCAGATACGGATACAGTGCCGTCCGAAGTACCGGGACTGTTCCCACGAGCAACCCGAGCCCGAACCCGGCAACGATACCGATCGCACCGCCGTAGACGACTTTTTCGAGCGTCGCGACGGCGCTCCGGAGGTACAGCGTCGGGTTTCCGACCAGTTGTGCGACCACCGCTTCCGGTGACGGCAGCAGAAACGACGGAATAGCAAGCAGTGTCGTCGCGAGCCACCACGCGAAGATACCGACGAGCAGTGCTGTCAGCGGGAGCGCGAGTTCGCTCGTGCGGATTTCGATCGCGTCCCCTCTCATCGACCGTCTCCGACGCCGTCGTACAGTGCCCGCCTGATCTCGGCAACCTGCTTCTGGTAGTCGACGCGTCCGAACAGGTCCGTCTCGCGCTCGTCGGAAAAGTCGATCTCGAACGTCGCTTCGATCCGTCCGGGCGTGTCCGTGATCACGATACACCGATCGCCAAGGAACGCCGCTTCCGGAACGCTGTGGGTGACGAACAGCGTCGTCTTCTGTTCCCGTTCGTGTAGCCGCCTGAGATCGACGCCGAGTTCGTCCCGCGTAATCTCGTCGAGCGCACCGAACGGTTCGTCCAGGAGCAGGACGTCGGCGTCGAGATGGAGCGCTCTGACGATGGCGACGCGCTGTTTCATGCCGCCGGACAGCGCCCGCGGATACGAATCAGTGAACTCCCCGAGCCCGACCGATTCCAGCAGCGAGCGGGCCCGTTCTTCGTCCGGTGGTTTTCCCGCCGTCCGCCGGAGGAACTGGACGTTCTCGAGTGCCGTCTTCCAGGGCAACAGCGTGTGATCCTGAAACACGAATCCGATATCGCCGGCATCGCGACGGACCGACGGTTCGTTGGCGTCGATCGCAACGGTCCCGTCGGTCGGCGACTCCAGTCCGCCGATCACGCGAAGCAGCGTCGTCTTCCCACAGCCGGAGGGGCCGACGATCGTGACGAACTCGCCGGGTTGGATCTGCAGATCGATGTCGGCGATCGCGGTGACCGTCTCGAAGGCGACGGTAACGTCGTCGACGGCGATCATGAGCCGGTGAGCCGTTGGGTCTGGGCCAGTGCCGTCCGTATGCGCTGCCACTCGTCGTCTCGATTGGCACCCCAGCCGTCGGTTCGTCTGGCTTTACTGTCGGCAAAGGACTCGAGTGCGCGACGGAACGTCCGCTCGATTTCCTCGCGACTGTCGTCGACGTCGGCGGCGATTCTCCGCGCCGCCCGCGTCGGATCCGATCGGCCGGCACGCCACCCGAGCATCGTCCCCGTCAGGAACCGCCCGAGTTGCTCCGGGGTCGCCTCGCTCGCGGCGGGATCGACGACGAGTGCCGGCCCGTAGATCGGGAACTGGTTGGAGATCGTCAGGACGTCGACCGTCTCGTCGTCGGGGTGCGTCCACGGATCCGAGAACGATCCGGCGACGACGTCGGCGTCGCCGGCACGGAGCGCAGTCGACTCCTCGCCGGTCGTTTCGAGGATCTCGACGTCGTCTGCGACGCCGGCCTGCGAGAGGAACAGTTCGGCCAGCAGTCGCGTTTCCGTACTCGGCGACAGGCCGATGCAGCGATCGCGGAGCTGGTCGCTCCCGGTCAGTGGCTCGCCGAACGACGATCGCGTCGTGTACAACACGGTCATGGCCCGCTGATAGAGGACGGCGAGCGGGACGGGAGACTCGTCTCGCTGGCGGGCGTCGGTGAGGACGGCGGCACCGACGATTCCGACGTCGATCTCGCCGGATGCGACGGCTTGCAGGGCACGTTCCGAGCCGCTGTAGTGAACGAACTCGACCTCGACGTCGGCGAGGTCGTACTTCTCCTCGATCTGTGCCGCGTAGAACGGCACCTGGAGACCGTTCGGTTGCCAGTTGAGTCCGAGTCGAAGCGGGCCGCGCTCGGCGGTCTCAGGGTCCGGGAGCGCAGCCCTCACGGCGTCCGTGAGTTCCGCGGCGCGTGTCGCATACGCATCGTACATCGCCGTTTCGACCGTGTGCTCGGTCGACCACGCTTTCGGCGGCCGTCCCTGCTCACTCTCCAGCGTCGACTCGGTCACTAACCCCCGATCGGAAAGCGTCGACAGTGCGACGCCGACGGCTCGTTTTCCGAGGCCGGTTCCGAGACGAATCTCTAGCTGTCGCGCTCGCGGCTCCTCGATCCGATCGTCTTCGACCCGACGAACGAGGTACGCGAGGACCCGAGCGGACTGCGCTCCGAGTCCGAGTTCGAGGTCCGCGACGAGTTTTTCGTCATCGTCGTCCATCACCCAGAACTCCGATGGCTGCATTACCGCGGTATATTCAACGTGCCAGTATAAGGGTACTCCCGATCGGGACGTGTGGAGTCGCTCTTCGATTGTGAAGTGCCGATTATCCATCGGCGGGCAACAAGAACACGAACGGGTCCGACTACTCTTTGACGAACCGGTACGTTTCGCCGTCGTCCGACTCGTTCGGGACGATATCGACGTAGTCGTGCTCCGTGATTTCGCCCGGGAGCGATCGCGTCGAACTGTACGCGGACGGGATCTCGAGGACCTGGCGGACGTCGATGTCGAGGTCATCGGTGGCCCGCTCGAGATCCGCTTTGTCGAATGTGATATTGTCGTCGGTGTCCGCTCCGTCCTCCAGTTTGTTCTCGAAGACGCGGATGAGCGTTGCGGGATACTTTCGCATACGATTACGAGTAATCACAGAGCTCCCATAAAACTAGTCAGGGAAGATTATACACGCGTTTGGCCCCACTCTCTCGGGCGGAAGCGTCCGGTACCGATGCGTACTTATCCGGAGATCGGGACGCTGCCGAACGCCAGAAGCGCCACGAGCCAGTAGCCGACGTAGAGTCCGCCGAGAACCAGTCCGTGCCAGCGCTGGATCCGGTCCGTGCTGAGGAAGTACGCGCCGAGCCCCGTCACGAGGAGCAACGCGGGCAGGTGGAAGTACAGCACGGACGAGCCGATGTTCAGATCGGCGAGCAACAGGATGAAGCCAATATTGGCGGTCACTGAGAACACGACGCTCCCGATGACGTGGCCGATGCCGATCTCGGGAATCCCACGGCGAACCGGTTCGAGCGTGAGCAGGATGTTCTCGAACGTCAACAACAGCGTGATAACGGTCGCGCCGAAGATCGTCGCCTCGAAACCGGTCTCCTCGATAACGACCTCGGAGCCGGCTTCGATCAGTACCGAGCCAGCCACGACGCCGGCCAGGGCGACGATCGCGAGACCGATCCAAATACCCCCGCTGTACGCCAGCCCGTCGACGATGCGGTCCTCGAAGATCGGCTCGAGGCGGTTGTCGTCGGCGACGCTTCCGGAGCCGACACCGCCGTCAGTTTCGGTTCGATCGACGACGTCCGTGTCTCGGAACACCGGCGTGTTGCGTCGGTGTTCCCTGTAGAGGATGTAGCCGAGAAACGCGAAAAACAGCGCGAGCAGGACGACTCCGTGACTCGTGCTCAGGTTCCCCAGGAGAACGAGCGGGACGAGGATCAGCGGCGAGACGACGAGCAACGCGAGGTAGTCCCGCGGAACGTCGACGGGGAACGGACGCGCGACCGCGGCGACGGCCAGCGTGATGCCGACGATCGCCAGGGCGGTTCCGAGCGCCGTTCCGAGGGCGGCATCCTCCAGGCCGCCGGAGGCGAACACCAGCGCGAGGATCGTGTCGTCGAACTCGAAGCCGGTGAACAGGACCGCCAGCGAGAACACCGACACGCCGAGACCGATCGCCGCTCTACTCAGATAGCTGATCAGTTTCTCGACGAACATAACGAGGATCACACCGCCGAGGACGAGCACGAGCGTCGCACCGATCAGTCCCTGGTCCTCGACCCATTCCTCGATCATTCCTTCGATCCCGCCTTCACCCGCTTCGCCTTCCTCGCCGGCGTCCTCCTGGGCGACTGCCGTCCCGATCGGCCCGTCTACAGCGTCCGTAAGCGCCAGACCGATCGGTGCTGCAACGACGAGCGACAAGACCACTGCGAGCCCGATAACCGTCCGGTGTCCGGCCATAGATCATACTCGGAGAGTGATATTATATAGCCTCGTTTGCGGGTATGCGATCCCCCTGAACTTCTATACACGGAGCCGTCGACCGACGGTCACTCCCCGGAACTTCGGATCTCCGACACCGCAGAGACCGCGTCGCTCCGTCCGTCGCGTTCGTGATCGACCGCCTCGAGAGCCGCGTCGAAGTGATCGGCAGCGATGTCGATGCGTTCGGCATCCGCGTCCGAACTCTCGACGAACTGGCGGACGGCGATCGTCGCGGCCTCGCGACAGACCGCCTCGATATCGGCACCGACGTAGCCCGCGGTTCGGTCGGCGAGGGCGTCCAGATCGACGTCGCTGGCGAGGGGGCGATCGCGGGTGTGGACCGCGAAGATCTGCCGTCGCGCGGCCTCGTCCGGCGCGCCGACGTGGATGTGCCGATCGAACCGACCGGGACGCAACAGCGCGTCGTCGAGGAGATCCCGGCGATTCGTCGTCGCGATGACCACCACGTCTTCGAGTTCTTCGAGTCCGTCGAGTTCGGTGAGCAGCTGCGAGACGACGCGTTCGCCCACGCCGGAGTCGCTGCTGGCACCACCGCGTTCGGCGGCGATCGCGTCGATTTCGTCGAAGAAGACGACCGTTGGTGCGTTCGCTCGCGCCTTCTCGAAGATCTCGCGAATGCCCCGCTCCGATTCGCCGACGTACTTGTTGAGCAATTCCGGTCCCTTGATCGAGATGAAGTTACTCGCCGCCTCGTTGGCGACGACTTTCGCGAGCAGCGTCTTCCCGGTTCCAGGCGGCCCGTACAGCAACACGCCCGTGGCCGGTTGGAGCGCCACCCGATCGAACGCGTCGGCGTATTCCAGCGGCCACTGGACGGTCTCGCGGAGCTGTTGGGTCGTCTCCGCCAATCCGCCGACGTCGCCCCAGGTGGCATCCGGCACTTCCACGAACACTTCCCGGAGCGCCGAGGGAGTCGTACCCCGAAGCGCTGCGTCGAAATCCGCCGCTGTGAGTGCCATAGCTGCCAACATCGCGTCGTCCGGATCCGCCTCGTCCGGATGCACGTCGTTCCGACGGAGGGTGTTCAGCGCCGCTTCGCGAATCAGCCGTTCGAGATCCGCGCCGACGAACCCGTGCGTGCGTTCGGCGAGCGATTCGATATCGACGTCGTCGGTCAGGGGTGTCCCGCGAGTCAGAATCCGAAGGATCTCCTCGCGGCCGTCCCGATCTGGAACGCCGATTTCGACCTCGCGATCGAACCGGCCCGGTCGGCGCAGTGCCGGGTCCAGCGTCTCCGGCTGGGTCGTCGTTCCGACGACGACGAGTCGGTTGTCGGCCCCGAGATCGTCCATAAGCGAAACCAGCGGCCCGACACCGTCGGCCGAGGTCCCAGTATCACTCCGCGTCCCGGCGATCGCGTCGAGTTCGTCGATGAAGACGATCACGGGTTTGTTTGCAGCGGCGTTCTCGAACCGGTTTCGGAGCCGCTCCTCCGTTTTGTCGCGGTGTGTCGAACCGAGTGCGGGGCCGCTGACGGTTTCGACGTGAATGTCCGTCTCGTTCGCAATCGCCTGGAGAATGAGCGTCTTCCCCGTTCCCGGCGGGCCGTACAGCAACACGCCGTTCGTCGGTTCGATACCGAGACGGCCGAACGCGTCGGGAGAACACAGCGGCAGTTCGACGGTCTCTCGAATCTGTGCGAGTTCTGCGTCCAGGCCGCCGATGTCGGCGAAGGTGGCCCCGGTCGGATTGGCGGAGCGGGCGACGGCAGCCGGAAGTCCCTCGGCGGGCTCCGGTGCCACCGAAATCCGCGTCCAATCGCGTATCAAAACGGCATCTCCCGGTGACGCTGCCGTGATGCGAACCGGAACCGTCCGCCGATCGGGATCGGTCACCGAGTGCGATCGCAGGGTAACCGGAACGACCTGTCCGACGACGACGGCTCGACTGATGAGTTCGTCTCGTAACGAGAGATCGAGGTTACTCTCACCCCCGAACCCGTCCGGAAGCGCGACTGTGACGCTATCTGCGGGAGATACCTCTATAGGGTCTACGGTAACCGTTTCTCCGGCGTCGACACCCGCAGTCCGCCGGACCAGTTCGGTCGTGCGAACGGTCTCATCGTCGATATCGTCGGTCGGGACGATCTGTGTCACTGCACGGTCCCCGTCCGGACCGCGAACGAGGAGAAAATCTCCGCTGTCGAGAGCGAGCTCCGCAAGCGTTTGGCGACCGACTACGGTAAGACCACGACCAGGGTCGCGGTCGTCAAGCGGCTTGACAGTGAGTTCCATGCGCCTTACTCGAGTACTCGTATCGCAGCACGTATAAATACACATCAATGTCGAGAGGTACTTGTATATTTTCGGTCTTTATCACATTTTGAGACTCAAATACTGATTTTTGTCACCCCCATTTAAGTATCCTACGTGAACGAAACTGTAAAAAGAGCGTAATGATAGAAAAGATATTTGTGTCACAATGTGGCATAGTTCTATGGTGCCGAAATGATAGATGCTACCAGACCACAACCAACTGCTGAAGAAGAAGCACAGCTAGCTGAACACCTCGGTGTCGAGGACTCGGTTATCGATGAGAACCTGACGCTGTCGACACTGAAATCAGCTATCGAGGGAGAGATCGACGACGAGTTCGCCTCGATGGGCGAGGCGATCCGTGATGATCTCGAGGAGTCACTCGACGCGGCGTTGCTCGATTCCGCACTGTCGGAACTCGAAACGCAGATCGATCGGCTTCCGGAGTTTCGAGAAGCGGGCATTCCGGACGGGAAGCGCGAACCAGAACGACTCTACAGGGAGCTCATCGAACCGGGGTGGCGGCTGTACGACCACCTCGTCGACGTCGGCTTCTTCGAGAGCGTCGACGAGAACGCCGTGCGGTTCTCCGCCGAACAGATCAGGAACACCGGTCACGGCCTGGTCGAAGCGAACCCGCTCATGTCGGAGATCGAGGAGATCGGCTTCGACGAGGGGGAACGGCTCAGCCTGATCGCGGACCTGCTGAACAACGACAGGGAACTCGCCCGGTGGGTTCCGACGAAGGAGATCCCGGCCGACGTCGAGTTCAACGTGGACTTCGTCCCGCCGCTCCACCAGCGGGCCGCCGGCGGCACGCTGTTGTGGATACGGACGCTCGACGTCCACCTGTGGCAGAAAGCGGTGCTCATCACCGACGAGATACTCGACGACGGCTACTGGGACGTGAAGGGAATGCTGGGGGGACTGTACCTGCTCGGTCGGGCCGCACGAGAGATCGCTTCCGAGACGGAACGAACCCTCACGGACGGACAGCTGATGGCGGCACTGACGGCCAGTGCGGCCATCATGATCATCAACCAGCAGAAGATCTGCCAGGACGTGTTTTACATCACCGAGGAGATGCGGGCGGAACCAGAAGCGAGGTAATCACAAATGTCAATAGAAGAAGACAGAGCGGTTCAGGCTGCACAGGATACGGTCGTTCGAGAGACCGATAACGGCTACCGGGTGCTCGGTTCGCCCGATGAATCGGTCACCCACCAACACGACATCGATCGCATACCGCAGTTCGACGTCACACAGGAGATGATAAGCGACTCCGGTGACACGCAGGAGGCGTGGCTGACGTACGGCGGTAACTACGAGATGCACCGCTACACGACGGCCGACCTCATCGGGCCGGACAACGTCAGCGATCTCGAGGTCGAGTACGACATCAGCGTCGGTTCCGGGTCGAGCATGGAAGGATCGCCGATCATCGTTCCCGGCGATCCGACGGTGATGTACCAGTCGAACGGGCCGAATCATATCAAGGCGATCGACGCCCGTAACGGTGAGGTGCTGTGGAGTTACACTTACGCGGTGCCCTCCGACGTGGTACTGTGCTGTGACGACAACAATCGGGGACCCGCCGTCTGGCAGGACAAGGTGTACATGACGACGCTCGACTCGGGGGTCGTCGCACTCAACCGCTATACCGGCGAGGAGGAGTGGTACACGTCCACGGCTGACCACGAACGGGGCTACTCCGCGACGTGGGCACCGATCGTTCACGACGGAACCATCTACACGGGGTCCGCCGGCGGCGAGTACGGCGTCCGAGGGTTCCACACGGCTATCGACGCCGAGACCGGTGAACAGAAGTGGTTCACGCGGACCTGCCCCGAGGAGGAGTTCGTCGGCGACTCCATCAATCAGGCGGCCGGCACCAACTGGATGACGGCGACGTACGACGAGGAGCGGGACGTCCTGTACATGCCGGTCGGCAACCCCGGACCGGACTTCGACGGCTCCGTCCGTCCGGGACCGAACCGCAACACGTGCGGGACGCTGTGTCTCGACGCCGAGACCGGCGAGCGCCTCTGGTTCCATCAGGAGTCGCCCCACGACGTCTGGGACTACGACTCGGCGTCGCCGCGGATGCTCATCCGCGACCTCGAGTTCGATCACCGCGACGAGGTCAGGGATACCGTCGTCAACGCCGGCAAGACCGGCTGGGTGTACTCGATGGACGCCGAGACGGGACAGCTCATCACTCGGTCGGATCCGGGCGTCCAGCAGCTGAACATGTTCAGCATGATCCCGCACATCGATGACGGCCGTCGCGGAACGTTCATGCCCGGCGGGATGGGCGGCTGTGACTGGCACCCGGCGACCTACAACCACGAGACTGGGCTTGTGTACTACAAGATGCACAACAATGCCCAGGAGGCATGGTGGCGGTTCGAGGAGTTCGAGGAAGGCCGCAAGTACTGGGGCGGTATCCTCGAAGACGAGACCGAGGCGATGCCCGACGAGTACAACGGCCACATCAGTTCCATCTCCGCGTTCGATCCGACGACGGGGAAGCTCGTCTGGCGCGACTGGATCGACAGCGACACCTACATCTGGGGTGGAACGATGTCGACCACGACGGGCCTGATGTTCACCGGCACCCAGAACGGCCAGTTCATCGCCTACGACGCCGAGACCGGCGAGCGCCTCTGGGAGTTCGACACCGGCGACGCTCCGCTCTCGTCCAGCCCCGTCAGCTGGTACGACCCCGACGAGGGCAAACAGTACATCGCCATTCAGGTCGGCGGTAGCGGCTGGCTCCGCCGCGGCAAGCGAGACGACCGCGTCGTCGTCTTCTCGCTGGCCGAGTGAAGTCAACCGCTCGTCGTTATTTTTCGCGTCGTCGAATCACGGGTCGCGTCGAGTCGCATCACGTCGCCCGTCGCTTCACAGGTGGGACACGCCAGCACGCCCTTGATCGCCGTCCTCGAGTTCACGTGTGGGAACGTCGCCCCGCAGTGGGCACACCGGGCGTTCCGACGAGTACCGAGCGACGTTTGCTTGTGCGGGATGCCCTGGACGACGCCGTGGCCACAGGTCGGACAGGTGAGCCCGTCGTCACCCGCGTTCTCACCGAGTCTTCGGGGAAATCTCTCACCGCACTCGACGCAACGGGCGTCTATGGGTTGGTTCATCATCGAATTCTGCCGTCGAGTACGGTTCGACCTCTTGCTTGCATACGTGTGGTGTGGCGGCAGCGTCGTAACGACTCCTCGATCGGTTATCCCGTCCGAAACGGCTTTTGAACAATCCCGTTCACGCATCGGTCACGGTTTCCCGGCGTCGTTTTCGGCGACGGCCACTCCCCGTAGTCGAGCGGGATCTGGCCACCGTTCGACGGTATATTCGCCGTCGCCGAGACCGCAACTCACCGCAGTCTATGAAACCCTGTAGAACGTATCTCAGCCCGTCCTCACCCACATGGCGCCGAACACACTCACTATCGAACTCACCGGGCGGGAGAAACGCGACGTCGTTCGCGCGCTCCGTGCGTTCGCGGACCAGAAGGAAGCGGACGGAGCGTCGGCCGAAGCGGATCAGCTCCGAAGTCTGGCGGGCCGTATCGATCGCGAGTGAGTCCGCTCTCCCCTGGCATCGCTGACACCGACTAATCCTGTGAACAGTGATAACTTATATCGTACTGTGTGTTGGCATGTGTCGTATGCCGCCGACAGATCACTACCGGCAGACGCCCCGAAACGGGACCGAGCAGACGACGGCCACTGAGACGACCGACGATGGAGGCGGCGACACCCCCTCCGAGACGGGAGCCGTCGAGGGATTGATCGAAGAGATCGTTGAATCGCAGACGGACGAATTGCGGGACGAGCTCGACGCGCTCGAGCGACAGATCGAGACGGTCGACGACTTCGCTCGCATCAGTCTGAACGAGCGGAAGGTCAAACAGAACGAGGCGAAGCTCTCCGAATTCTCGGAGTCGCTCACGGCGTTCGCCGAGAAAGCGTTCAACAACATCAACGCGCTCGAGGATCGACTCGACAGGCAGGCGCTCTTGCTCGCGGCGATCCTCGACTCCCTCGAGGACGACGTCGACCTCTCGACGGTCCGTCGCTACGAGAACGATCGGCTGATCGCGGACACCGCCCCCGACGAGCGGCTGGCGTCGGCGATCCGGGAAGCGGAACCGATCGAAAAGTAGCGACCCTACACTTCCCGTTCGCCGACGACGTTCTGGAGGTAGTCGGCGCGCCTGGCCTCGTAGATAACCTTCAGTTCGTCGCTCGCGGGTTTCGCCACGCACGTCAGTCGAAGGTCTCGTTCGTCGACCTCCTCGTCGGTCAGGAACAGGTTCATGTCCATCTCGAGGTCGCCCTCGACGAGGAACGCACAGCAGTTCGCACAGGAGGCGGCGCGACACTCGAACGGCCAGGCCTGGTCCGCGTCCTTGGCACCGTCGAGGAGATACTCGCGCTTGTCTACTTCGATCGTTCCGTATTCGCGCTCGGTCAGGTCGGCCGCAGCCGCCTTCTCGAAGAGGGCGTCGTCGTCGCGGCTCCAGCCGTGGCGCTGTAGCGCGCCGTAGCTGAGATACTCGACGGTAGCCGTCTCCCCGCCTTCCGTGCCGTCCTGACTCCGGTCTCCACCTCGTCCAGCCTTTATGTTCGGCAGCTCCCGATCGTCAGACATGAGTTCACAATGAACATGGATGTGATCCCATTTATCTCCACGGTTCACACTCAGTTCGAGGACGCCGCGTTCGACCGGGGAGCGGGAGCGACGCTACGATTGCGCTACAACTGTTCTCGCACCGATTGCAGAGCCGTCCTCCGATCGGGTTCGGGTGTGCACTGACAGGGAACGGTCAGTGGCCACCATACTCCCCGGCGTCGTCGATA
>Ga0208138_100299_pt1 | contig 24869 bp, 24 predicted proteins | sample AntRauMetaRauer3_FD_184786 | JGI IMG/M metagenome (GOLD analysis project Ga0208138, IMG submission 184786) | Saline lake microbial communities from Rauer Lake, Antarctica, in enrichment culture - Antartic Rauer Lake 3 Metagenome Rauer3 (SPAdes)... ...
AGCATTCAGGAGGAACGCCCGAACGCCCGTCGACTCCAGCGTGCGGGCGTCGAAGAGGCCGTCCTCGCAGAGGAAGCCGCCCTCCTCGACGTGGCCGATGTAGTGCAGGAAGTCAACGTCGGCCGACAGAAGGTCCGCCAGTTCGTCCGTCGAGAGGTCGTAGTGGACGGCGATGTCGAACTCGAAGAAGTCCCGGGCGCCGTAGAACTCCTCGACGACGTCCTCCTCCGCCATCTCCGGGTCGTTGCAGACGATGTCGATGCGGATGGAGTCCCGGCTCGGAGTGTCGTGCTCGAAGCGGCGCCGGTAGTACCGCGCGGCCGCCTTGCTCGCGCCCAGCGGGAAGCCGTCCGCGAGCCAGACGTGCTCGATGGCGTCTGTCGACTCCGGCTTCACGACGCCCGTCGTGTCGCCAGTCGTCGTCGACGCGCTGCGGACGAGCCCACGGTCGCGCCGGAGGAACGACGTCACGGCCTCTGGCTCCTCCTGGACCTCGGGGTCGTCGTCGTCCGGGTCGTGGATCCGGATCTCCGCGAGGTCGTTGACGACGAACGGCAGCGACTCCATGCGGGTGCCGTCCGGCGCCACGTCCGCGGTGAGCTTCCACTGTGGGACGTGTGGTTCGGTGACCTCGTAGGGGACGTCGAGGTACGTCTCCAGCCGTTCGGCGAGCGGTGCCTCGTAGGCAGCCGTCAGGTCGAAGTCGAGGTCCTCGTCGACGACCCGGCGCTCGTGGAGGTCGACGGGGTACAGCCCCTCCGTGCGGACGACGCAGTCCAGGAAGAACACGTGCTTCAGGAGCGTCGTCACCTCGTCCTCGAAGTCGTAGTCGACGCCGAGCGGGTGGCGCTCGCCGTCCAGGACGAGCGCGCGCTCGGCGCCCGGTCGGACGTCCGCGCCGAGGTAGTACGCGAGCGAGCTCACCCGGTAGAGGTCCCCCCAGTCCCGCGGAATCTCGATGGTGACGTTCGTGTCCGGCGGCTCCAGGTGGTCGGGCGCGTCGAAGCGCTCGCCGCGCTCGACGAGCGGCGGGTGGCCGCGCAGCGTGGGGAACGACCGCTCCGGAGTGGTCGTCTTCAGCGCGGAGCCGAACAGCGAGACCGCGCGCATCGCGTCCTCGACGCCGTCGCCAACCGCGATAGTGCCCGACGGCGACTCGTGGAGCGAGCGCGCGGCCAGCCCCACCGTCGTCGGCTCCTCGAACTCGATGAACGTCGTGTTCTCCGCGCGGCGTATCTGGAGCGGGGCGTCGGCAGCCACCTGGAGTTTCATCGGGCCGACGTCGACGTCCAGCGAGTACCGCTGGTGGGGGTACTCGTCGACCTCCTGATTGGCGGACTGCCCGACGTACGTCCCGTCGCCCGTCCAGACGGAGACGTTCAACAGCTGCGGGAGTTCGAGCTGCTGGACCTCGAAGACCACGGCGCTGTCTACCGGGAGCGCGAACCGCTCGTCGCCGACCGGCTCCGGGTCGACGAGGACGTCCGTGTACAGTTCGAACTGCGCGTTCTCGATCGGGTCCTGCACGCGGAGTCCGGTGGGGCGTTCGATGGGCGCGAACGTCGGCTTCACGCCGGCCACCCCTCACTGGTCGCGCCCGCGGTGTCCAGCCGCAAGTGACCGGCTCCCGGGTGGCGCTCGTGCTCACGGCACCGGAAGCGGTCAGCGACGGCGACTGGCTCTGCGGCTGGCATTGTGTGTCGACAGTTCCCCTGAGCTGACTCGGCGACCCCCGCGACGCGGAGCGCCGAGTGGCGCCCTGTTCGTCCCAAGGACGCGCGGCACGCCGGATAAAGATTCGGTCGTCGTCAGTCGATGACGACGAGGACGTCGCCCATGTCGACGCTGTCGTCCTCGCTGACAGCGACCTGCGTGACGGTGCCGCCGTGGGAGGCGACGACGTCGTTCTCCATCTTCATCGCCTCCAGAACGACCAGCACGTCGCCGGCCTGGACCTCGTCGCCCTCGGCGACGTTCACGTCGAGGATGGTGCCCTGCATCTCCGCCTCGACAGTCTCGCCGTCGGTCTCCACGACCGTCTCGTCGCCGTCGCTGCCGCCCGCGGGCTCGGGCCGCTCGCCGCCGCTGTTACCGCCGGTAGCGAGCTGCGCGGCGCCGCGCTCCTCGAGGTTGACCTCGAAGCGCTTGCCGTTGACCTCCACCGTGAAGTCCCGCTCGACGACGTCCTCGTCGCCGCCCTTCGAGGTGGTGTCGCCGCCCCACTGCTCCTGGGCGTCGGCGACGCGCTCCTCGTCGAGGTCCTCGTCGAGGTACTTCGTCGTGTGCGTGCCGCCGACGAACTCGTCGTCCTCCAGCATCAGGCGGTGGAACGGCACGATGGTCGGGATGCCCTCGATGTCGTACTCGGCGAGCGCGCGCCGGGAGCGCGCCAGGCACTCCTCGCGGTCGCCGCCGTGGACGATGAGCTTCGCGACCATCGAGTCGTAGTCCGTGACCAGGTCGTCGCCCTGCCGGACGCCGTCGTCGACCCGCACGCCGATGCCGCCCGGCGGGTCGTACGTCTCCAGTTCGCCGCCCGTCGCCGGCGCGAAGTCGTTCGCCGCGTTCTCGGCGTTGATGCGGTACTCGACAGCGTGGCCGTCCAGTTCCACGTCGTCCTGGTCGAAGGTCAGTTCCTCGTCGGAGGCGACCCTGAGCTGCCACTTCACGATGTCGACGCCCGTCAGCTCCTCCGTGACGGTGTGCTCGACCTGGATGCGGGTGTTCACCTCCAGGAAGTAGAACCCCGTCTCCGGCCCGAGAAGCTCGCCGGGCTCGCGGTCGGGGTCCTCCTCGACGAGGAACTCGAAGGTGCCTGCGTTGTAGTAGCCCGCGGCGTCCGCGCCGCGGCGGGCCGCCGTCCCGATTTTGTCGCGGAGTTCGTCGGTGAGCGCGGGGCTCGGCCCCTCCTCGATGACCTTCTGGTGGCGGCGCTGCAGCGAGCAGTCGCGCTCGCCGAGGTGCCGGACGTTCCCGTGGTGGTCGGCGAGAATCTGGACCTCGATGTGCCGGGGGTTCTCGAGGTAGCGCTCCAGGTAGACGTTCGCGTTGTCGAAGTACGCCTCGCCCTCGCGCTCGGCGGATTCGAGCTGGTCTGCGGCCTCGTCGGGGCCGCGCACGATCTTCATCCCGCGACCGCCGCCGCCGCCCTCGGCCTTGATGGCGATGGGGTAGCCGTGCTCCTCCCCGAACTCGTGGACCTCGTCGACGGACTCCACGGGGTCGGTAGTGCCGGGGACGATGGGAACGTCGGCCTCCCGCATCGTCTTCCGGGCGCTGGTCTTCTCGCCGAGCTGGCGCATCGAGTCGGCTGCGGGGCCGACCCACGTCACGCCCTCGGTGTCCTCGACCTTCCCGGCGAACTCGGCGTTCTCCGCGAGGAAGCCGTAGCCGGGGTGGATGGCGTCCGCGCCGGCCTGCTTGGCGGCGTCGATGATGCCCTCGTGGTCCAGGTAGGAGTCGGCCGCGCGCGCAGGCCCCACGTTGTACGCCTCGTCCGCGTACCGGACGTGGCCGGCGTGTTTGTCGGCGTCACTGTAGACGGCGACCGTGTCGACGCCCAGGTCGTCGCACGCTCGCATCACTCGCACCGCGATTTCGCCGCGGTTCGCGACGAGCACCTTCTCGAACATTCTTGAACGTTCGTTCTGCGGACGCCCTACTCATAGCTTCGGTTCGGAGTCGCCGCCACGCCACAGGTCGAGAGAAGTCCCAGCCCAGTACAGGTCGGCCGCGGCGGCCGACTCCACCTCCCGGAGGTGGTCCGAGCCCGTCGACGCCGCCCCGGCACTGCATCGGGATGCGGTTCGCGCTGCTCGAACCGAGACTCGCGCTCGCCACGTTCGAAGCACGGTGGCCTGGCGCAGAGAATTAGAACCGCTCGCGCCGGCCTGCCGCGCTCCACGCGTCCGTCGGCGCGCCGTCGGGCACGCGCACCGTCCGCCCGCCCAGGCTCTCGACGCGGCCCGCGAACGCCCACTTCTTCCCGTCCCAGGTCTCCCCGTCGTCCTCGGCCGCCTCGGCGGCGGCGAGCGCCGAGAGGTGGCTCTGGACGGCCGCGGCGATGGCGGCGGCCTCCTCGTCGCTGGCGTTCTCGGGAATCGAGAGGTCCACGTCCCCAGCCATCACAGCGGGATGTTGCCGTGTTTCTTGTCCGGCGTGTCCTCGCGCTTGCTCGCCAGCATCTCCAGGTCGGCGACGAGCCGCGGCCGCGTCTCGGTCGGTTCGATGACGGCGTCGACGTAGCCGCGGTCGGCAGCCGTGTAGGGGTTCGCGAACTCCTCGCGGTACTCGTCGATGAGTTCCTGGCGGCGGGCCTCCGTGTCCTCCGCCTCTTCGAGTTCGTCGTCGTAGAGGACGTTCACCGCGCCCTTCGGCCCCATCACGGCAATCTCGGCCGTCGGCCACGCGTAGTTCACGTCCGCGCCGATGTGCTTCGAGGCCATCACGTCGTAGGCGCCGCCGTAGGCCTTCCGCGTGATGACCGTCATCAGCGGCACGCTCGCCTCGCTGAAGGCGTACAGGAGTTTCGCGCCGTGGCGGATGATGCCGCCGTGCTCCTGGTCGGTGCCGGGCAGGAACCCGGGCACGTCCACGAACGTCAGGATAGGGACGTTGAAGGAGTCACAGAAGCGCACGAACCGGCTGGCCTTCTCGGAGGCGTCGATGTCGAGCGTGCCCGCGTTCACCCGGGGCTGGTTCGCGACCACGCCCACGGAGCGGCCGTCGAGGCGCGCGAACCCGACGACGATGTTCTTCGCGTAGTCCGCCTGCACTTCGAAGAACGAGCCCTCGTCGGCGACGCTGCCGATGACGTCGGTCATGTCGTAGGGCTTCCGGGGTTGGTCCGGGACGATGGATTCGAGGGCCTCGTCGCGGCGCTCGGGGTCGTCGTAAGGCTCCACCCGAGGCGGGTCCTCGACGTTGTTCTGGGGGAGGTACGAGAGCAGGCGCTTGATGTTGTCGAGGGCCTCCTCCTCGCTGTCGCAGGCGAAGTGCGCGACTCCGGACTCCGAGGAGTGCGTGGTGGCGCCGCCGAGTTCCTCGAAGCCGACCTCCTCGCCGGTCACCGTCTCGATGACGTCGGGGCCGGTGATGAACATGTGGCTGGTGTCTTTCACCATGAACACGAAGTCCGTGATGGCCGGCGAGTAGACGGCGCCGCCGGCGCACGGCCCCATGATGGCCGAAATCTGGGGCACCACGCCGGAGGCCTTCTCGTTCCGGGTGAAGATCTCCGCGTAGCCGCCGAGGGCGTCGACGCCCTCCTGGATGCGCGCGCCGGCCGAGTCGTTCAGGCCGACGACGGGCGCGCCGACCTCCATCGCTCGGTCCATGACCTTCGTCACCTTCTCCGCGAACACCTCGCCGAGGCTCCCGCCGAAGACGGTGAAGTCGTGGGCGAACACGAACGTCGTGCGGCCGTTGACGTCACCGTAGCCCGTGACGACGCCGTCGCCCGGGAGCTGTTTCTCGTTCATGTCGAAGTTGTGGCTCCGGTGGGTCCGGAGCTGGTCGATCTCGTTGAACGTCCCGTCGTCGAGGAAGTACTCGATGCGCTCGCGGGCCGTCATCTTCCCCTTCTCGTGCTGGGACTCGATGCGTTCCTCGCCCCCGCCGAGGAGTGCGCGCTCGGTCTTCTCGCGCAGTTCCTCGATGCGCTCTTCCATCGTCATCTGATTGAGAGACGTTTCCGCGACCGGCGGCAAAAGGATTCCGAGACTGGGACAGCGAAGCGGCCGGATGCGCGGCGGCTCAGACGACCGAGCCGGAGCGCCGGAGCCCCAGGAACGACGCGAGGGCGACGACGAGGCTGACGGCGACGAACACCCGTGTCTGGTCGACGGTCACGCCGAGCAGCTCCGTCGAGGCGACGGAGACGCCGAGCGCGGCCGCGAGCCCGGAGACGAACGTGAAGATGAGGAAGACGGGGATGAAGACGCCGGCGGCGTACAGCCACGGCGTCGAGAACCGGCGCGCGAACGCGCCGGCGCCGAGTTCGTACTCCTCGACGGCGTCCCGGCCGAGCACCCAGCCGGCGAACAGCAGGAAGCCGACGAGCCCGCCGGTCAGCATCAGGTCGACGATGGTGCTCGCGACGAGGTTGAAGACGTCCGGGTAGACCGCGCAGACGCCGCCAGTGAGCGCGAACACGGCGACGAGTCCGCCGGTCGCGCGGCGGCGCGAGACACCGTACTCGTCGACGAGGAAGGAGACGGGAATCTCCAGCATCGAGATGGACGAGGAGAGCGCGGCGAGCGCGACGACACCGAAGAAGGCGGCGCCGACGACCTGGCCGTACGGGAGCGTCGCGAACGCGCTCGCGAGACCGACGAACAGCGCGCCGGGGCCGCCGGCGCCGACCTCCCCCACGAGCGCGAACATGATGGGGAAGACGACGACGCCCGCGAGCACGCCGACGAAGGTGTTGAGGACGGCGATGGCGGTGCCGTCGGCGGCCAGCGAGCGGTCCTCACCGAGGTAGGAGGCGTAGGTGAGCATCGTGCCGGCGCCCAGCGAGAGCGTGAACAGCGCCTGGCCGGCGGCCGCCGGGAGGATGTCGAGGAAGTTCGCTTCGAGCGCGCCGAAGTCCGGGGACAGCAGGAACGCGAGGCCCTCACCGGCGCCGTCGAGCGTGACGCCCCAGGCCGCGAGCGCGACGAGCAGGACGACGATGGCGGGCATCATCACCTTCGTCGCCGTCTCGATGCCGCGCTGAACGCCCCGCAGCACGATGACCGCCGTGATGGCGAGGAAGACGAGGTGGAAGCCGACCGCCTCGAGGCCGTAGTTCACGGTCTCGAAGTACTGGCCGGGGTTCGCGAAGTACGCGCCCGTCAGACTCGCGCCGAAGTACCGGAGGATCCACCCGCCGACGACGCTGTAGAACGACAGCAGGACGATGGCGGTGAGGACGAAGACGTGGCCGAACGCCGACCAGCCCTTCGAGTCGGACAGCGAGGAGAGCGCGCCGACGGGGTTCCGCCCCGAGCGCCGACCGATGACGAACTCTGCCAGGAGGCCGGGGACGCCGACCACCAGAACCACCCCGAGGTAGACGAGGAGGAACGCTGCGCCGCCGTTCTCGCTGGTCATCCAGGGGAACCGCCAGAGGTTCCCCAGCCCCACCGCCGACCCGACGGCGGCGAGGATGAAGCCGATTCGTGTCTGCCAGGACTCGCGTGTCATTGCGAGGGCCTAGCAAGCCACCCCATTTCAGGGTTACGACCGACGAACCGTCAAACTCCAGAAATCACGCCGTTACGAGCGTGAAAGACCGTTATAGAATGTGGAATCTGCGACCAAATCGCGGTTTCGCTGACGGTTCCTAGAGGAACGGGATAGGTGGCGCCGAGTAGATGTCGGTGACCCCGAGGTACAGCGTCACGAACACGCCGACGAGCACGTACGTCCGGATGGACCACAGCCAGGTGGTCGCCAGCGACCCGCCGTTGCTGGTGCCCTTCCTGATCTCGTCGACGGCCTCCGGGCCGTACACCCAGCCGACGAAGATGACGGCGAGCAGCACGGACAGCGGAAGCAGGACGCCGTACGCCAGCGAGTCGAACCAGCCGAGCCACGCGGTGTTCCACGCGGACAGCGTGCCGACGGCGAACAGCGCGCCGCCGAAGCCGAACGCCGTCACCGGCCGACTGTAGCCGTAGTTGTCGACGATGTAGGAGGTGACGACTTCGAGGAGACTGATGGCCGAGGACAGCGCGGCCACGAGCACGACGCCGAAGAACACGACGCCGAGCGCGCGACCCGCCATGCCGAGGTCGGCGAACGCCTGCGCGACGGAGACGAACAGCGCGCCGGGGCCGCCGCCGGCCGCGGCGTCTGGGACGGTGCCGAACTGCACGAACAGCAGCGGGATGACGACGAGGCCGGCGAGCAGGCCGACTGCCGTGTTCAGCACGACGATGAGGCTCCCGTCGGCGAACAGACTGTCGTCGTCACCGAGGTAGGACGCGTACGTGATCATCGCGCCCATCCCCAGCGACAGCGAGAAGAACGCCTGACTGACGGCGTACGGGACGATGCTCCCGAAGTTGTCGGCGATGAACGCGAAGTCGGGGGAGAGGTAGAAGTCGTAGGCGGCGCTGGCGCCGTCGAGCGTGAACGCGTAGACGGCGAGGCCGACGAGCATCACGACGATGGAGGGGACCATCAGTTTGGTCGCCTTCTCGATGCCGTCCTCGATACCGGCGGCGACGATGCCGGCCGTGACGGCCATGAAGCCCGCGTGGAAGGCGATAGCCTCCCACCCCATCGAGACGCGCGCGAAGTAATCGCCGGGCGCCGCGAAGTACGCGCCGGTGGCGCTGCCGACGATGTAGCGAGTGACCCAACCGCCGACGACGCTGTAGTAGGAGAGAATCCACAGCCCCGTCAGCAGGCCGATTGCTCCGACGACCGTCCACGCCGGGTGTTTCAGGCGGTCGAAGGCCTCGACCGCGTTGATGTTCGCGCGCCGTCCGATGACGAACTCACCGAGGATGGCGGGGAGGCCGATGAGGAGTGCGGCGAGGAGGTAGACGAACACGAACGCCGCGCCGCCTTCGGTCGACGTCTTGAACGGGAACTGCCAGATGTTCCCGAGTCCTACTGCGCTTCCGACGGCCGCCAGAATGAACCCCATTCTGGTCGCCCACGTTTCACGTTCTGCCATGTTGTACCACGCCATATCGGGAGGGTGTACAAAAACCGCACGACTGCGACGCACTGTGCTACCAAGACCCGCGGCATTACGCGTCGCCGTAGACGGGAATCGCGCCGCCGCTCGTCGGCGGGGTGGCGTCCGAGCACAGCGCCAGCACGACGCGGGCGATGTCGGCGGGGTCGACCCACGAGTCGTGGTCGGCGTCCGGCAGCATCTCGCGGTTCTGCGGCGTGTCGATGACCGACGGCATGACGGCGTTCGCGCGCACCTCGCCGCGGTTCTCCTCGGCGATGGTCTCCGTGAGCAGGCGGACGCCGGCCTTCGCGGCGCGGTACGGGCCGTCGCCCTCGCCGCCCTCCAGGGACGCACGCGCCGACACGGAGACGATGTTCCCGCCGCTGTCCTGGAGGTGCGGGAGCGCGTGCTTGCACGCGAGGAACATCGTCTTCAGATTCACGTCGAAGACGGCGTCGAACGTCCCGACGTCCGTCTCCTCGATGGGGTCGCCGCCCTTCCACATCCCCGCGACGTTGCAGAGCGCGTCGAGGCCGCCGTGGGCGTCGACGACGCCGGAGACGACCTGTTCGGCCTCCGTCTCGTCCGTCAGGTCGCCGCGGTAGAACGACACCTCGCCGCGGTCCAGTCCGGTGTCCTCGCCGGGTTCCACGACGTCCGTCCCGCAGACCGTCGCGCCGGCGTCTCCGAACGCCCGGCAGACCGCGCTCCCGAGCGCACCCGATGCGCCCGTGACCAGTACCACGTCGTCCGCGAAGTCGAACTCGGCGTGCATGCGAGTACCAAGGGCCGGGACCACCGTAAACGTACCCGCGGCCCGACAAGACCAGTCGCACGACGGTCGAATCGTCGGCCGCCGACGCCTCACGACGGCCCTCCCGGCGGTACCAGCAGGTGTGTCCGGAAACGGAGAACGATGGGCTTTATGCGCGCCCGGGTCGCGTTTTCGAACGCATGAAGCTTCACGAGTACCAGGCGAAGCAAGTCTTCGCCGACGCGGGCATCCCGACCCCAGGGTCGGCGCTCGCCACGACTGCCGACGAGGTAGTCGAGGTCGCGGAGGACCTCGGCTACCCCGTCGCGGTGAAGGCCCAGGTACACGTCGGCGGCCGCGGGAAGGCCGGCGGCATCAAACTGGTCGAGGACGCCGACGAAGCCCGGGAGGCCGCCGAGTCCATCCTCGGCATGGACCTCAAGGGTTACACCGTCAACAAGGTCCTCGTCGAGGAGGCCGTCGACTTCACCAACGAACTGTACGTCGGCGTGACGATGGACCGCGGCGAGGGCCAGCCCGTCGTCATGGTCTCGGAACGCGGCGGCGTGAACATCGAGGAGGTCGCCGAGGAGGACCCCGACGCCATCGCACGCGAGCACGTCGACCCCGCCTTCGGCCTCCACCCCTACCAGGCCCGGAAGGCCGTCTACGACGCCGGCATCCCCCGCGAGGTCGCGGGTGACGTCGCGTCCATCCTGACGACGCTGTACGACCTCTACGAGGACCGCGACGGCAGCGACGTCGAGGTCAATCCGCTGATGGTCACGGCGGACAACGATGTCATCGCGGCCGACGCCGTGATGAACATCGACGAGGACGCGCTGTTCCGGCAGCCCGAACTCGCCGAGATGGAGGAGGAAGCCGCCGAGGACGACCTCGAAGCCAAGGCCAACGAGTACGGCTTCGACTACGTGCGCCTCGACGGCAACGTCGGCATCATCGGGAACGGTGCGGGCCTCGTGATGACGACGCTGGACCTCGTGGACTACTACGGCGGTCAGCCCGCGAACTTCCTGGACATCGGCGGCGGCGCGAAGGCCGAACGCGTCACGAACGCCCTGGACATGGTGTTCAGCGACGAGAACGTCGACAGCGTCGTCTTCAACATCTTCGGTGGTATCACCCGGGGCGACGAGGTCGCGAAGGGCATCAACGCCGCGCTCGAACAGTTCGACGAGATTCCGAAGCCCGTCGTCGTGCGCCTCGCCGGCACGAACGCCGCCGAGGGCCGCGAGATTCTGAACGACGAGCTCGTGACCGTCGAGGAGACACTCGAGGGCGCCGTGCAGCGCGCCGTCGACTTCGCTGACGAGGAGGGAGACCAATGAGCATTCTAGTCGACGACGACACCCGCGTCGTGGTGCAGGGCATCACGGGCGGCGAAGGCAAGTTCCACGCCGAACAGATGATCGACTACGGGACGAACGTCGTCGCGGGCGCGGTGCCCGGGAAAGGCGGCCAGGAGGTCGCCGGCGTCCCCGTCTACGACACCGTCGACCAGGCCGTCGAGGCCGAGGACGCCGACGCCTCGGTCATCTTCGTGCCGCCGGCGTTCGCCGCGGACGCCATCTTCGAGGCGCTGGACACGGACCTCGACCTCGCCGTCGCCATCACCGAGGGCATTCCGACCCAGGACATGGCGAAGGTGAACAAGCGCCTCAAGGAGACGGACACCCGCCTCCAGGGCCCGAACTGCCCCGGCATCATCACGCCGGGCGAGGCGAAACTCGGCATTCTCCCGGGGAACATCTTCTCCGAGGGGAACGTCGGCCTCGTCTCCCGCTCGGGCACCCTGACCTACCAGGTCGTGGACTCGCTCACGCAGCGGGGAATCGGCCAGACGACCGCCATCGGCATCGGCGGCGACCCCATCATCGGGACGGACTTCATCGACGCCCTCGAACTGTTCGAGCAGGACGAGGACACCCACGCCGTCGTGATGTGCGGCGAGATCGGCGGCGAGGACGAGGAGGAGGCCGCCGACTACATCGCCCAGAACATGGACACGCCGGTCGCCGGCTTCATCGCGGGCCGCACCGCGCCGCCGGGCAAGCGCATGGGCCACGCGGGCGCCATCGTCTCCGGGAGCGGCACCGGTACCGCCGAGTCCAAGATCAACGCCCTGAACGACGCGGGCGTCCCCGTCGGCGACACCCCCGAGGAGGTCGCCGACAACATCGAAGACCTGCTGTAGACGCCACTATCCTCTGCGGTCTGCGGTCTCTCCGTTTTCGACGCCCGACAGCACTGCGGTCAGGGCCAGTGAGGCGGGCAGGAGTACGTATCGCCAGCCCCGAACACCCACGTCCGTGACACGAGTCTATTTCGGCCGAACCGGGTTCGAAACTATGCGAACCCGACCCAACCCGGTTTCTCGGGTTTCAAGGCTTGAAAGGCCGTTTTCGCCGCGATTTAATTCGGGTTAATTCGGGCAGAACCCGGGCCAGGGTGTCGCCGGCTTATGTCCGTGCCCCCTCATGGAAGAGACACGATGGCGACCAAGCCCATGGGGACAGAACGGACGGAGCGCTGTGAGGCCTGCGACCGCGACACCCCCCACGACGTCCGCATCGAACTGCGCGCCGAGAGCGAGGACCGCGGCGAGAACGCCGCGTTCTCCCGCGAGCCCTACCGGGTGGCGACCTGTCGGCGCTGCGAGACCAGTCGCGCCCGCCGCATGAACGACGCCTGACCGGATTCCGCCTTCTGCGAGCCTGTCGGCTGCCGAAACTGGTTTGTAGCCGGCTCTAGTCGCGTGACGTGATGGAGACCACGCACCGCGTGCACGTCGGCGACGCCCGGGAGTTACCCCTCGCCGACGACAGCGTGGACCTCGTGGTCACGTCGCCGCCGTACCCGATGATCGAGATGTGGGACGACGTCTTCGCCGGCCTCGACCCCGAAATCGGGGCTGCCCTGGACGCCGGCGACGGCGAGCGCGCCCACGACCTGATGCACGCGGTCCTCGCCGAAGCGTGGCGGGAGGTCGCTCGCGTCCTCCGGCCGGGCGGCATCGCCGTGGTGAACGTCGGGGACGCCACCCGCTCGGTGGACCGCTTTCGGGTCTACGACAACCACGCTCGCGTCACCGAGGCGTTCGTCGAGCTGGGGTTCGACCCGCTGCCGGGCGTGCTCTGGCGGAAGCCGGCGAACTCGGCGGCGAAGTTCATGGGCTCCGGGATGGTGCCGCCGAACGCGTACGTCACGCTCGAACACGAGCACGTGCTCGTCTTCCGGAACGGGGACCGCCGCGAGTTCGAACCGGGGGCGGACCGGCGCTACGAGTCCGCGTACTTCTGGGAGGAGCGCAACGACTGGTTCTCGGACGTCTGGACGGACCTCAACGGCGCGCGACAGGCGCTCGCCGACCCCGAGTTGCGAGAGCGGTCGGCCGCCTTCCCGCTGGAGCTCCCGTACCGCCTCGTGAACATGTACTCCGTCTACGGCGACACCGTCCTCGACCCCTTCTGGGGGACTGGCACGACGAGCCTCGCGGCGGCCGTCGCGGGTCGGAGTTCCGTCGGCGTCGAGACGGACCCCGACCTCGCTGCGGCGTTCGACGACCGCATCCGGGACGCGCCCGGCCTCTCCAGGAGCCTCGCCACCGACCGACTCACCGCCCACCGGGAGTTCGTCGCCGAGACAGACGACGATCTGGCCTACGAGGCCGAGCACTACGACACGCCGGTGCGCACGAAACAGGAGCGCCGCCTCCGGCTGTACGAGGTCGCCGGCGTCGAGGAGACTGGGGACGGCTGGCGTGCCAGCCACGAGCCCTTCGAGCCCGAGTCCTGACCGGCCGCGGCTCGTCGCTCTCGCTCAGACGGCGTCCGGCCCCGTCTTCCCGGTCCGGATCTGTCTGGCGGTCGTTACTGGCAGTACGAACACCTTACCGTCGCCCTTCTCGCCAGTGCGGGCGGCGTCGGCGATGGCGTCGACGACCGTCTCGGTCTCGACGTCGGCGACGACGCACTCGACTTTCGCCTTCTCGTGGAGGTCGACGGTGTACTCCTCGCCGCGCCACTGCTCGGTCTTCACGGGCTGGCTCCCCCGACCGGAGACCTTCGTCACCGTGAGGGAGGGTGCGCCGGCGTTCGCGATGGCGCGCTTGACGGCCGGGAGCACGTCCGGGCGGACGTAGGCGACGACCATCTCGATGGCGGCGTCAGTCATCGCCCTCACCCCCCGGGAAGCCGCCGTCGGCACTCACGGGCTGGCCGTCAGGGCTGCCGCCACTGGTGAACTCGGGGTAGACTGCGACGCCGTGCTCGCTGGCGTCCAGGCCGGCCTCCTCCTCCTCGGGAGACACCCGGAGGCCGAACAGGAGATCCGCGAGCCAGAACGTCGCGCCGCTGCCGACGACGGCCCAGGCCGCGACGACGCCGACGCCGACGACCTGCATCACGAGCTGGGTGGTCGAGAAGCCGCTCGTCGCGAAGAACGGAATGAGGACGGTGCCGACCGCACCCGCCATCCCGTGGACCGCGAACACCCCACAGACGTCGTCGACGTGCAGCGAGTCCACGACGAAGCGGTAGGTCGGCAGGACGAGCGCGCCGCCGAGCGCGCCGAGGACGATGCCCCCGAGCCACGTCACGTGCGGAACGGCGCCCGTCACGGCGACGAGGCCCGCGAGTAGCCCGTTCGCGGTCCAGAGCGGGTCGGGCTTGTCCTGGCGGTACGCCGAGACCAGCATCGCGGCGACGGCGCCGGCACCCATGCCGAGGGTGGTGTTCAGCGCGACGCGGCCGAGTTGGGCGGACAGCAGGACGCCCTCGCCGTTGAAGATGGCCGAGGTGCCGACGTTGAAGCCGTACCAGCCGAACGCGAGGATGAGCGTCCCGAGCACGGCCAGCAGCATCGAGTGGCCGGGAATCGGGTGGCTGTCGCCCTTCGCGTCGAAGCGGCCCTCGCGGGGGCCGACGAACCACGCGCCGACGAGGCCGGCGATGCCGCCGAGCATGTGGACGACGGTGGCGCCCGCGAAGTCGAGGTAGCCCGCGCCGACGACGCGAGCGATGTAGCCGTCCGGGCCGTTGGCGTTCACCGCGAGCAGGCCGCCGCCCCACGTCATCCCGGTGGTGACCGGGTAGACGACGGCGGTCATCACGACGGCGACGAACACGTACGCCGGGAAGTTCATGCGCTCGGCGACGGCGCCGGAGACGATGGTGGCGGCGGTCATCGCGAACACCGCGCCGACGAGCCACGTCACCCACCCACTGGGGTCCCCGAAGTACGCGAACGGCGTGCCGAGGGCGGCGCCGCTCGTCACCGACGCGACGACAGACGACAGCCCGTACCCGAGAGCGAAGTACGCGAGGACGCCGACCGTCCAGTCGGTCATGTTCTTCATCAGGACGTTCCCGACGTTCTTCGCGCGCACCTGGCCGCTCTCCAGGAGCGCGAACCCGGGCTGCATGAAGAAGATGAGGAACGCCACCACGAGCGCCCACACCGTGTTGATGCCCTCGGCGATACCGGCCGGGATGGCCATTCAGGCACCACCCCAAGCCGGCGGACTACAACCACAATATTCCACAACTATCGCGATTCCCGATACGTTCGTGTCGTGCATTCCAGTAGAACAGCAAAACAGCCCACTACTTATCGCTACTCCTGAAAATGGTAAAGAACTAGCCGAGGGCATTGTAGTGTGGGGGATGCTATCAGGGAGTCTAACCAGTATAAGGACGTGAACTGCTGCCGCGAGAGCGAGCGGACGTGTCTGAAAGGCCCGTGGTCGGGCGAGCATTTTTGAGGGCGCTCGCCCTCCGGGCAGTCACCGACGACCGCGGACCAACCCCCGGAACCGACCGTGACTGCACCGCCAGACTCGACGCGATGACTGCGGACACGCCCGGCCTCGACACGGAGTTCTACGCCATCGACACCGACGCGTCCACGGAGGAGTTCCTCGCGGTCGCGCGAGTGTACGCCCGCGAGGTCGCTCGGAACTACGACCTCTCCGTGGCGGTCGACGACCTCGACTGGGAGGTCAGCAAACGCGCGAGACGTCGCGCGGGCGCCGTCCGCTACCGCGACGGCGACCCCGAGACACTCTCCATCACCTGGAAGGTGTTCACGAACCGCGGCTGGGGCGCGGCCGCGGAGACCATCCGCCACGAACTCGTCCACGTCCACCTCCTGAACGAACACGGCGACCCCAGCCACGGCGACCGCTTCGCGGAGTGGGCAGAACGGCTCCAGACGCCCGTCACCTGCGAGCTGTTCGCCGAGCCGAACTACTGGGTCGTCTGCCGGGACTGTGGTAGCCGGATGGCGCGCTACCGCGAGTCGAAGCTCGTGAAGAACCCCCAGAACTACCGGTGTAGCGGCTGCGGCGGTCGGCTCGACGCACGGGAGAACGACTGAGAGGGCGTTCCTCGGAGAACGTGTCTGGGGCGGAGTTGAACCGGAGTCACTTCGCTCCCTGCAGTCGCTCGTGACAGGGTTCACACCTTCCGACCGCATACAACAACGTCACGCACCTCGCACACGCTACGCGGTGCTCGGTGGCGTGAGTTCAGTAGTAGTGGGTCGGGGCGGAGTTGAACCGCCGACCTGCTCCGTGTGAAGGAGCCGTCATAACCGGACTAGACCACCGACCCGGACACCGAATGGTACCCGGAGGCTGGCATTAAGGCTTGCGTTTCCCTAGATGCGCTGGCGGACGCGGCGGACTCGCTGGCGGGCCTCCTGTTCGACGAACCCGGCGCGCTGGCGCACGCGTTCGGGCGTGCTCGGGTCGGTCTCTGGCTCGCGGCCGGCGAGCACCAGGGCGCGCTCCTCGACTGGTTCGAGTTCCTCGCGGAGGCCGCTGGCTGCCTCTTCGGCGGCGCGTCGGACGTAGTACGCTGCGTCTGTAAAGTGTCGGTTCATATCCGACAGTATTCCGCGAGCGTACTTAGCCCTGTCGGCAGTCTTCGCTCTACCGCAGGATTTTAGTCGGTTTAGGACAACCTAAAATCGTGTGGCGGGCGTCGCCGACCGCCCGTTGCGCGTCTGTCCCAGCCAGGAACCGTCGGCACGCCGTCCCGAAGTGGGACGTCGGCATCATCCTCGTCCGCGCGCCGTCAGTACGACGGTGACTCCTCGCGGACACCCGCCTCCCCGTTCGCCAGCCGCGCGAACACGAACAGCGCGTCCGAGAGCCGGTTCAGGTAGGCGACGGCCGTCTCGTTCACGTCGTCCTCGTGGTCCTGGAGCGCGACCGCGCGGCGCTCGGCGCGCCGGCAGACCGCCCGCGCCTGGTGGAGCGCCGCCCCCGCTTCGCTGCCGCCCGGGAGGATGAACGCCTCCAGGGGGTCCAGTTGCTCCTCACAGGCGTCGATCCAGTCCTCCACCTGCTCGACGTGCTCCTCGCGGACCTGCGGGTCGTCCTCGTCCGGTTCCGGGTTCGCGAAGTCCGCCTGCACGACGTGGAGGTGGTTCTGGACCTCCCGGAGGTAGCCGTCGAGGTCGTCGACACCGGTCGGCCGGATGGCGCCCACGGCGGCGTTCACCTCGTCGACCGTGCCGTACGCCTCGATGCGAGGGCTGGCCTTCGACACGCGCTCCATCGTCCGGAGGTCGGTGTCACCGCCGTCCCCGCGCTTCGTGTAGATCTTCACGCCAGCGTCGCCTCCACGTAGCCCAGGATGTTCTCGCTCTCGGCCATCGTCACGCCGCGCTCGTGGTCGACGAGCACGGGGACGCCGCGCTGGCCGCTCACGCGCTTGACCTCGTCGCGCTCGGAGTGCATCGCCTCGACCCACTCCGTCTCGTAGTCGATGCCGTGGTCGTCGAGGGCGTCCGAGACGGTCTCGCAGTACGGACAGCCGTCGAGTGCGTACAGGGTCAGCGCCATACCCGGGGTTGGGGTGGCGCACCCAAAGGTGTTGGTCCCCACACGTTCACGTGGGTGGCTCGCCTGCCATCACGTACCATGTTCGACACGACGTTCGCGGTCGGCGAGGTCGTCGACGCGCAGGCGTTCCCGGAGGCCCGCAAACCCGAACTCGCGAAGCTCCAGATCGACCTCGGCGACGAGACCGTCCAGTCCGCGGCCCAGACCGGCTACAACTACGACCCCGAGGACCTCGTCGGCCGGCAGGTGCTGTGCGCGACCGACCTCGGGACGGTGAACGTCGCCGGCTACGAGTCCGAGGCCCTCACCGTCGGCGTCCCGGACGAGGACGGCAACCCCGTGCTGGTAGGCCCGGACGAGGCCGTTCCCCCGGGCGGCGAGCTCTACTGAGTCCTATCGGGCACCGCCGCGCGCTCGCTCCGCCGGCGCCCCCGGGTCGCCGCCCGAGGTCGGCGCAACGTACGACAGGCGCGGCGTCGCGTCGACGGGGATGACGCCGTGGGTCGCGAGGAGTGACAGCACGCCCGACGCGCCGCCGAAGTCCCCGCGGTACCAGAAGCAGACCCGCGGTACCATCACGACCCCCGCTTCCGGGTCGTACTCGGCGGTCTTCTGGAGGTACTGTCGGGTGACCGCCCGGAGTTCGTCGTCGACGTTCGCGGCGGTGAACGTCACCGCCATTCCGGGGACGTGGCGGGCGGCGAGCGTCGCGAAGTGCACGCGCTCGTCGAGGTTGTGGAGACGGTGGCGGCGCACGAACTCGCCGGACAGCGGGTTCGGCAGGTAGCCGAAGCCGTACTTCCAGCGGTTCGCCCGGAGGATTCCGTGTTTCACGTCGTCGGCCGACAGCGACTCGCCGGCGACCTCGCACCGCGGCTGGCCGCCGCGACCGCGGTCGACGAGCGCGCCGTGGACGTTCAGCCAGAACGCGAGCGCCGCGTCCCCGTCCTCGCGCAGCACGCCGAGCAGTTCCTCGTCGAGGTCGGCCAGCGAGTCGAAGAGGGCGTCGGCGTCACGCTCGTGGTGGGCGGCGTGGCGTAGACGCTGGGCGGCCGCCACGAGGTCGTGCGGCGACGTGGTCTCGGCGTTGGCGGCGAACACGCGGGGTCACCCCCGACCCCCGACTATTGTGCCGAGTGAAACCATACCACACGGTTCGTGTCCTGCCTACAAACGTCTGTCGACGGGCTACCCGCCAGACCCCCGCAGGCGACCCCTACGGCCAGAATACAGAACTGGGGAGTCGGCGGCCGAGGGCGGTAGAACCAGTGCGAGCGCGCTCAGTCGAGGCCCGGTTCGACGACCTCGTAGCCGAGGTTGCGCTCCCGCAGCGGGTCGGTGTGCTCGGAGAGCCGGTCGGCCGTCACGACGAGGAGCACAGAGAGCCCGCGGCTGGCGGCGGCGGGCACCGCGCTCGCCGTCCCGAACCGGATGTCGGGTTCGGCGCCGGCGTCCCGAACGGCGACGAGCGCCTCGACGCCCGCGGCCGCGACGAGGTCGTGGTCCGCGAGGCGGTCGGCGACCGCGCCCTCGGGGAGCCCCGCGCTGCCACCCTGCTGGACGGTCGGCGCGGAGAGCACGGTCACCTCGCCGGGGTCGTAGGCGAGCATCCCCTCGAACTCGGCGGCGCCGACGTCCTGGCCGGCGCCGGCGTCGGTGACCGCCACGGCCGTCGCGCTCCCGCTCTCCCCGGGCGCGGCGTGCATCACGCCGTCGCGCATCGAGAGGGAGACGCGCTCGCCCTCCTCGATAGCCGCCGTCGCGATTGCGGTGTCGACGTCGACCTCCTCGAGGACGTTCTCGGAGACGTACTCGACGAACGCCCGGAGGTCGTCGGTCTGGGAGATGAGCCAGTCGACGCCCTCCTTGGTCACCTCGTAGCGCCCGCGCCCGTGCTTGCGCGCGTGCCCCTCCTCGACCAGGTCGCCGAGGTAGTCGCTGACTGCCTGGGCGGTGACGCCGATCTCGTCGGCGATCTCCCGCTGGCTGACCGCCGGCTGGCGTTCGGCGATCTCCACGAGTATCTGGTAGCGGGTCGCGTTCCGCTTGCTCCGGAAGACGCCCAGTTCCCCGTCGCTCGGTGAGTCGGCCATTACCACAACCTAGGTCGCCCCCAATTCAAGTATTTTTGTAGAACGGCCCGCGGGGACACGCCAGTTCGTCTCAGATCACGTCGTCCGGGTCGTGCTCCGCGGCCATCCGGTGGGCCTCGGTCGCGTACTGCTCCTGGAGGTCGTCGTCCGCCACCTCGCCCAGGTTCTCCGGGTCGGCCTCGACGGCCGCCGTCGTGTCGCGCCGGTCGCTGAAACTCGTGAGCGCGCGCTCCTTCCGGAAGTACTGCTCGCCGTCCGGCGTCGCGTACGTGAGGATGATGAGGTTCTGTTCGTCGTCGGAGTACGTGCGCTCGACCAGCCAGACGCGGACGGACTCGTCTTCTACCATGCGCGACCGTTCGGTCCCGCGGAAGAAGTGCGTAGTGCTGCCAGCAGGTCGGCTGCACTGTCCCGACCAAGACCATTCAATATCGTGGCATGGGATTTATCACTGGCTGCGGGCCGCGATTCCCGGGAAATCAGTACGTTAAATTGGCTGGCAGGGCCAGTGACCGGTATGGCCACCGAACTCGACCACTACTGCCCGAACTGCGGCGAGGAGCGGACGTTCTACCGGACCGCCGCGACGAACCTCCACCTCGGCCTGAAGACGAAGTGGGCCTGCCCCGAGTGCTCGTTCGGCTTCATCCGCATCGACGGCGACATCTCCTCGGCGTCGGCGTAACCGACCAGTCTGCGGAGCACCGTTCTCCACCCCGACACCTCCGGGAAACAGCCCCGAGAGAGGGGATTCTCCGGGCGCCCCGAAGTCGTTTGTAGATAATAGAGTACACCACGGCTAGGCGCGCCTGGCTCTGGAGAGCGGGCCCACCGGCGACGAACCGCGCGCGGAATCCCGGTGGTACCTGATTCGCCACGCGTGCCCGGTTCGGATCGGCCAGCCGATGGTCCGTGGCCAACCTACTCGCCAGGGCGACGCGTCGACGGGGCAAGTCACTGAGCAGCTGCCGCTTGCGGAGAACGACGACCGCCGCTCGGTGGGCCCGCCGGCGCGACGACTTCTCGAAGCGAGCGGCACACCCGACTCGCCGCAGTCCGCAGCCTCGTAGCCTGTGTCCGGCGGTTTCTCTGATGTCGCTCGCTTCGAACGGTGCTCCACGACCCACTAGTAAACCCCATTCTGCGATACAGAATCGGGGATGTTCCAGCAGAGCGGCGCTCCGAGTATTCGCCAGCGCTGTGGCTGCTCGCTGGTATCTACGAGCAGTTCGCTCAGAAACGAGTCGGGGACGAGAGGCGAGAGCCGTCAGTCGAGGTCGTGCCAGGACAGTCGGGGCGTCCGGGCGGCAGACGTCTGGTCGATGCGGCGGGCAGTCGTGCGGTTCGGCGCGGAAGCGACGGTCTCCTCGTCCTCGCCGGCGACCGCGTTGAAGGCGTCGGCGAGGTCGTCGAGGCTGGACTTCGTCTCGACCTCCGTCGGCTCGGTCATCAGCGCCTCGTCGACGAGTTCCGGCCACTTCGTCGTCGGCGGGTGGACGCCGTAGTCGAGCATGCGCTTGGCGACGTCCGCGGCGTCCTGGTCACCCGCGCTCGCGACGAACTCGTGGTGGAACGGCCCGAGGGGGACGTCGTAGTCGATCTGTTCGGCGAGGTAGTTCGCGTTCAGCACCGCCTTCGCGGAGGCGTCGCCGAGGCCGTCGTCGCCGAGGCGGTCGATGTACGCGAACGCCTTCACGAGCACGGGCCAGTTACCCTGGAATCCGTGGACCTTCCCGACGGACTGTTCGGGCGTGTACAACTCGTAGCTCTGCTTGCCGTCGCCCTCCCGGACGTGGGGGTCGGGGAGGAACTCGGCGAGTTTCTCGGAGACGCCGACGGGGCCGGCGCCCGGACCGCCGCCGCCGTGAGGGGTGGCGAACGTCTTGTGGACGTTGAAGTGCATGATGTCGAAGCCCATGTCGCCGGGGCGCGCGCGGCCCAGCAGCGCGTTGAGATTCGCACCGTCGTAGTACAGCAGGCCCCCGGCGTCGTGGACCATCTCCGCAATCTGCTCGATGTCGCGCTCGAAGAGCCCGAGCGTGTTCGGGTTCGTGAGCATGAGCGCGGCGGTGTTCTCGCCGAGCGCGGCCTCGAGTGCGTCGAGGTCGACGCGACCGTCGTCGCCCGAGGGAATCTCGACGACGTCGTACCCACCGAGGGCGGCGGACGCGAAGTTCGTGCCGTGGGCGGCGTCGGGCACGACGACTTCGTCGCGGTGGCCCTCGCCGTGTGCCTCGTGGTAGGCCTCAGCGAGCAGGATGCCCGTGAACTCGCCGGCGGCGCCCGCGGGCGGCTGGAGCGTGACGGCGTCCATGCCGCCGATGCGGGCGAGGTAGTCCTGGAGGTCCGCCATCAGTTCGAGGGTGCCCTGGACGGAGCCGCCCGAGCGGTCCGGGTGGACGGCTGCGTCCGGGAGCGCGGCGGCCTCCTCGGTGAACCGAGGATTGTACTTCATCGTGCACGAACCCAGCGGGTACGGCCCGGAGTCGACGCCGTAGTTCTGCTGGCTGAGTCGGACGTAGTGGCGGGCGAGCTCCGGCTCTTCGAGGCTCGGCAGCTCGATTCCGTCGCGAGTGAGGTCGTCCGGGAGCGGCGAGTCGACGTCGACGCTCGTCTGGTCTTTCTCGCTCAGCAGGGGTTCGTTCGTGTCCTCGTCGGCGGGCCCGTAGCGGGCCTGGTCGTAGTGCTCCATCACTCGGTCACCTCCTTGACCGCGGCGACGAACTCGTCGGCCGCGTGCGCGTTCGCGTCCGTGACACAGACCTGGAGGGTGTGGTCGTCGACCGCGTGAGCGGCGAACCCCTCCGTTTCGAGGTCGCCGGCGATGGCGGGCGCGGGCTGGTCGGTGCGCGCCTGGAACTCCCGGACGTGGTGGCGGTCGTGGACGGGGGCCTTCACGCCGCGGATGTCGTTGAGGTCTGCGGCGAGGTCCCGCGGGAGTTCGACCATCTCGTTCGCGAGGTCGACGAGGCCGTCGGCGCCGAGCCAGGCGGCGTGGATGGCGGCGCGGAGCGCGACCCACGCCTGGTTCGTGCAGATGTTGGAGGTCGCGCGCTCCTTCCGGATGTGCTGTTCGCGCGTCTGGAGCGTGAGCGTGTAGGCCCGCGTGTCGTCGGCGTCCTCGCTGACGCCGACGAGCCGACCGGGGACCTGCCGGAGGAACTCCTCGCGCGTGGCGAACACGCCGAGGCCCGTGCCGTAGCTCGTCGGCATCCCGAGCACGCTGGCGTCGCCGACGACGACGTCCGCGCCGACGTCGACGGGGCGCTGGAGGATGGACATCGCGACGGGGTCCGAACCCAGACAGAACAGAGCGTCGTGGTCGTCGGCGAGGTCACCGACGGCGTCGAGGTGCTCCTCGACGGTGCCGACCGTCGTGGGGTTCTCGGCGTACACCATCACGACGTCGTCGTCCATCGCGGATTCGAGGGCTGCGAGGTCGACGTTGCCGTCGTCGGTCCCGTAGCGCTCGACGGTGACGTCGGCGCCCCCGGTGTAGTTCTCGAGGACGCTGACGTGGCCGTCGCGGACGTACTCGGGGACGAGCACGCGGTTGCCGTCAGCGGCGCGCACGCGCTTGGCGAGCAGCGCGGCCTCCGCGAGCGCGGTCGCCTCGTCGTACATCGAGCAGTTCGCGACGCCGAGGCCCGTGAGTTCGACGAGGAGGCTCTGGTACTCGAACAGCACCTGGAGGAACCCCTGCGTGACCTCGGGCTGGTACTGGGTGTAGGAGGTGAGGAACTCCGAGCGCTGTGAGACGCTGTCGACCAGCGACGGGACGTAGTGCTCGTAGTGGCCGCGCCCGAGGAACTCCGTCAGGTCGTCGTTCTTCGAGAGTCGGCGCTTCGTCTCCCGGAGCGCCGCCTGCTCGGACTTCGCGTCGATGCCGAACTCGCCGTCGAAGCGCACGGGCTCGGGGATATCGAACAGCTCGTCGACGTCGTCGACCCCAACCGCGTCGAGCATCGCTTCGGTGTCCGCCTCCGAGGGGGCAGCGTACGGGCTTCCGCTCATCGTCGTCCTCCCCGCGCGGCGTGGACGGTGCCGGTGGTTCTCATGACCTAGGGTTGCGACCACGCGGTAATGATACTCCCGGTTGCGGAACGGGTCGACCCCCGAAACTGTGCACGGACGTGCCCACATACGAGAATGATCAAACGCGCCTTACTCACGAACGAGTGGTGAGGTGGCAGCTATTGCTGCCCGACAGCCACCAAGAGTCTCGCCGCCCGGCAATCCGACAGCGAGCATCCGCGAGGCGAGCGCCTCGAAGAGGCCGAGGCGAGCGGTTCACTGCGCGAGTGAGCACCGCGAACGAGCGCAGGCCGAGGAACCCCCGGTAGGGGTTCTCGTGAGCCGACGGCGAACGAGAGCTCGTCAGAGCTATGCTCTGACGGTGGTGACGACGGCTTTTAGTGTAGCTTTTGCCAGCGACTGAGAGCGCGATGCGCTCGAAGGAGCGCAGCAAAAGGTCCGATTAGGCGATCTGGTCCCGGTAGTCGTCGGCGTCGAGGGTGTCGTCGAGGTCGCCGTCGTCGAAGTCGAGTTCGACGAGCCAGCCGTCGCCGAAGGGGTCGTCGTTGACGAGTTCGGGTTCGTTGGCGAGGGCGTCGTTGACGGCCGTGACCTCTCCGGAAGCGGGGGCGTAGATGTCGGAGACGGCCTTGATGGATTCGACGACGCCGAACTCGTCGCCCTGTTCGAGGTCGTCGCCGACGCCGGGGAGTTCGACGAAGACGACGTCGCCGAGTTCGTCCTGGGCGAAGTCGCTAATGCCGACGCGGCCGGTCTCGGGGTCGATCCACTCGTGCGATTCGAGGTAGTGCAGGTTCTCGGGTACGTCGAAGCTCATTGGTCTAGGAAGGGGGGTGTGGTGATGGTTGCCTGTTTGCCGGTGCCGCGCACCTGGACGTGGACGCCGGTGCCGTCGTCGGCGTAGTCGGTGTCGACGTAGCCGAGGCCGATGGGTTCGTCCAGGGTGGGGCTCACGGTGCCGCTGGTGACTTCGCCGATTTCGTCGCCGTCGGGCGTCGTGATGGCGTAACCGTGCCGGGGGACGCCGCGCTCGTCGAGCGTGAGGCCGACGAACTCCTGGTCGAGGCCCGACTCCTGCTGGTGGGCGATAGCGTCCCGCCCGACGAAGTCGGTGTCGAGGTCGACGACGAAGCCGATGCCCGCTTCGAGGGGCGTCCGAGGGTTGTCCTCGGGGTTGAAGTCCTGGCCCGACAGCAGGAAGCCGTACTCCATGCGGAGCGTGTCGCGGGCGCCGAGCCCGCAGGGCTGGCAGTCGTTCGCGAACGCGTCCCAGACGGCGCCGGCGCCGTCGGCGGGGAAGACGACCTCGAAGCCGGCTTCGCCCGTGTAGCCAGTGTTCGCGACGAGGGAGTCGACGCCCGCGACGTCCGCGGTGGTCGCCTCGAACATCGAGAGGTCGAGGACGTCCTCGCCCGCGCGTGCGGCGACGAGGTCCGGGGC
>Ga0208138_100300_pt1 | contig 24829 bp, 21 predicted proteins | sample AntRauMetaRauer3_FD_184786 | JGI IMG/M metagenome (GOLD analysis project Ga0208138, IMG submission 184786) | Saline lake microbial communities from Rauer Lake, Antarctica, in enrichment culture - Antartic Rauer Lake 3 Metagenome Rauer3 (SPAdes)... ...
CAGTCTGGGAGCAAACCGACAAACGTGTTCCCTCACGAGCAACTACTCAAGATTGACGCGCTTTGAACCAACGAAGATTGCTAACTGATGTACGTAGTATGCGACAGATCGTTGGATGCCCCTGCAGGTACAGTCTCGGAACGTGACGATTCGTATCCACACGACGGCGCCGAGTTGCATATAAATGTTCCGGCGAGGTTTGAGTAGAGATCGTCACGGAGCGTTGCACCCCTCGTCGCTGTCTGGCGGTTCGCTAGATATTGCTGTAGGGCGGAGGGGTAATAAATTTCCGATATTTCAGTCGGCACTATCTGCTTTAATGTTTCACTTTCGAATATCGATCACCCGGGTTAAGTCATATCTAACAGTCGCGACAGTGTCCCGGCAAGTCATCTGCTATTAGATTGTTCAGGGTTGGATTTGTTTCGTTACTTTGTTCGATTATCGAGACTGGTATGGAACAGGAGTATCCGCCACAAATCGTATTAGCTGCCGCAGTCCACAACATAGAATAAACATTGAAACAGTGGCTTCCATGGAAATCTCGGATTTCCAACACAGCCTTGACCACAAGGCATTCTACTGACGGTTATGCGTAGTAACCTACTTGTTGTTAGGTTTAGAATGAAATTGCAGAGACGGGCTTGATAGCGGTATTTAAGTTCCATTGAGTTCACTCGATCATAGAAAGATAGAAGTGAATCCAGATATGTTAAAAGGTGTGGCGAATGAGTTCTGTAGTAGAAACCTTTTATATTCGGCTGAGTAGAAATGAAGCATGAAGGAAAATAAACGGATCGTCATGGATGTTGACGGTGTTTTGGCAAAAAAAGACGATGGTGCGTATCTCGACAAAGAGGCTGATGAGGAGGTTATAGAGCAACTTCGGCAGTATGAGCGCGAGGGGTTCTACATCATACTCAACACCGCTCGGAATATGAGAACGCACGAAGGCCGGATTGGAAAAATCAACGCTGAAACGGCCCCTGTATTGCTCGAATGGCTCGACGAGAAAGAGGTTCCGTATGACGAGATTCATTTAGGTAAACCGTGGTGTGGACATGAAGGATTTTATGTCGACGACAAAGCACTCCGCCCATCAGAGTTCCTATCTATGGAGCACGAAGAAATTCAGGCGATGCTCAAAAAAGAAGAGCGCTGATAACATGTTGCCGGATAAGTGTAACCACACTAGTAACGATAACGACGTGAATTATTTGAGTCCGTTATGACTGATATACTCTTACTACCATCTGCAATTCTCGTTCCAGACGAGCTACGACTTGACCTCGGGCGGATTCCGACTGGAATGATTCCTCTTCACGGTAAGCCTATTCTGGATCATATTATTGAATCGTATGAGGACGTCCATCCATATATCGCCTGTGACCAAAGAGCCGAGTTGATAACTGAGTATATCCATCGAGAAGGGTTGGATGCCTCGGCCATTGAAGTGAACTCTGCTAATTCACTTGGGGAAACCATCCACGATTCCCTTGGGGAGATACTCCGGGAGCATCCATTCGACAGTGATACTAACCTCTATGTAAACTTCTCCGACACGATTGTTGTTCCGAACCAACCGGAAGGTCGTGCTGATTTCGTCTCCTACGCTATCGAGCAGAACCCAATTCGCTGGACTTGCTTTGATGGCAGTAACAAAATTAATTCAATTATTCCAAAGCTTGATCCGACTGCCACCGGCACTTATCAAGTTTTCACCGGGCTATTTCGGTTCTCTGACCCTAGTTCTTACCGCGACGAGTTGTCCGTGGCTCTTGCTGACGACGAGAACGGTACAGACCCGTTCTACCAGGCACTGTGTCGATACCTCTCGAACCGCGAGTACGATCTCATAGAGGCCAATGAGTGGATAGATGTCGGTCATCTTGATACCTATTATCAGGCGAAGAAACAGTTCTTGAACGTCAGAGATTTCAATAGCCTCAACACCGAAAACCAGCAGAACCGGATTACAAAATCCAGCAAGAAGACCGAGACACTTCGGTCAGAGTACAACTGGTATATGAACCTCCCAGAAGGTTTGCAACACTTCTCACCTGCTATCTCTCACTACGACGAGGCGTCTGCAAGCCTAGAACTGGAGTATATCGGATATCCAGGGCTTCGTGATCTGCACCTACACGGTGCCCACGGGCTACACATCTGGAACCAGATATTCGATACCTTGTTCTCCATGCTCGAGATGTTCGGTGAGTATCGAACGTCAGAGAACGTACAGTCGTCGATGGAGGAGATGTACCTCGATAAGACGACACGTCGGCTCTCCCAGATCGAGAACGAGGAGTTGCTGTCTCTGTTTAACCGTCCAGAAGTACGGATCAATAGAGATTCGTTTAGAGGGCTTCCCATTATCAGAGAACGATTAGAATCCGCGTTACGCGAGGCTGACCTCTTCGATCTTGACGAGTTTACTGTTGTCCATGGTGATCTGTGTTTCTCGAACATCCTCTTCGATCCGCGAAATGGTATTGTAAAGCTCATCGACCCACGAGGAGAATTCGGCACCCATATTATCTACGGTGACCCACGATACGATCTCGCCAAAATCCGCCACAGCGTCTCTGGAAACTATGATTTCATCATCAACGATATGTTCGATGCGACGGTTGAACCGTCCGGAGACGGGGTCACTTACGATGTCTTCATTGATGAGCAGCACGTCGAACGACGACAGCTGTTCGACAGTCTCCTGAAGCAGCAGTTTCCGGCGTGGTTCAAAGATATCAAACTCATCGAGAGTTTACTCTTTCTCAGTATGGTTCCACTTCATGACGATAGCCCAGAGCGGCAACAATATATGTTGGCTCACGGTATCAAGCAATTCAACGAGGTTACCTCCCTATGAAAGTCATCATCAGTATGGCCGGTAACGGATCGCGTTTCAAGCAGGCCGGCATCAACGAGGAAAAATACAAGTTACAAATTAAAGAACAAACGATGTTCGAATACGCTCTCGAAAGCCTTCGAGCTTTTTTTGACCACGAATTCGTATTCATTACACGTAAGGAACATGAATCCCGCTCATTTATCAGCGAAAAGTGTGCAGCCCTCGGAATCGAAAAGTTCGAAATTGTGGAGATTGAGAGATTAACCTCGGGCCAGGCTACTACGGCGCTAAAAGCGGAGCCCTACGTTGACCCTGCGGACGCGGTGGTCATCTACAATATCGACACATACGTCGCAAATGGACATCTCTCACCAGAGGTACTAGAGGGCGACGGGTGCATCCCAGTCTTCGAGGCGGAAAGCGGTAGCTGGAGTTTCGTCGCGGTTGACGAATCCGGACAGGCGACTGAAGTCGTCGAGAAGACTCCGATATCTGATCTTGCGAGTCTCGGACTGTATCACTTCGACAGGTTTGAATCGGTTAAAGAGGCCTTTGAAGCGCGAGGGAAACAGGTAGAAATAGAGTACGGCGAGCGATACATCGCGCCTCTTTATAATTGGCTGATAGACCAGGATTACAATGTGACTATTCAGACCGTACCACGTTCGGACATCCACATCCTCGGTACTCCCGACGACGTGGTTGAGTTCGATCCAGAATTCGCAACGCGATATTCTCTCTGAATAGAAAGTCTGCAATAGGCCCCTCAGTGCTTTAGAGTCCATTATCACTTAACCAAGTCCTACAGGAATGTTTATGTTGCATCCGTCTTTAGTTAATACTCTCAGTAATACTGTTCTGGCCCAGTTTCTGCTCGAATCATGCCGATTTACTCCCGCGACGGCGAGAAAACCGTGTTTCTAGGGTCGGTTTATTGTTTGGTTTCAGTGGATACAATGTCTGGCTCGTTTGATTAGTACGCTTCAATACTACTCGGCATGTTTTTATCTGTGCATATTACTGCCAAGCTTAACTAAAGACGAATGGTTTATGTTGTAACCCACTTATTGAGCATCTTGTGAACGGTATCGCGATTTCCTTCTATGACAAGTTTGACGAACTTGCTGTTTTAGTTGACATAATACGCCACAACTGGGATGAAGAGTACTATATCGTGGTCAGTAGCAAGCACTCGGACGCTGTAAAAAAACTGGATACAATAGATATAGACGAATTCGTTTCTGGTGGGGAAATCGAATATTCTCCAGATGAAGGTGATTCGACGGTAGCAAAACACGATGGTTGGATAAATCTCACGTCAAGAGTCCTCGACTCTATCAAGTTCACCTGCCAAGCGGCTATTGAGGCCGACTGTGACTACGTGATGCACCTTCACGCAGATGCGTGGCCACTAGAGGAAGACAACTTCCTCCGACTCACGGATCATCTTGACGGGTCAGATGACGTGCTGGCGATGCGCGGCGACGGGATGACGTTCAGACGGCCCGACTATCACCTTGGGAGAGTGATGGATCAGTTCTTCGTCTTCGATGCGCAGTACTTCGACGATATTTCATTCTTCGATTATAATCCTCTAGAGCTGCTGCCACACACGTCGGTCCACACCTCTCTTATGCTTCTCTTCCTCGGCCGCGTCGGCCTTTCCAATATATGCCACTACTCTGACATGTCTAACGACGTATACTGGGATGGTGAACCAAAGATTCGGCCATTCTCGGGTGTTCGCCCATCTGTGCTGGACCCCGATTGGGGTTTACTCCACGTCGCCACCGACGAATTTCCGGAGGACCTCGGCAAGAGTGTACAGGCAATGTACTTGAACAGGTACGGACTCACGTCCGGAGAACACATCTCTTCGTACATCGAGCAGTACGAGCGAGACGAAGCTGGACTCTTCGCAGAGTTAGCCGCCATCGAGGAACGACAGAACCGCGAGCTACGGCGTCTCGGTTACCGACCAAACCGTCTGGGGCGGCTGTTTACCCAGAAGGAGCAGATCCTCTCAAAGTCGCTCAACGAAAAGGCCAAGACCCTGCTTAAGAACATCGCGATTGAGTCGTACTACGCCGCGTTCTCGGTCGGGTACCGGCTTTATTACTCTGCGTTTGGAGATGGCGAAGCGGACCACCCCAATCTGGACGTTCATACCCGGGGATTCTACAAGGACGCGATGTGGCCCAGGACGCTCGAAGAATACTACACTGACCGTCTCATCAGAGATGACTTCCCTAACGAGTATCTCGGGGTTTGGGTAGATGATGTCGAAGCAAGAACCGACCATCCGTGACTTATAATGACGAAGGTACCGTTATGGTCCTATTCTACTTGCAGGCCTTGACGACCCACGTCCTTCGCAGACTCGCCTCTTATATCAATATTTGAGTAGGATGCAAGTTGGTGAACCGTACTGTGCCCAAATCTTCCACTGACCCTCTCGTTTCCTTTATGATGCTTCTGAACTCCTTTTCAGAATAAAATGGGATTGTCGGTGGCCCTGAATGAAAATGGGATCGGCCAACTCCACCGCAGCGGAGCCATACTTTAGAGCATGAAAAATCAGCCTGCTGAGTACGGAACTCGGGATGAGTCTGCCAACCTGATGACGTCCGGTTATTAGCAAGACTCCGGACTTAGATGTGACTTTGATCGCTTCGCGCAGCGCACGCATGACTATTTGGACTCTGCTATAGAGTCGCTCATTGCTGTTCGCTTTTAGGGTGGACAGTCCACCGACCGGCACTGCGTTTGGTGAGTGAGTAAGCCCAGCTATCCATTAACTCGCGCAACTCAGCATCACGAGCCTTGCCATCATCAATCTCGTGCAGCTCCAAGTAGATCTCGGGATCGTTGGCTTTTATTAATTCTTTGCCTCCCGGAGAATCTCTATCCCGAACCCCTCAGCATCAATTTTTAGGATATCTGGAGGCTCGTGCTCCTGGACATAATCATCGAGAGTTTTGACATCAATAGAGGATGTTCTCTCAATCTTTGCGCCGCTATACGACGCATTATACTCATTGAATGAGCTCCGTTGTGGGTCGGATGAATGATAGAACGTCAGAGAACCCGCGGTATCTCCGACACCGAGATTCGAAGCCGTGACATCCCCTCTATTAATCTTGATATTCTTTTTAAGCCGATTGAAGACCACGGGGTGGGGCTCAAACGCATGTACGCTCTTAGCGCGTTGTGCGAGCGGGAGACAATACCGTCCCTGATGCGCACCGATATCGTAGACGACATCATTGCTACCAATATTAGACAAGATTTCGGATACCATTGGTTCTTGACTCTCGTATAGGTTGTATGTCCGATATTCGACCCCATTCTCTGCTTTCGTCAGTGAGCGAATGCCAAATCGATAGTTTAAGCGCGTCGCTAACCGCACGATAGGCGAGATCATACAGAATGGTAACGAGCCAGATGATTAATATCTATTCTACCTGCGTTGAGGAACCCACAGTCTCCACATCCGATGTCTAAAATGTAGTTGAGATTTATGCATTAGATAGGTAGCCCAGTTTGTACTCGCTACCGTGCTAGAGATGGGCCTCAAATTACTGTGATGACTGGCTGTCAAAATACACCTTTAGATTAAATGGCATTATTACAATACCGAATTAAGATTGAGATATTGATTTGAAGTGATCAGTTGTATCTTACTGTTCATGCAGGACGTGATGATAGCAGACAGTTCTATAAAATAATCACGACGGATTTTCGGCATAACTACAGTCTACCTCTTGCTCTCAGTAACATATCACTGACCGCCAGTTATCTGTAACCGAGTTCTTCCAAACGATTCATCACCTCGCTGTCAGCCCCCAAATCACCGATCCCATTTGATGTTGCGCGAGTGATGAGAGGAACGAGACTATTTCTTCGCGCTCCTCAACGGCCTGCAACTTCTCTGGACCCGGTTCGTTCTCTTTTAAGAGGTTATTCTGTTCTGTCGGGTCGTCGATCACGTCGTACACCTCCGTCCCCGTACTCAGTTCGGATTCGATGTCGTAGTGTCTGATTACCTTCCTGTCTGCTGTTCGAACGCCAATCGACGCTCGTCCTTCCGCTCCGATATTGTAATTAGTCGTTCCCAACACTGCAACGCGGTCATCGTCCTCAGTTATTGGAACTCCCTCCCAAGACGCAGGATGTTCAATACCTGCGATTTGAGCAATGGATGGGACAATGTTCACCTGCCTGATGTGATCCGGACTCTCCAGGAAGTCGCTGTCTGACTCAATAATAAACGGCACACACACGACCTCATCATAGAGCTGGTTATGACCGATTAATCCGTGGTTGAACTCTTCGCCATGGTCGGCCGTGAACACGAGAGTCGCGTCATCTTCCACAATATCTAATACATTGACAAGTTGTTCATCAAGATAATCGATACATTTGTCATACAACTGTCGGAGCGTTTCTAATTCCCTCGTTGTAAAGTGATCCGACCGTTTGTCGTCTTTGTGCTTGAAATATTTGACACTTGCTTTGTACGAATCAAATAACCCTACATCGGCCCCTCGACGCAACCCCGGGAAGTACGGGAAGTGCGGCTCCATCAGATGTATCCACAGGAACTTCGGCGACTCTCTTGACTGGTACCAGTCTTTCGCTCTCGTAATCGAATCTGAAGCATTCAATTTTGATTTTAACCGTAGTAAGCGATTTCCCCTTTCAAGCCATTCACCGAATGGCCCCGTATCCGTGAACCCGCTACGGCCTGTTCCATCCCAAGACGTATCGAAATGGTTGCGGTAGTGGATGAGGTTTGGGTTCGATGAAATGAATGCGGCGGTGTCGTACCCTGATTCTGAGAGTAATTGGGGGAGCGAAGACGATGATGGCTCGAATTTGATTGTCTTCTCTATATCGGTCGGAACCAGTAACGAGTTCCAGTGCGGTTCACTGTTGAGGAGGGCAGTTGATGTTCAGGTAGTGGTTGTTGATGCAGTCGTCACCTCCGAGTAGAACGCCGAGTCAGAGAGTTCCGACCGCAGCCGAGGCATATTAGTTACTGAATCTGCCCGCCAACAGTCAACGGTGACCAATACGATATTATTCATTTGTTTGATGTAGGTGGTTATAGCTTTTAATATTATTTATTATGTTGAGCATTGGGTGTCTTAGTAATCTGATGGGAGGCTCGGTTATCTTGATCTATACCCGCTTTCAGACAGTGATAGTCATTCTTCTTATCGACCAAGCCGGGTATACATCAATTGAGAAACTGAAATTTTGTAGCGATTGTATCCAATCGGATATCTCTACCTAAGATGTGAACTGCTGTTATGTGGGATTTTTTCGTTCACTCGTCCAGAGAAGCCCTGTCTTACCAGCGGTGTAGATCTTACTTTCTTGATCAATTGTTCCGTGGAGATAGTCATCCGAAATGTAGAAGCTACCAAATCGGTATGGTGTGGTCTTGATGAGGACCTCATGATTCGTCCACTGGTTGCGGTATAAAAAGAGGTCGCTGTTCATGGCGATAGTTCCGTTTTTCACCTCAAGCCAGTGGAGGTCCGAGATACCGAATCGGTACATCATCCATCGTGAGAGCCAGTCACTGGTTACGGACTTGTCCGTGTGTCGTTTTATGAATCCTGCCTCGGCTTCTAGCTGCTGGTACTCCAAATTGGAGAACGATTGCTGTCGGTTGAGTTCGTCATCCACGTCAACGATAGCTGTTCCTGCTATTAGATGCCCCGACAGTGCGGTCGTGATGAGTAGTATAGCAACGATGACACGGCCCCAGTTGTGTCGTTTGTAAAGATGATAGGCACCGAGTGCGATAAGTAGTGTGAAAAACAACACTGCTGCCTGCCGCATCCGGACTATCCCCCGGAGAGGGAGCGGAGTCTTCAGGACAAGCAGCGATACTCCGGTTCCGAACAGTAAGATTGGGGAGGCCGATGCACGGTCCCAATCGGGTCGATTTGAGTAGATGAACGCGAAGGTGCCGAACAGGAACAGAACAGCTAACACCATATTGTGTAGCCCGATAGGTGAGAATATCGCCAGCGCTGCTTCTATAACACTTTCTTCAGGGAGTGGCAATCCGAACGCGTGTCGGCTAGTCGTGATACTTCCGGACGAACTCGGGACAATTATTGACGAGATCGCGAACGCCAGTGCGATGATGAACTCTGATGCAATTTCTATCCAGAATATGAATGCTGTCGCGAGGAGTACAATAAGAGGTAGCGGAGATGGAACGTTTGTGTGCGGGTTCCAGTGCTGGCTTACTTTTCCCATGACTATAGCGAATCCCAGTATTCCGCCTACAATTATGATGGAGAGGTGATGTACTGCCACCATTGCGATCGAAAGCAGCGTGACCAGTCCTACCAGGCGGCTAGCCGAGAACGTCTGCAAGGACCGATAGGTCAAGAAGATGATAAAGAATCCAATGAATATCCCGAGAACCTGTGGGAATAGATAGGTCGCATATACCGGGTTTGGGCTCACTACTGGGAGTATGGCGGCAACGAGGAGGGACACGGACTCGTTCTGCAACAACACAGTGGTGAGTATATACCCAACAAGCGGGAGTACCAAAGAGAATAAAATCAGTCCGGACACCATCAGCGCATCATACGGTGGGATGTCGGTCAGAGCGGATACCGTCCCAACGAGGACGTGGAACCCTGGAATCTCAGCGTACACCTCAGGAATCGACGCAGGCGTACCGTCCTGTAACAGCATCTCCACGTACCGGACGTGCTTGAGTGTATCATTGGCACCGTAGAAACCCGTTCGCAGGTACTTCAGCGCCGGGAGGAGCGAATTGATTAGCAGTATCTGTCCGAACAGATGGATCCGTTGCCGTTCTCGACCGAATATCTGGACAACTATCAGTCCGTTCCCCAGCGCGAGGGTCACCGTAACAGGGACAAGGAGTACGTCTGTCGCAGTTCCAATGATCAGTGACAGCACCGTGAGGGTAAGAACGAGACGAGTCGCCTGAGTCGGCTGAATCTCGAACTCGGACAATCTTGATAGTTGCATATCTTCCGTGTGCAACAACAGTAACACCATCGTACACGCCAGCAGCACGTACACTCCTTTCAAGGCTGTGTTAAGATCAATTGCGAGACACACGGCATAGATTGCGACCGAACAAAGGAGGAACAGAGCTGCCGTGAGCACAGACGGGGGAACCCGCCTTCGAACGGCTCGGACTAAGTCGTTCATCAAACTTGTCCTGATTAGGGCACCGACAGTAATCATTCTTCTGTAATGGGTGCATATTGGCCATCGAGTAGGTCGGTCGGAATCTGCTGGCATCTTCCGTTTATGTTGTATAATTGCCAGTTACTGCCCGAGAGCGAAGTTATTTTAATCCGATGTGTAGTTCCGCTAATCGATGGCCAGACCAGCGTATTGTCGATTTGTATTCGATATCTCGGATGATGCCCTTGCTCTCTCCCGTTCAAATTGCTGCGCTCGGGAAACATGGGAAGGTTCCGATTACTGCTTCTGGCATGCAGGCGGCAAAGGAACGAAACCACAGGAAACTCTCTGTTCACAGCCCGAAGTGAGCGAGGAAGCTAACGATGTACTCCTCGACCAATGTCGGTTACCGCGGACGACCATCCCGTCGGATGTCTCGGTTCGTGGATGGTCTCTTCGAGGGAGCAACCTGCGTGAGTGCGGGCTCTCCGGTGTCGATATGGCGGACGCCCGATTGATGCACAGCTGTCTGGAGAAAGCGGATCTCCGTGAAACCACCCTCCATAGTGCTGACCTCTCCGGAGCGGACCTCAGAGGGGCGTCTCTCCGAGGAGCCGACCTTCGGGGTGCCAAGCTGTTCAAGACGAATCTGGCCAATGCAGATATCCGGAACGCTGACCTTCGGGGTGCCAAGCTGGTCCGGTGCAATCTATCCGGGGCGACGCTGGAGAATGCAGACATCTCGGATGGTAAGATACTCCGTTCAACGATCGATGGTACCAATTTCCACGGGACGACGTTGTCGAGGACGGAAGTCCGTGCAACCACCCCGTCAGCTCTGATCGTTCGAAACCGTCTGCTGACATTCGACTCGTGGCCGGTCGAGAAGGCACAAAACGCAGTCGACTTGCTTCGGCAACGTCGACTCGAATATCGTGAACGTGACTGGCCACGAACGATTGCGAGTAATCCTTCATGTATGGACGAGAAACCAACATTGGACGCTACTGAGACACCGAAGTCCGTTGCCGTTCTGTTGTGTGGCCTCCCTCGTACGTTTCGAGAGACGGCACCGAACCTGTGTGAGAAGCTGATCGAGCCGAACGACGACTGGAGGTTCGATTTCTTTCTGAACACGAGCCACCGGCAGACCTCTACCAAGAACCAAGACCTGGACGCGAAGTACAACGACCAGTTCTCCACCGCTGACGAGTTATTATCGGACTTACGCGCGGCGTACGAGCAAGTCGTCGACATAGAGTTGCTCGAATCAGAGTGTGAGGAATTCCCACAATCACTGTTCAATGAAGATAAACGGAACTTCTACTCGTACCGGTGCTACCGTGCTCTCAGAACATGTCTCGAATACGCAAATAGAACCGATGTCGACTATGACCTGTTCGTCTGTGCGCGGTTCGATATCACCTTTACCAGATCAATTGACTTCGACGAATTCAGAACCGCTCGACAACTCTCGTTCATACCGAGTGTCAGTCTCCGTCCCGGACATTTCCACATTCGTGATATCGACTTCTGCTGTCTCGGCGACCGCGACTCGATTACGGAGTGGACGAGATACTGGACCTACCGTCCAGACATCGTCCCCTACTTCGATTCAACCCCGGTACCGACGGCGCGTCCCGCTAGCGCAAAGGGGGCATGGGACTGGTCGCAGTTCGAGAAGGAACGGTCTCCCCACGCGTACCGACTCGTTGCAAACTGTTCCCAGAATAATATATCCGTCGATTTCGAAACGGCCGAGTCACGCGGGATTTTCGCCAAATTGCAGCGATAAATCGTTACAGTGTCTGCATAGTTTGCTTGAGCTCTTGACGAAGCGGTGCGAGGAGATAGATACTCACGAAGTAAGTGATGGCACCGATTCCGACGATTATCAAAACTCTTGCTGCTGTACCTGTTCCGAGATACGTCCGAAGCACAGTAGTGACGACGCTCATCACATAAAGTGCGATACATATGTACCCAATACTCTTGACCGGTAACCGAAGGTCGACCATCTGTGCGAACTTGAACGTCAGGATCAACGTACCGATGCTGAACGATAGAACAGTAGCGATACTGGCCCCAGTTACTCCGTATAGTGGGACCAGCAAGAGGTTCAGAATCAGATTTGCGAGGAAGGTGATGACACCGATCAGTGCCCCCAGATCAGGCCTATCGAGACCGTGAACGGTTCGACCGATGACGAAATGCGCTGCTTCGATACACCGTCCACCGGCAAGAATAACTAACGCCGTGGCTGCACCGAGATACTCGGGCCCGAAGATAGTCACGAGGACTCCGTCAGAAAGTACGTAGAGACCAACCAAGGCAGGTAACGGGATTAACAGGGAAATAACGAGTCCCTTCGGAATCAGCGATTCGATACGGTCGTATTCGTTGTTCGAGTGCCACTTACTGACCTGTGGGATGAGTGTCTCGGCGAACGCCTGTGGGAGGATCAAAAGCCCAGAGGTAATGCGCCACGCAATCTCGTAGATACCCACGGCAGCTGGGCCGAAGAAGATCCCCAAAACCGTCACGTCGAGCCAGTTATGCCCAACGCTCGATATTGTCGATATAGAGTTGTATTTGGCGTAGCTCCACAGAGATTTAGCTCGTTCGAGACGGAGCGGTCCGAAGGGCGTGTCTGTCCTGCGCCATCCATCTACCAGCATCACAAATAATGCGAGCAATAGTCCATAGACTAACGCCTTCTCACGTAGTGATGTAGCATATACGAGAACTACACTTGTCACGACCCACACCGTCTGTTTGAGAAGGCGTAGTACGGCCGTTTCTCCGACCCTTAATTCACCCGTCAGCATGCGGATCGACATCTCGCTATACTCACGTAACACCAAGCCGATAATGAGAAGTGATGCGAGGTCCGAACCGAGATAGGTATTGATTTGTCCTGATATCATACTGATAACACCAATGCAGATCAAGAGTGGAATCGTTTTCAGAATGACCCCCATCGTTACGAACTCGCTGGAGGCGTCTCCTTCACTGATGCGTTTCTCTATAGCCCCGAGAAACCCGAAATCTGCAGGTATTCTGAAGATGACGAGCAGTGATTCAAAAAGGAAATATGCACCGATCGACTTCGGGCCCAACTCACGAGCCAGCAGAGTAATTGCCCCAAGTGATAAGAATTTATTAATGAAATTAACAACCGTCAACTTCGACGTTGCCTTGAGGATATTCATTTCACAACGTGACCTTCCGTAGATTTATATATGATTTGCACCACATATAAACGGTCTTATCCACGCTCACACATGGTCACGTTCTAGAGCAGCAAATCGTCTAAATCAGGCTCCGGAGCTGTTCGAATAGCTCTTCGGAGATCTGCTGCCATCGAAGCTGAGTTTCGGCGACTGTTCTCGCTTTCGAGCTGAGGGCCGTACGGACACGCTCGTTCGCTGCCACCTCGACGAGTGCGTCACCGAAACTGTCGATGTCATCGACAATACAGGCATCCGTCGGGAAGCCTCGAGCTCCGAACGGGGTCGTCACGACCGGGAGCTGATGGGCGAAGTACTTGGCGAGTTTTACATTGCTTCCTCCTCCAGTAGTGACCGGGTTCAGACCGATGTCGCACTGTGCGAGGAATGGGGTCAAATCGTCGACAAACCCTTCGAGAGTTACGTTCTCCGGTGTTTCTTCGATTCCGTTACAGACCGAGCCGACGATGGCAAATTCTATATCCGCTTCACGGACAGATCCGTTCTGGGCTATCTTTATGAGGTGTCTCGCAGCATTTCTGTTCGGTGGATGGTCGCTGCCGACGAAAACACACACCTGCGTCTCGCCTACCCTATATCGTTCTTCAGTATTGGTTTCTGGAATCTGTGTACCGTTTAACGCGACGTGGAACCCATCGTTTCGACCGAACAACTCGCCAAATCTATCTGCATCTGCTGTCGTGGTCGTGACAACGAGGTCTGAATTCTGGACTGCATATCGTTCAATATTACGAACACATCGATAAATGAGGTTATTTACCAGCGGTAGATCGACCGACTTGTACATATCGGTCTCAACATTATGACTGGAATATACTACTGGTATGCTATCGGGGGCCATCCGTTCTACGGTCCTAAACTGCCACGGATGTTCAACCACGATGATGTCTGCCCAGTTGCACTCGGCAGCGATCTCGTTCGGTGCGAAGTACTGGTAGAACATAGAACGCAGAACAGGAGGTCCTCCGTACTGCGAAGAAAGGTATCCGAACGCAGAATATAGGTAATTCGTGTGCCGATACGTTCGATAGGTGGGTTCGATATCATTCCACTGGTCCGTCACGATACCCGGTGTGCCTACCAGTGTGTGGCAAATACGATGAACTTCGTCTTCCTGACCTCGCCCTTTCATAAGCCCATGAACTCGTTGTTCACCGCCGGATGTTGGTGGATATCCGGGTATGGGAGATATCTGTAGGATGTTCATGTATGGAAATATAAGTTAGTCATACGACAATTATTTATACCGAGGGTTGAACTTGGACAGTACATCTGGGAAGGAGGCGATGCCAATGTTTAAATTGTACGATCTTGTTCAGATAAACGAAAACATTTGGGTATTTGAGTAACATGCAATTTCTACGATGAAGATTGCGGTAGTCCACGAGGATATCAATGCAGGTGGTGGCGCAGAGGCAGTCCTCGCGAATACATTACAGGCTGTGCAAACGAGACACGAGGTGACATTATTCACCGTTACGGAGTGTAACCTCGAGTCACTGAACGACTATCACGGAACCTCGGTCGAGCCTGAACGAGTCACCGTTTTGAATCCGCTGCCATCGAGTGTCGATACTACTCTGCGACTACTCGAAAGACTTGTTGTTCGGACGCTTCCAATTACTAAACTCAAAGACATCAAATCTTCGATTATGAAGCGTCATCTGGAGACACGGGATACCGAGTACGACGTTTTCGTGTGCACGCAAGGCGAGCTTTCCACTTCAGCACCATCGGTTAATTACATCCACTTCCCTTTTTTGTCGCCTGTCGCTACCAAGGAATATCTTGAAGAAGGGACGCTTCAGTCTCTCGGCAGGCGACTACAGCGGATAATCGAAAGACCTGCCCCTGACCTATACGATAGTACGACACTGATTACTAACTCTAGTTGGACGGCAGATATCATCTCGGAGGTGTACGATATTGCCGCGACTGTCGTCAATCCTCCTATCGATGCTAGTGAATTTGACCCACAACCGTGGGGGGAGCGAGAAGACGGGTTCGTGGCTGTCGGACGGGTAGTGCCCTCGAAACGTCATGACGAACTCATCGGAGTACTCGACGCGCTGGTGAACCAGAAGGTAGACACGCACTTGCACATTGTTGGTGGACTGCAGTCGACGAAGTACTGCGAAAAGGTGCGGTCGCTAGCGTCCGAACGCCCGTACATCTCTGTCGAAGGGACTTTACCCCATGAGGAACTATGTACTCTACTCAATACACACAAATACGGACTCCATGGAATGGAGTACGAACACTTCGGTATGGTGGTTGCAGAGATGCGAACTGCCGGAATGCTGCCGTTCGCGCATGATAGCGGGGGACAGGTTGAGACGGTGAACGAGAGATCCGAGTTACTTTATTCTACGTTCGATGAACTCGTCGAAGAGTTGCATACGGTGGTGACTGATGAATCTCTTCAATATGAGCTTCGAGATCAGTTGACGAGCAGTGAGATCGAATTCACGGCAGAGAAATTCAGGGCTCGGATGAGGGAAATAATCGAACAACGGGCCACAGATTAGCCTGTTTCATGTCATTGTGAGTTCGAAAAGTAAATATAGTGCAGTAGAGACATGAAACTGTGTCCACTCTTGAATTACTCCACACAGTCGGATATCCCACACCGGAATTTGATTCACATTCTATTCAGGAGTCACGAGAACTCTACCGACTCGCACGGCGTAACAAAATCGGTTCTCTCTATGTCAAAAGGTTGTACGATACTGGAGAACTGGATACGCTAGCTTCCGAGTGGGAGAACAGAAAAGATTTCATCGACCGTAAAGAGCAGGCAACTCGACGAATCTGTGAACTTATTCCATCAGGTGTCACTTACGCGATCGTCAAGTCTTACCCGTTTTGGGTCGATTCAAGTGATGTCGATATTCTCCTGTTCCAAGAATCGACAGACGACATCATGGAACTTATCCGTAACGGACAGTACGACGTTTCGGACTATTCACCGACGACTATTACCGCCACAGATCTGGTCACAGATATCGAAATCGACTTTCAAATAGGGTTTTCCTTGCAAGAGCTGATATACTTTGACCGTGAGACGATTCGGGATGGTATAAAATATCAAGAAACCGATGAGATAGATACACCGTTCATTCCGGGCCCAGACGACCTCGCACTCATGACGATCCACTCTATATCCGAACAACTATTTATCCTCAAGGAGTTCTACGGTGCAATTTATTATCTTGAGTCGTTCGACGAGGAAGACTTCGAAAGGTTCCAGAAGATCGTAGCTGAAAATGGGCTACAGTACGCTTGTGGGGCGTTCTTCTCACTGGTCTCCACGTTGAGTCAGCAAGCGTTCGGGACACAACCGGAGTTGCTGGACCGCGTCCTTGAACTGTACCCACCGAACCACGTTGAGCAGCAGAAATTGTTGGACAACGATCTGACTGTGCCCCACCGATATAGCTCACGAACGATCCTCAGCTCTATTCGGGGGAAATTCCAGAACAAGCGCTTCCGTTCCAGCTTCTACACGCAATTCAAGCGGGGACTGAACCCGTTATATACGATCGAGATGCTTCGAAAGCTGTGGCATCGTCAGATCCGAGAGCATTACGTCCACGACACTTCAGACATTCAATAATATATGAAGATTGGAACGTTCATTACCCAATACCCGTACGATGGTCAGCTCCAGAATATGGACAAGCCCGGGTATTACGTGTCAGGAGCTGAACGAGTGGCGAAAGAGATAGTCGAGGGCCTCTCCGACGTGGACGGGTATGACTCTGAGGTCTTCACGAGCTCGGCGTCGTTCCGAAACGAATCGGAGCGTATCAACGACGTAACTATCCATCGGTATGGGAGCGCCTTCACAGTGAATACGACAAAAGTGGCACCTGGTCTTTCTGTTGGACCGTTGCGCCACGACATCGATATAGTACACGCTCATTCTCCACTTCCACCCGCGATAATTTCCGGATACCTGTATTCCAAGATACGTGGTGTACCATTCATTATAACTCACCACGGAGGAGAAAATTACGTACCCTACGGGTCCCCAATCCGAAAGATGGCACTCAAACTCTACAACGAGAAGCTGTTCCAGCATATCTTCAATAGTGCTGATTGTATCACCGTCTCTTCGGGTGGCTACATTGAAGAGTCCTCTATATTGGGGGATATCGAAGAAAAGGTGCGGGTCATACCGAACGGAGTAGAGGTTGCAGAATACGACCTCAACCTGACATCGGCACAGGCTAAAGAAAAGCTCGGGCACGAATCAGATAATTTCATCGTTCTGTTTATGAACACTCATTACCCGCGAAAGGGACCACAGGTCTTGCTGGAGGCGTTTCGACGATTCAGCGATCAGTACCCGAATAGCAAATTGATAATGGCAGGTACAGGTCCGATAACTGATGATCTTGAGCGAAAGTCGAACGAAGATATGGTCTTCACAGGATACGTTCCAGAGGATGAAAAGTCGCTTTATATGAAAGCTGCCGACACATTCATTCTTCCAACGATAACCTCGAGTGCAGAGGTCTTTCCACTTTCAATCCTCGAAGCAAACGCGGCGGGGACTTCGGCTATCGTTAGCGATTTTCCTACTATTCGTTCCGCGACAGACGGGTACGACAATGTCGAATTAGTAACGCCAGATGACGCTGATGCTCTCGCTGACGCACTCGAATCAGAATATCACTCGTTCAAAAAGACGGGCGTGGCTACTAAACCGCTCCAGATGGCGCGAGATCACAGTTGGCCCGAAATAATAAAGCAGTACAGTCGACTCTATGAGCAGGTGCTGCGGTGAACGTCGGTTTACTTGGTATCAAATCTGAAAAGCATGACGAAGGGACAAAGAATTTTGGCATCAATCTCGCGGATGCACTTCAGACCAGCGTCGATGAGGTTCTCTATATCAATATTCAGGCTGGAATTGGGCTAACCGAATTAAAGCAACTGCGCAATCATGATCTCGACCTTGTCCATCTCATTCCGGGGCCGACGTTCAAGGGCTTATTTCTGTTGGAAATGGTCGGCAGATATACCGGGGCTCGTACCGTCGCGACAGCGCTTCAACCCCGTTTCAGCCGTGTGTCGAAGCAGGTTGCGAGACTGTTTCCTGCAGACCTTCTCCTTGTCCATTCCTCTGGCCAACTCGATACGATGGTGAACGTCGGTCGTGAACTGTCGATGGTCCCCTGTGGGGTCGATACAGATCGTTTCTTACCCGTCGATACAACGGAGAAGAGACAGCTTAGAGCAAAATACGACATTCCGGTCGACGATACTGTGTTCCTTCACGTTGGCCACTTCAAAGAAGGTCGAAATCTGCGGAGTTTGAAGCCGTTTGCAGAACGTGGAACGGTGATCGTGATCGGAAGTCCTTCGACAGCACAGGAAGAGGGAATCAAAAGAGAAATGGAGAATTCGGATTGTATCGTAATCGACTCCTACATTGAAAACATCGAAGAGTACTACCAGCTAGCCGACTGCTATGTTTTTCCAACAGAGGACGAACAACACTGTATCCAGGTGCCTCTCTCTGTCCTTGAAGCGATGGCTTGCAACTGTGCGGTCGTCTCCACGAAATTCGGCGGATTACCTGATATGTTCTCCGAATCAGAGGGCTTCAAGTTCGTCGAAGGGGAGCTCAGCTCGGGGGTTGACATCTCCACGGAGAACGTTAGAACGCGTGATATGGTGGTGAAGTATTCGTGGTCTGAACTCGCGAACACTGTCTCGAATCTCTATATGGAATTATGAAGGTTATCTGTATTACTGGAATTGACGGTGCCGGAAAATCGACCGTCGTTAACGCCTTATCTGACCGGCTGGAGTCGGAAGATAAGTCTGTGTCCCGAATTTACGGTCGATATGTGGATACCTTGTTGCGGCCACCGATGTACTTTGCGAGGAAATTATATTTCGGTGAGAACGTGGGCGACGATTCGGATGATAGCACTCGGATGGAGAGGAAGAAGAACGTACTATCGTCGGGGACCAGCAGAAGTCTGTATGAAGCTCTCTTGCTATTCGACTACACGTTGTACATTTGGTCGAAATATCTTCTTAACCTAGACGCTGACTACGTAATATTCGATAGGTATGTGTTCGATACTGTATTAAAACACCTAAGTCGGCACATGGCGTATTCGACAGCAGAGTTGTCGAGAAAGTACGAATCGTACGTGCGATTCTTCCCAGAGCCAGACCACGTCTTCTTTTTGACCATCTCTATCGAGACAGCTTTACAGCGAAAAGATGACATCCCATCCCGTGAATACATCGAAGAGCAGAAAGACCTGTACGACACCTTCTTCGATCGGTTAGACGGAGCGACGTATCTCGATGGGGAGGAGCCTGTGGACGATATCATAGACACAATCATGGGTGAGATAGATGATTGATGTTTCGGTGGTGATACCGACGTACAACGACGCTGGCACGCTGGATAAGTGTCTGCAGTCGATTCTGGACCAGAGCTATCCAGCGGACCAGTACGAAGTTGTAATCGTCGATGGCCACTCCGATGATCGAACGGTTGCAATTGCCGAAGAGTACGACTGCCGCATATTTTTCGAGGATAAAGGCACTATCAGCTTCGCTCGTGAACTCGGAATGAAAAAGGCTAATGGAGAATACATCGCCTTCACAGATGCGGACTGCGTCGTAGGGAGGGACTGGTTGAAGAAACTTCGAGCCACCATCGACACGGATACCGATGTCGCAGGGGTGGGCGGCCCGAATATCACTCCTGAGGACGATTCACCGTTGGCCAAGTCTGTCGGCGACTTCTTCGAACTGTTCAGCAAGGTCGGTGCACGCTATGGGTATTCGAACGACACCACGACGGAGGTTGAGCACAACCCGACATGTAACGTCTTTTATCGGAAGAAGGTGATCCAGGAGGTCGGCGGCTTCAACGAGCAACTGGTCACGGTCGACGACGAGGAGATGGATTATCGAATCAGACAGCAGGGGTACAAGCTACTGTTTCGACCAGATGCAGTCGTTGAGCACTATCGGCGTCCAACGTGGCGTCAGTTCAGCAGCATGGCGCACTCGTACGGCTATGGTCGAGGCCAAGCTTTTCGCCTCCATAGAGAACTCGGCAGATGGTTTCATTTCGCGCCGACCATAACCACGGTAGCTATCCTCTCGTTATTTGTGTGTACTCAGTTTACTGCACTTCCTTTAGCGGTACCAGCCCTATTACTACTTTCGGGTGAAATACTCGTTCTCGGTGCTGCAATGCGCATGAGATGGCAGAGTATTAGCAATATCGGAACCAACGTAGGAATTATTAACATCTGGCTAGGCTTGTGGAGTGTGGGATTTGCGAAAGGCCTGCTTGACCCACCCACCCCTCACGATGAATAGGTATGACATCAAGTAATAGATCAATTTTGAATTTCAATTAGAAACGGTTCCATCTTCCGGTTCAGACCTCCTTCCGACAAACACGCGAGGAAAGTCCCCAGACGACTCGGCCAATTCGTCGAGGTCGTCCCTATCAATTCTCCCGGCCCGAACCACCGCTCCAATCTCGGCGTCGGTCAAGTTCCGCACCGTCCTCGAAACGCTGAGACAGCATCTCGATATCAGGGTCGTCCTCGACCGAGATAGAGACGTCCTCGACCGAGATAGAGACGTCCGCGGCGGTCACCCGACCGCCCGATCCGGAGAATTGGCCGAGGTTCGCCCCGTAGAGGATACCGTGCTCGAGACACCGCTCGAGTCGGGGACGATCACCCGCAAGCCCGAGGTAAGCGGACGCCACCATCGACGCAAGGGCGTCGTCGGTCGCTTCCGTCCTGAGCTCCACGAAGACCTTCTCGCACCCCTCGGGTTCGAGCAGCAGCTCAGTAACGCAAAGTCCTTGAGCCCGTTCACGACCCGTTCGCGGATGGCCTGACGTCTGTTCACATCCGTCTGGGGTTAAGCGTACTCCTTCTGTCCACAGAGGTACTCCCGGTCGGTTGACGAAAGGATCCCGCGAGGCCGATCCTCGGGCGTGACGAGTAGCTCAGATCCACCGTGTCGTCGCCTCTGTCTTCCCCTATTTCCCGTCCTCGCATCCCAACTCGCAACCCTCGGAACCGGCACGCCACTGGTCACGACATGGCACGAGGTCTGGGGCGGCTACTGGGACGAATACCTCGGACACCTCGCACCCTTCGGCAAGCTCACCGAATACGCCACAGCATACACCCCCCAATACCCAATTGCCGTCTCGGGAGTGACAGCTGACAGACTCGCCAAAACGGGGCCCTCACGAGACGAGATCACAGTCATACCGAACGGAATCGATGTCGACCAAATCCAGATCGCTCCACTCCCCGAGACGGGCTACGACATCCTGTTTGCCGGTCGACTCATCGAACACAAGAACGTCGACCTGCTGTTGGACGCCTTCGATGCAATCGCTCATAACCACGACGTAACGCTCGGAATCATTGGCGATGGCCCGGAAGCCGACCGTCTCCATGAGCACGCAGCGACACTCACTCATGCCGACTGCGTCAACTTCCTCGGCTTCCTCGACGAGTACGAAGCTGTCCTCGGCCACATGCGCGCTGCGAATGTCTTCTGCTCACCAAGTACCAGAGAGGGGTTCGGTCTCACGTATGCAGAGGCAATGGCCACAGATTGCTGTGTAATCGCTGCAGATCATCCGGAGTCTGCGGCCAACGAGGTGATTGGGGATGCTGGTTTTCTTGTGGCCCCGACTGTAGGGGCTCTCGCTGCTGTTCTCGACCGTACGCTAACCGGCGACCGTCCCGATGCAGATCCAGTAGCCCGAGCGAATCAGTTTGACTGGGATTCCGTAGCAAGCCAGGCAGAACAATGGTACCAACGAGCCATCGATGACAGTTGGTAGTCATTGGTGATTGGGACTTTCTTGTACCCATCACTACACCATAGCCGACGATCGCTCACATGAGGGAGTCGACGATTTCAATGAACTCGTCTGCCCTGAGGTCGACGAGCTATGAGCTGCAAAAACAGTAGAGTAGGATCGATTGGCCCTCGACGTCAACCATCGTTTTGAGTTGTCTTCGGTCACCGGTCGAAGCCGCGCTTCGTCGAACGACGTCAGTCAGCTCTGTTTGTTACGATTTGATTCGCCCCCACCCCACTGTGTCGAGTGTTTCACCCAGTATCAGCAAACAGAGTCGAACAGTCACACCCCACCACGTAGAGTGTTCTCTACAAAACAGGGCCGGCTCTCACAGATACTGCACAATACGCCGTGGAAGCGCGACACCATCGAGCGTGTCGACAACCTCGCATACGAGTTAGAGTCCAACAGTGAATTCATACCCGTAGTACTGGCCGCTAGCACGACCTTCATTTCGAGACTGTCGGTTGAGAATACCCTGCATTGCAAGATCGGCAAGGTGGTCATGCATTCGTCGACGAACTAAGGGATCGATACCTGACTGTTCAGCGGATACGCCCGTGCTGTCATAGGGTCTGAGACCAGAATCTTGCCTATGAACGGTATGTGAACTACTCCCGCAGCGATTGCCGTGCAATCGACCGAGCAGTCGACAGCGAAACCTCATCGAACATAGCATCCTCTACGAGCGTCTCAAGAACGGCCTCAACAGGTTCAGTAAACGCAAACAGAAGATGGACGCCGGTTTTGAACCCACCACTCGTTCGCTCACTTTCGAGGACACCATACGTTCCTGCTTTGTTGAGATGGCTGTTAACAGTTTCTTGGGTGTAGACGTCACGATCAGTACGGTTGCAAATTTCTTGATACACGCGGTAGACTGCGGGACTCGGTGCTGCCCCATCATTCACGTCTGCGATAACGGCTGCAGCATACAACGAGAGTTTCTTTTGGAGTGACATCCCACCGACAATCTCTAAGACGCGGTTTTTCACAACCGAATCATTGGCTGCATGCACGTGTTGTTCGGTGACAACCTGCTTTGCATTTCTGTTAGCAATCTCTCCAGCATCCCGAAGCAGGTCAATTGCCCGCCGTGCGTCGCCTTCGTTTTTCGCCCCATATGCAGCAACTAGCTCGATAACACCCTTGGCAAGTGCGCCATCTTTGAATGCATCACGTCGACGATTGAGAATCTCGATAAGTTCGGTTGCATCGTAATCAGAAAAATGGATGCCAGTTGGGTTGTATGAACTATCTGTCCTACTGTCTAGGTTTTCGCGGAATTTTGGATGGTTAGTGATCACAACTGTCGACACAAGCGTCTCGACATGCTGTTCGGCCATCACTCGGCTCAGACTGTATAGCAACCGGGAGTACGCAGGTTCATTTTCACTCGCACGTCCAGTGAGCGTATCAATTTCATCAAGCAGGAACACCAGCGCATCGAAATGACGGTCGACAATCTCGTAGAGACGAACGTATTTTGCATCGGTCGAGACACCTTTTTGTGGGATATCCCATACTACTCCCGCTTTTGCAGCGGTTTGATGTCCGAGTTTCCAGACAGCACGATCCAGTGAGTGTGACTCCATCGTCTTGAAGTTCACAGCAACGAAATCAAAGCGAATCTCGTTTTGTGTAGCTCGTTCTTTGACCTTCTCAGCGACTGCTTTCACGGTGAGTGTTTTACCAGTCCCGCTTGGTCCGTAGAGCAAGAGATCTGGAGGACGTTCGCCATCGAGTGTGTCACGAAACGCGCGTGCTTCGGCCGCCAGTTGTTCATCACGGCCGTAGATCCGGTTGTGATCGACGATTGTGTTCGAATCAACGAGTTGCTTGTTCTCAAAAACAGTCTTCTGCTCGCCATCGAGAATACTGTCGACGATAGATGGCTCCTGAGAGGAGGTTGTTCTCTCGTCGTCTTTCCCGTCCTGAATATTCGACGAGTCGTCATTCATTGTCGGTACTGCTCACTAAGAACTAATACCTTTTTCGAAATGAAGGGGGTGTGGTCGAAATGAAGACACCACGATCGAAATGAATTGGGGGATACTAGCCGTGCCAAACTGATTGAGAGTGATCGAAGCTCGGACTAGTCACGTTTAGAACCGAGATCTCAACCATGCTCGAAATGAAGACACCGAAACCGAAATGAAAGTATGAGGAATGAACAGAGATTTCCAAACGCAGATTCACAGACCGTTTTCGAAATGAAATGGTGGAATGATTGCGGGGGTCGCTGTAAGAAACCATCCTCGAAATCAATCTTGCACCGAAAACTGTGGAAACAGGTGCTCATACGCCCCACGATTTAAAAGTACGGTTCAATCACACAGTGTAAATTCATTTAGAACACGGTGTGTGGGTGTCGACTAAGTACCGATTCGTTGGAAGATTTCATTTCGAAAATGGTGTGGGTAACCTCTCATGTACTATTAACAGTCGTTTCTTGGAATCACTGAAACTGAGCATACTGGCGGTGGTCACAAAGAAGGAAGCTACCGTGTCCACAAGTTATTGGTCGTGTTGCAAAGCGGTCTAGACTTTGCCGCTGGTACTCTCAATTGAGAGGTCACAGTTGATTGCTGTTTTGGTCGAACGTTGGAGCAGTTCGTCGAGGAACGCTTGGTAGTACTCGGG
>Ga0208138_100301_pt1 | contig 24598 bp, 20 predicted proteins | sample AntRauMetaRauer3_FD_184786 | JGI IMG/M metagenome (GOLD analysis project Ga0208138, IMG submission 184786) | Saline lake microbial communities from Rauer Lake, Antarctica, in enrichment culture - Antartic Rauer Lake 3 Metagenome Rauer3 (SPAdes)... ...
GGGCGAGACGGAGACGTTCAAAACATCGTTCGCGCGGTGGAAGGAAGACCTGAGCTGACTTCTCGTCCATCGTTAGCTGCTATTGAGTCGCCAGCAAACTCAGTGTTACGGTTTATCGAGATGAGCGTCGGTGCGCTCTTCTCGATAGATTGTAACATGCCACGGGTTCATGCGTGGCAGTTAGATATTCTCCACAGACTGACCCTGAAAACTGCGTTCACGAGGGCCGACTGCTCAAAGGTGGCTGATGTTACGACCTGTCGAGAAGAGCGAAAATGTCGAAATCAGTCGATATCCTGGTCAGATGCTACCGACCATCGTAGGGGACAGTACGACGGCCCCGATGGACTGCCCGGCGGCACTCGGTTCCCGGAGGAGAGGCCCCAGCGGTCCCCGAGGAGTTGGCCGGGGCTCCCCCGGGGAGCGTCCCGGCATGGACTGGGCATCAATTGCGTCTTTAGATCCGGGGGATGAGGATCACTTGCGACGCCGGGATTCGCCAGTTTTGATCGGTCGGAAACGCCGAAATCGGTTGATTTACTCGTTAGCTGTCGTCGGCTGCAGCAGGAGATTGTACGACATCCCCGAGGGATCGCACCAGCTGGACCCCGTTCTCGTAGTCGGTGGTGACCCGATATCCGTCTTCGTCCTGTGTAACGCCCCCGATACTCGGGTGTGCGAGGAGTTGGAGGGCGGACCGGACCCCTTCGGTGGTCGGGACGTCGTCGGAGTCCTCCATACCAACGACGATCCACCGGACGTCCTCCGCGGTCTTCACGGGACCGTCGGCGCGTTCGAGGGCCCGGATGACCCCCAGGAGGGTCTCCCCGGCGTCGACCCGGGCCTGGATGGACTCATCTAGTATATCGAGCCGGTCGTCCTGGAAGGCTCCCGAGCGCGTCAGGAGCTCCATGGTCTCCTCGGGGGGCGACGGCGTATTGGTTGCGGCGGTCGAGGAGCTCGACGAGGTCGTCGACGGCGGGGGTTGTCAGGTCGGTCGTCTCGGCGTTGTCGATGACCTTCGGGGCGAACCCCGGGGCAACCACGAGGGCATGGTCGGCTCCGCCGTGCGTGCGCGAAGCTGGCACCTCGAATTCCGCGAGATGGTGCTCAAATGTGCCGTCTACAATCTTCGTCGAACGGTTAGATATCCATAGAACCGACCACAGTGTCTCGGTTTCCAACGGACGGTAGAGTGAGTGAAAATGCCGAAATCAAGCCTCGTCTAGCGATCCTACAGAGCAATCGTTTCGAGACACCACTCACCATGGTGCATGTGTTGAGTCGTCCCGATGACGTCATCGAGCAAACGCTCGTCGCAGAGGACGCGACGGGTGAACTGACCAGCACAGCGCAGGCCCGTGTTCGCGACCACATCGAACAGGCGATGACCTACGTCGACGCGCTGCACTCAGAGTCCGAGGTGGAGTACACGTACGACGAGTTGTACGTCACTGCCGAGTTCGACAACGAGAGGTGTCGGGACCCATCGACCATCTGGTCACGACGCCCGATGCGTACCACATCGTCGACTACAAGACGAACGACATCACCCGAGACGAGGTCGAGTCGAAAGCCGACTACTATCGGACACAGATGGAATCGTACGCGGTTGCCCTCCACCAGAACGAGCCAGACAAGACGGTGATTGCGACACTGTACTTCACGACGCCCGACGAGCCGCACACGCTCGAGTGGACACCAGCAGCGCTAGATGAACTCGCCGCAGAGATCGAGTCAAATATCTCGGGGGCTATCGATACATTGGACTAACGTACGGGGGGCTCAGCAGTCCCCAAGTTCACCCCGTAAACGCCTCAACGATCGTCTTGTCTCGCTCCAGTAAGGGTTCGAGTTTCGGACTCCGTGGATCGACCACGAGTTCCTCGTGTTGCCAGTGACGGGGTATCTATCCCCATCAGATGCAGCGACAGTCGACACGAGCAGGGGACCTCAACTGGAGGTGAGTCGCCGACTGGACAGCGCCACCACCAGCATCACGATGATGAGCACGACGGAGAGTGCGTTGATTGTCGGCGTCAGACCGGTTCGAAGCATCGTGTAGATGACGACCGGGACGGTGCTCGTGCTGGGGGAGATGAGGAACTGTGTCGCGGTGAACTCGCCGAATGACACGACGAACGCGATGAACCCGCCGGCGAGGATCGCCGGGGAGATAATCGGCCCCGTCACGTGGCGGAACGTCGTCACCGGGTCGGCACCGAGGACTCGCGAGGCGCGCTCGAGATCCTGGTCGAAGGTGAGCAGTTCCGACCGCACCAGCAGGAACACGTAGGGGAGTGCTAGTACCGTGTGCCCCAGAATCAACGCCGGATAGCCCGACGGGAGTTGGATGGTTCCGAAGTAGCGAACGAGCGCGATGCCCGTGATGACCGGCGAGATGATCATCGGCAGCAGCATCACGGTCGAAATCTGCTGCTTGTACGGGAACTCCGCCCGCACGAAGCCGACGGCCGAGACCGTGCCGATAGCTGCCGAGAGAATCGCTGACCCCGTCGCGACGACGAGACTCACCGTCAGCGCGTTGAGCAACTTCTCGTCCTGTAGGAGTTGCTCGTACCACTCGACCGAGAGTCCCTCCTGGGGGATGCCCGGGAACGTCTGCGTGGTGAACGAGGTCAGCACGACGATGACGACGGGCAGGAGCAGGAAGGCGAAGACGATGGCGACGATGCTCCGAAACGTGAGCCCGCTCAGTCGCTGTGCCAGGGCCGTCATATGTTCCCGAGCACCTCCTGGATGTCGAAGATGGTGTTGAACACGATCAACAGCCCGGCGAGCAGCAGGGCGTAGATGATGGCCAGCGCCGAGGCGAACTGGATGTTGAAGTTCTCCAGGAACGCCTGGGCGATGACGTTCGCAATCATCGTCTGGCGCGGCCCGCCGAGCACCGCCGGGCCGAGGAACGACCCGGCCGCGAGGATGAACACGATCAGGCCCGCAGCGACCAGGCCGGGGAGACTCAGCGGGAAGATGACGGTAGCGATCGACCGCCACTTGCTGGCGCCGAGCACGCGTGATGCGCTGATAAGCTCCTCGTCGATCGCGTTCAGCGAGTTGTAGAGCGGCAACACAGCGAACGGGAGGTAGACGTTTGCCAACCCGACGATGACCGCCGGCGTCGTGAACAGCAGGCCCGGGTCGATGCCCGTGAGGTCAGCGAACGGGCCTGCCGGTGACAGGAAGAGCAGGATACCGAAGTACCGGACGATGTACGCAATCCACAGCGGCACGATTATCAGCGTCATCGCGAGTCGAACCTGGCTCGTCGAAAACGCGAGGAAGTAGGCGAGCAGGTAGGCCAGTGCCAGCGTCACGATTGTCGTCACGACGCCGTACAGGAACGAGCGGGCGAATGCGTTGACGTAGATGCCGTTCGTCGCTCGCCAGTAGGACTCGAATGGGGTCGCCGACGCCAGGTTGAGGCTCTCGGGAATCAGCAGGAGTATCGGGAGGATGAAGAAAAGCCCGACGAACCCGAGGCCGATGACCGCGAGGTGGCGGTTCGTAACCCGCCCCTCGAGGCGCTCACCGATCGTGTGGGTCACCCTACCTAGGTTCGGTCGATCGACGCTCATAGGACGATCACTCGCTCGGTGTCGAAACGGATGCACACCTCGTCTCCGACCTCGATGTCGGGGAAGCGGCCCGTGTGGGCGAGTGCCTCGGTTCCGCCCTCGAGTTTGACCGACATCTCCGCGCGGTTGCCGAGGTTGGCGATGTCCAGGACGGTGCCGACGAACTCGTTCGTTGCACCGGTCGGGGCCGGGCTCACCTCGATGTCCTCCGGGCGGACGTACACCGAGACGGAGCGCCCGGCATCCTGCGTCGCATCGGGAAGCGTGATCTCCTTGCTGGCGTTGTGCACGACTGCACGGCCGTTTTCGTGGGTAACCTCACCAGTGAACTGTGTGGATTTCCCGACGAACTCCGCGACGAACGGGCTTGCTGGCGATTCGTAGATGGCCTCCGGCGAGCCGATCTGCTGGTCACGCCCGTCGTTGAGGACGACGACCGTGTCAGACATCGATAGCGCGTCCTCCTGATCGTGCGTGACGTACAGCGTCGTGACGCCGACCTCGCGTTGTAGCCGGTGGAGCCACCCACGCATCTCCTCGCGGAGCACGCGGTCGAGTCCCGTCAGCGGTTCGTCCAGGAGGAGGATGTCGGGTTCGTACGCGAGCGCCCGGGAAAGCGAGACCCGCTGTTGCTGGCCACCGGAGAGCTCGCCAGGCTTGTGCTCGCCGTGGTCGGGCATATCGACGAGCTCGAGCGACTCCTCGACCCGATCCGTGATGTCGCCCTTCGAGTAGCCGTGCATCTTCAGCCCGTAGGCGATGTTCTCCCGAACGGTCATGTGGGGGAACAGCGCCGTGGACTGGAACGCCATTCCGATGTTACGCTTCTCCGGGGGAAGGTGGGTCACGTCCTCTCCGCGCAGGAGAATCTGGCCCTCAGTGGGCTCCACCAGGCCGGCGATGGCGTGCAGCGTCGTCGACTTCCCACAGCCCGACGGCCCGAGCAGGGTGACGAACTCTCCCTCCTCGATATGGAACGAGAGATCCTCTACTGCCACGAGATCGCCATAGTGCTTGGAGAAACCCTTGACTTCGAGCATTGTGTATCAGTTTTGCTTGATTTTCTCGAGCCGCTGGGTCCAGGCATCTTGTTTGGGTAGGACCTTCCCCCAGTTACGGAAGGCGAGGTCCTCTGCCGGTGCGTAGTCGGGAAGTTCCTGCATCTTCTTGGGCGGGTTCTTCACCTGCACGGTGTAGTTCATTTTGTCCGACAATGTGAGGAGGTGCTTTCGCTGGTAGGTGTGGTTCAACAGCTCGTGCGCCAGGTCGCGGCTCTCCGAGCCCTTGACGACGGCGAGGTTGTCGGCCCACCCCATCGCACCTTCCTTCGGGATGACGTACTCGATGTTGTCGTAGCCCTCATCTTGTAGGGCGAGGATACGGCCACCCCACGCCTCACAGATCCAGGCGTTCTCCTGGCGCAGGTACCGGATGGACGTGGCGCCATCACCCCAGTAGGAGAAGACGTTCTTGTCGTCCTCTTTCGCCCGCGCGAACATCTTATCCGTCTTCTCAGAGTCTCCGGGGACGTCGTTGATGTTGAGCCCGACCGCAGCCGCGCTGTTCGAGAGGCGGTCGATTGTCCGGTCGATGAGCGAGACCTTCCCCTTGTACGCCGGGTCGAGGAGGTCGTCCCACGAGTCGAGCTTCTTGTCGATTTTTTCGGTGTTGTACGCGAAGCCAGTGGCGCCGTTCTCGCGAATCAGCCCCATCGTATTGTCCCCGTCCATATTGAACGAGAGCGACCGGGCGGATTCCTTGATGTTCTTCTCGTAGTTCGGAACCTTTGAGAGGTCGATCGGCTCGACCACGTCCTCCTTCTTGGCGCGTGCCATCCCGGTGTCGTTGAGCGCGACAATATCGAACGAGCCGGGATTCTGCTTGATGAGCGAGATCATCTCCGTGGTCCCGCCCGAAGACGTGCCCTGCACCTTCACACCCGTCTCCTGGCTCCAGGGCTCGAAGACGGACATCTGCGCGTCTTGCGTGTTCCCACCGAAGCCGAGGAACCGGAGCTTGCCACTGCCACTGCTTCCCCCACCGCCGTCGCCATCGGAGGTGGAACCGCTGGGGCTCGACGTGCACCCAGCGAGTGCGGTTAGCGTCCCGGCACCGACTGCTGACAGCACGGCACGGCGCTTGTGTCTGTCTTTGGTAGACATAGTCATTCCCCCTTCAATGCACGTTTATAAAAACTTTCGCAATTTATAGAATTCAATTCGAAAGAATCCCTACTATATGGGCCTATATTAGGGATTGGGCAAAAATTTATGTGGCTGAGTTTTGAGAGTCTAGGCAGTGATTCGAAGATGACGACGAGCGAATCGGCTGATTCCCCAACGCTGTACCGGCAAGACGGGGACGTCGCGCACATTCGGCTGAATCGGCCAGAGAGCCTCAACGCAGTCACCCCTGGGTTGTATGCGGGCATTCAGGCTGGGATCGACAGAGCAGCGGATGCCGACGCCCGTGTCGTCGTCCTCGAGGGCGCTGGTCGGGCGTTCTGCGCAGGCGCCGATATGCAACAACACGGCAAACGGGAGCGAACGGCGAAAGAACGCCGTGAGTACGTCTGGCGGGCGCAAGAGGCCTGTGCGGCAGTGCAGACGCATCCACTGCCGGTGGTGGCGAAGGTACACGGGTACGCGATCGGTGCCGGTGCGGAACTCGCACTCAGCGCCGATTTTATCTTGATGGCCGAGAACGCCGAGATTCGCTTCCCCGAAGTCGGCATCGGTACGTACATCGGTGGGGGCGCCACCTACACGCTCACCCAACGCGTCGGGCAGGCGAGAGCGAAAGAGCTCGTCTTATCCGCTGCGACGCTGTCCGGCGAAGCAGCCGCCGAGGAGGGTGTCGTCACGAGCTGTCACCCCGAGCGCGAACTCGATGCCGCTGTCGCCGAGCAAGCAGCAGCGCTCGCCTCGAACGCCCCGGTTTCGATGGAGTTCGCCAAGGCCCAGTTCGGTCGAGTAGGCGCGGCAACGCGCGATGATATGCTCACCGCCGAAGCCGAAGCCCTGCTGGCCTGTATGGCGACCGACGACTGGCAAGAAGGCGTCGACGCCTTCGCCGAGGACCGCGAGCCGGAGTTCGAGGGGGTGTAAAGATGGCCACTGACACACCCGACATCGAGCGGATACTGAATCCCGGCTCCGTCGCGGTCGTCGGTGCCTCGACCGATGAGACGAAGCGAGGCTACCAGGCCATCGAGACACTGCAGAACGGCGGGTATGCTGGCGACATCTACCCGGTTAATCCCCACGCCGAAGAGATTCGTGGCCTCGAGGTCTATCCGACCGTCTCGGCCATCCCGGGCAACGTCGACCTCGCGCTCATCGTCACGCCTGCGCGTGTGGCCCCGCAGATTCTCGAGGACTGTGCAGACACTGACCTCGCCGGCGCGGTCATCATCGCTGTCGGGTTCGGTGAAGCAGGCGAGGACGGCGAAGAACTCGAGGCGGAGATCCTCTCACTTGCTCGTGAACACGGCATCCGCCTCATCGGCCCCAACACCTCCGGGATGATCAACGTCCACCAGGGGCTGAACCTCGTCGGCACGGACACGGTTCCCGAAGGTAGGCTTGCCCTGCTCTGCCAGAGCGGGAATATGGCAATCTCGCTGTTCACGGAGGCTGCAACCCGAGAGGGAGTCGGGTTCAGCCACTACGTCGGCGTCGGGAACGAGGCCGACCTGCAGTTCCACGAGTATCTGCCGTTCCTCGATGCCGACCCCAAGACCGATGTCATCGTCTGCTACGTCGAGGGGATGAGCGACGGCCGAGCGTTCCTCCAAGCGGCCCGCAAGGTCACACCACAGACCCCCATCGTCGTCCTCAAGAGCGGTCGCTCGGACGTGGGCAAGCGGTCTGCTTCCTCGCACACCGGCTCGCTCGCCGGTGACGCAGCCGTAACCGATGCCGTCCTCGAACAGGCCGGGGTCGTGAGCGTCGACCGCTCCGACGAACTCCTCTCGGTCGCGAACGCGCTGTCGTCGCTTCCCAGTGCGTCCAGCCCGAACGTTGGAATCCTCGCAGACGGCGGGGGCCACGCCACGCTTGCAGCCGACGCGCTCGCAGACCGCGGGCTTTCTGTCCCGCGGCTCACGGACGAGACACAGGCTCGCCTCCAAGCGGTTCTCCCAGACGCGGCCAGCATCGTCAATCCGGTTGACATTGCGGGCGGAACCGACAACGACCAGTCCGTGTTCGTCGACTGTGCCGAGGCCATCATCGCCGACCCGAACGTGGACGCGCTGATGCTAACCGGGCTCTTCGGCGGCTACGGCCTCCGGTTCGCCGAGCAGTACACCGAGGTCGAAATCGGGGCCGCACAGGACATCGCGGCTCTCGCCGCCGAGCACGAGACGCCGCTGGTTGTCCAGAGCGCCTACGAGGGGTTCGACACGGAGCCCCACGCGATTCTGCGCGAGCAAGGTATCCCTGTCGTCGAGTCACTCGACGTCGCCACTGCGAGCCTGGCTGCCCTGTCGACGTACGGTGCGAGGTGCGCCGCAGCCGATGAGAGTAGTGATTTCCGTGTGCCGGACGCGGCCAGCGATGTCGGCGAACTCGTTGACGCACACGGTGGGGGACGAACTCAGCTCTCGGAGGTTCAGGCCAAGCGTGCGCTTGCAGCCGCCGACCTCCCCGTGACCCCGTTCGACCTCGCGACCAGCCCGGACGAAGCGGTAGCCCTCGCCGACGACGTCGGTGATTCGGTCGCGATGAAGATCGTCTCACCCAACATCGTTCACAAGTCGGACGCCGGCGGCGTCGCCCTTAACGTGTCGCAGGACGCGGTCGGGGAGACGTACGATGCCCTCATCGCGGCGGCTCGCGACTATGCACCCGATGCCACCATCGACGGTGTCCTCGTCTCGCCGATGCGTGATGCGGGCGTTGAACTCATCGTCGGTGTGATCGACGACGACCAGTTTGGCCCGGTCGTGATGTGCGGGCTGGGTGGCGTGTTCGTGGAGGTGCTCGAGGACGTCGCCTTCCGCGCGCTTCCGCTCACGGAGTCCGATGCACGAGCACTGCTCGATGAGATCGAAGCCCAGGAGCTGCTCGACGGTGCTCGTGGGAACCCACCAGTCGACCGCGAGGCCGTCGTCGACCTGCTGGTTGGCGTCTCGTCGTTCATCGAGGCCAACCCGTCCGTGTCGGAACTCGATTTGAATCCGGTGTTCGCCACCGAAGACGGCGTCGAAATCGTCGATGCCGCGATCACACTCGATACGACGAGCGACACGATGACTGATGAGACCCCAGCGTCTTCACGAGGTGAGACCGATGATTGAGATCGACGCCCCACTCGCCGTCGAACAGGTCAGCGAACACGTCCCGAGGGTCACGTACGACCGCCCCGAGGCGATGAACGCGTACAACGAACCGCTCCTTCGGGGGGCAGTCGAGGCGCTCGAGCGACTTGACGAACAGGGCGACGTGCGAGCGATCATCCTCACGGGTGCAGGCGACGCGTTCTGTGCCGGCGTCGACCTGAACGATATGCCCCTGACGCCAGATATGGAGTTCGCCGACTACGAGGCCGGGCTCGGGCTCTTTCAGAACGTCATCCGGACGATACGTAACATCGAGACACCAGTCATCGCGGCGGTAAACGGCTACGCGCTCGGTGCAGGCTGTGACACTGCGTTGGCCTGTGACTTCCGTATCACCAGCGACGAAGGCGTCATCGGTGAGACGTTCATCGACATCGGGTTCGTGCCCGGCGACGGTGGGGCGTTCCTCCTGCCCCGCCTAATCGGTGAGGCGCGGGCCAAGGAGCTCATCTTCACGGGCAAGAAGCTCGCTGGCGAGGAGATCGTCGAGTGGGATCTCGCTCGCGAACAGGTGCCAGCGGCGGAGCTGAACGCCGCCGCGGTCGCCTTCGCGGAGCAGTTAGCAGATCGCCCGCCGGTTGCACTGGCGAAGAGCAAGCAACTCGTCAACGAGAGCTTCGACGTCGGGCTCGACCGCGCCCTGACCGACGCGACACGTGCCCAGCGAATCTGCTCACAGACAGCCGATCACGCAGAGGCGGTCGCAGCGTTCCAAGAGAAGCGCGAACCGGAGTTCGAGGGACGGTAACATGAACCGATGCACGGTCAGCGTGGTTCAGTTCGAGAGCACACTCGGCCCAGCCGACGATGGGACGCTCGACCGGATGGCCGAAGCGATAGCGGCGGCCGATGCAGACCTAGTGGTGTTCCCCGAACTCGCGACAACCGGCTACCACATCTTCGAGAACCTGCCGGCGCTGGCCGAACCGGTGCCTGGCCCGACCACGGACGCACTCGGTTCGGCGGCAGCGGCCGCCGAGACGGCAGTTCTGTTCGGGATGCCCGTCCAGGACGGGTCAGCAGTGTACAACAGCGCGGTCTGGCTCAATAGCGACGGCGAGGTTCGGACGCGCTACGATAAGCGCCACTGCTGGGGCGGGGAGCGGGAGGTCTTTGCGACCGGTGACGAGTACGCCATCGTCGACGCCTCGTTCGGACGGGTCGGCGTCCAGATTTGCTACGATTTGAACTTCCCCGAAGCCAGTGCTGCGCTCGCCCGTGCTGGCTGTGACGTGCTCGTCAATCTCTCTGCCTGGACGGTTCGTATGGAGCGAGACTGGCAGACACTCCTTCCAGCCCGGGCGCTCGAGCAGGGAGCCTACGTCGTGGGTTGCAATCACGCAGGAACAGAGGCCGGCCGGACGTTCTGTGGTCGCAGTGCCGTGTTCGAGCCCGACGGAACCACCGTGGTCGAGATGGGCGACAGCCCCGGGCAGAGCTCGGTTCCACTCGACCCGGGCGTGGCCGCTGCTGAACTCCGTCGCAACCCAATGCGAGAGGATCGCCCGGCGAGCGATGCGAGCACGAGCGAGCGCTGATGCCAGCGACACAAGATTGGAACTAGTCCAGAAATATGTAGAGTTAATTGGAACAACCACAATGTATTAACCAAATGCAGCCGATAGACCAGTCGATGACGAAGGTGGATCTCGACGAGGTTGATTTTCAGATTCTACGACGACTCGACGAGAACGGGGACATTGACGTCGACGAGCTAAGCGCGGACCTCGACGTCAGTACATCGACCATCTACTACCGAATGGAAAAGTACCGCGACAAGGGGATTTTGACGGGCGAGATTGCCCAACTCGACCCCCAGAAGCTCGGGCTTGGACTGATGGCGATCACCGAAATCAACGCCGATTACGACGGCCCTGGCTACGAGAAGGTCGCAGAGAAACTCACAGACCTCTCCGGCGTCCAGCGTGTCTTCTTTATGCTCGGAGAGATGTCGTTCTACGTCTTCTCACGCGTTCGAGATCACGAACATCTCCAGAACCTTATGGAAGAGATCATCCAGACGGACGGTATCGAAAATTCGAGAACTAGTATCGTCCTTCGCTCGTTCAAGGACGAGGATCGCTTGCTGGTCAACTACGATGACGAGGATCTCGAGGCACTGTTCACCAGCTAACCAACGGTTCACGAGGGTGTCATAGAACTCTTGTCACACCGTGATGATCGTGCTTCCCGGATTGTCTCCTCGTTCGTAGTTGGTGATCGCAATAACGAGGCGCAGACACAAAGACAGGAACACCTGTGCTCGTGCATGGACGCGGCCTCGGGCGCGGACGTGCCGAGGCCGCAGTCCTTGACTGCGTCGTTAGTTCGTTCGACGCCTGCCCTCAACGGCGTCCGCTGTATCGGCGAAGTCACCGACCTCCACCAGAACAGTACAGCGCTCTACTTCACGCTCACCGACGGCGACACCGAGCTCCCCTGTATGATCTGGGCGAACCGCTACCGCGATATGGACGCCGAGCTCGAAGACGGAACCGAGGTTATTCTCGAGGGCGATATCGACTACTGGGTTGAGGGTGGAAAAATTGACCTCAAACCGTGGGAGGTGATCGTCGTCGGCGACGGTGACCAGGCAGCCGCCGTGGAGCGACTGCGGAGCGAACTCGAAGAGCGTGGCTGGTTCGACGACGAGCAGAAACAGCAACCGCCGGCGTTCCCGGAGCGGGTCGGCGTCGTCACTTCCCTCCGGGGAGACGCCCGATACGACATCCAGAACGCGATCCACGAGCAGGACCCCACCGTCGACATCCTGGTGAAGGACGCGACCGTCCAAGGATCGGAGGCGCCGACATCCATCGCGAACGGAATCCACCATCTCGACCGCTCGGAGGACGTCGACGCGATCATCGTCGGCCGCGGCGGTGGGAGCGATTTGAACCTCCAAGCCTTCAACACCGAGCGGGTCGCGGAGGCGATCTTCACCGCCAATACCCCAGTAGTCACCGCGATTGGACACACCGATGACCGACTAATCGCGGATCAGGTGGCGGATGTCGCGACGATCGCGCCGACGGCCGCTGGCGAGTATATTGTGAACTCCCGCAAAGAGTTCCTTGCGAGTGAGATTGACCCTCTGGAGCAGCAACTCGAAACTGCGTACGAGACCTTCCAGCAGGAGCACGAACAGAACAAGAACTGGCCGAAGCAGTCGATGAGGCGGCCGGACCCGAGGGCCTCCCACCGATTTACTACAAAGTCGCGATCGCTGTGCTGCTGTTGCTGTTGGTCATCACCGGGCTTTGGCTGGGGGTGATCTAAGCGTGGCAAAAGACTCCGAAATCCACGACCGACTGAACCGCGTCGAGGAGATTATTGAGCAGCTCGACGCAGACGAGTGCGACCTCGATGAAGGCACAGCACTTCACGAGGAAGGTCAGCAACTCCTTGACGAAGTACGTTCTCTCCTTGATGATGGAAGTGGGGACGTCGTCGAGATCGAGTAGTACGGTCGGCGGTTCTTTCCAGAACTCGACGTCGAACGCCTGTGCTGCTGTTGGTTGCCCCTCCGTGGTACGGTCATGAGAATCGCTTGCTGGTAGATGACGATCGTCCGGTGGTCGTCGACGTCGAGATATTCGATCGCAGCCCGCTCCAGTGCAGTGCGGAGATCCGCCGGCTCAGCTAACGTACAATGTTGCACTGGCTCGTCCTCGTCTGTCATACCGGTCAGTATGCTTCGTCTGTACAAGTATGCCGGCACACCGAGACTGTACACACTTTGATCCCGATCGATCTGATCACGCTCATCGGCGTTCTCGAGCTATCTCAGCAACAACTACCGGAATAGTGTGGATTTAGTAATATTCTTGGTGACCAAAAGATATTTATTTCCCGTCTAAATACTCCAACAATATGTACCACAATCCAGTCGGTGCATACCCAAACTCGCACATATGATAACTCGGGCAGTCACCATCGAAGACATCGATGACCTGTACCTGATGTGGAACGACCACATCAACGCCTCCGCCCTCTATCGCCGCGCCGTCCGGGAGGAAATGGACGTTCGTGATGTCGACCCCGACGACCTTCGTACCCTCCTCGAACGGGCCCGCGAGCAGGGCTACAGCAAAGAAGAAATCGTCAAGGAGACCAATCGGTACGCCGACCTCAAAGCACTCGTCAACGACGCAGAGGAATAACCCGCTATGTCACAGGAGAGTACTACTTCCGAGACGACTCCGAATCGCGTCGACAGCCAGCCGACGGCAACAAACAGAGTCACCAGGCAGGCCGCGCTCACTGTCGTCCTCCTGGGCCTGGTCGCTGTGGAGCCAGCCGCCGCACAGACGAACGCCGTCTGTAGTGCGGACAACCTCCCCAGCATGATTGAGGGATTCTTTCAGCTGACGACCGGATTGGGCATCATCGGTCTTGCTGTCGTCTGGCAGGCTGACTCCCTCATTGAGATGTTCACCCTCAATCCAGACCAGAAGAAGGGACTCAAGCGCCACAAGCGCTCGGCGATGAAGTCCACTGTAGTTCTCGTCATCCTCGGCCCGCTGTACACGGTTGCCGGAGCGATGATGGGCCTTCCACTGGCGCAATGCGTCGACCTTGTCCCCTGGTAAGCCATTCACTCCCCTCTCATCGTGAGATCCCTACAACAACGAGAACTCACCGTACTCATCGCAGCCCTCTGCGTGGCGAGCGTAGTCACTGGTATCGTCTCGGCGAACCCACCACGACCGGGTACGGAAGAAAACGGACTCACTGAGAACGAGTCAGCGACACTCTGGTCTCACGATGCGGACAACTACATCAGTCAGGATGAGTACCGCCAACGCTACGGTGACGAGCGGACGCCGATCCACCAACTCGCGAATGGGACAGACATCACGTTCAAGCGGCCGCCCGCGACTGCCGCGACGTGGACTCGAAACGATTTCGCGGATCTCGAAGCCGGTGGGCCGGATACGTCCGTCCATCCCCCTCACGCTTCCCTCGAAGATGGTGTATTCATCGAGGACGCTCACGCGACAGTGTTCGCGGTTCAGCCGTCGACTCGGGGCCACCTCGAATCCGGTGAGACACCACTGTACATCGCCCCGAATGGCACGATGCGTGGGTTCGTCGATTACCGCGTCCGTATCCCAAACGGAAGCTCTTCGGGGAACAGGACTATCCAGTGGTCGCTTACGGATCATGAGATCGAGGAAGTTCGTCTGCTGAAAGACGGGGAAACCATCGCGAGGACCGATGGATCGCATACGCCAGCTATCGACTACCAGATCGACGACGACTGGAGCGCAACTCTCACCCTCGAAGCAGAGATCCGTGTTCGGCTGAAGAAGACGATCCGGACCGACATGGTCAACGGAACCGATGTTGATGTCGTCTACCGTGAGGAGACGCGAAACGTCTCAGACTCACTCGACGTAGATATCTACGATCTCTCTGCGTCCCCCTATTACGCCGAGTATCCGAACGGTGATTCCGGCGTTGCCATCTTCCAGTCCCGCCCCTGGCAAGGGTACACCCTCACTGAGGAAGGTGACACGAGAGTTCGTGGTGTCTGGCGATTCTACACTGCCCGAGACACCAGCTGGGACGCGCTCGTTCGGTCCAACCGTACCGCGAGCACCGAAGTGAAGTCAGAGGCAATCCCTGTGTACGTCCACGCGTATCCCTCCCGGATTGGACCGCGTGCAGAACCTGTCCGGGAGGGCCCGGAGATTGTCGACACGTGGGGGACTGACCGGCCCTCCCCGGCGGGAACCATCGGTGAGAACATCAACGTCGAGATCGTAAACCAGTCCTACACGACGACCTACGGTGTTGCCGTCCGAGCCGAGACCGTTGATCGGGAAGCGCTCCACGTTGCAGGTATCGTTCGAGGAGTCAACGCGTCAATCGTCGAGCCTGCGGCGGGTTCTGAACGGCAGCTCCGTCGTAGTACCCTTACCGCGGAGGTTCTGCAACAGAACCAGTCACAGGCCACGCTCCGAATTGGACTCCGTGACAACGAAACTGGCGCACCGATCATCCTCGACGACAGCAGTCGCCGGTATCCGATTAGGGGAACCACCCGCAACGGATACATCACCATCGCCGACCAGCAGGTCGAGACCAATGCGTCCGGGGTGGCTATTGTAACCGTCGACGACCCTGGGATCTACACAGCCCGATATCACCCCGGCTCGTGGCTTGGACATAACCCAGCATACGTGAGTGATACGGCGACTGCCCGCTGGCATCCACTCGGAACCATCGACGGCTGGTTCGCGTTCCTATTCGAGATCTTCTGGCAGTTTATCCCGTTCTTCGTGATGTTCTACGCCGGACATCGACTCTTCAGAATGCTCGGTCCAGAAGACCTCTTCCACCGAGATCCATGACACGAAACAACCCACCCATCAGCAGACGAACCGCCCTCCGAACAGCCACAGGTGCCGCACTTGTAAGCGTTGCAGGCTGTCTGAACACCGATGGAGACTCTGGGACCTCCGGTGACGGAATTGACTCTTCAGACGGCCAAGGGCCGCTGCAACGAGTCGCTGTCGAAGGAACCACGCTCGTTGTCGAACTCTCCTCTGACGCTGACGTCGACCAGGTCAACCTCATCCAGCCGAACGGAGATCTCTTCGGAACCCGTGACGTGGCCACAGGGGCCCAACAGGTCTCGTTCGAGGTTGGGACATCCTACGCACCTGGAGAATACAGCGTGATTGCGCTGAAAGACGAGGAGACGCTCACAGAAACTACGACGGATATCGTACCGGAGATTCAGATCCAAGACGTTGGACTCTACCGGAATAATCCTGATAAGCCATGGGACGAGGTCTACGGTGAGAGCAAAACTGATTCGAAGAAGAACGGAGAGGCATTTGTTACTGTTCAGAACTCTGGAAGTGGACCGGATGCGGTCGTCGAGATGCGGTTTACTGGAGACGTTCCCAACCCCGTTGAAGACCCCCGTGGAAGTGGAATCTATGAGAAAGAGAGCGTTGTAGTTTCGACGGGTGAGACAGCCGACCTCTTCAGCGACTCGTTCCCGTTTGGTTCAGAGATCGGGGAGGAAGGAATGGGCTGTTCGACTGACGGTAATAGCGGACAGTTCACTATCGTACTGGAGACTCGAGTTGCAGGTCAGCAAGTCACGAAGACGTACAACGTAGAATACACCGGCGCTGACGAGATGCAAAACTGCAAAATCACGATCAGTGAGGCCTGACCGTGGTTGATCTCATCGACGTTGTCCTGGAGGGGTTCAAAGACGTCGTTGACTGGATTGTCGGCCTCTTCATGGATGGTCTAACAACGGGGTACAACAGCCTCACCGAGGAGATGTTTGGGACACCCACCCCTCAGACGGATGGGGCATTCGTTTTCGGGGAGCCGACGAACGCACCTTGGTCAACAATTCAAGATGCACTCGTCGGTGGCGAGATAATGCTCATCGCGTTGCTGCTGCTCATGATGAGCGTACAAGGACGACATACCATCCGAATATTCAACATCGGTAGTGCTTATGAAGCGAGGAAGACGAAGAAAACTGCGTGGGTTGGTGCATTTCTGATCATCGTCTGGTATTGGCTCGGGGTCCTTTCTCTTTATATTGTTGACGGATTCTCGATTGCTTTGATGCCCGGTATGGCTTCGCTTCGAAACGCTATGCTGGGGTTCCTCAGTGTAACACTGACCAACCCGGGGTTATCGCTGTTATTTGCGCTAATCGGAGGCATTTCGATGTGGGCATTGGAGGCTCTGTTTTACATCCGCGAGATTCTCCTCTACGTATATCTCTATGGGATGCCGATTGCGATTGCTATCGGATATGGGAATATCCCCGTTGTGTCTGATATTGCGATGGGATTCTGCAGGCGGTTTGTTCCCCTTGCCGTCCTACCGCTGCCAGCCGCGGTAGTGTTCAAGGGATATGATCTGATATACGGCGGCGGAACTCTCACACCACAGACTGCATTCCTCAAGTTCCTCGTCGCTGTCTCACTCCCGCTGATTGCCCTCTACATTACCTGGAAGACGTTCAAGTACGCGACTCCGCTGACGGCTAGAGTCGTTGGAGGGACTGCAAAAGGTGCAGCTCTCATCGGGGGTGTCGCGGCTGGCGCCTACGTTGGCGGCGCGGGTGTGGCGACGACAGCAGCACGATGGGGACCGAAAGCAGCAGCCGGCCAAGCCATAGCACAGAAAGCTGCTGATCGAGGCGGGCACGGAACTGAGGATGGTGCCCCATCGTACCGTCGAACTGAGAATGACCCCGGTGGGGCCACTGCAGACGCATCGAATGACAAGCGCGGAATGGAGTACGATCGAGGTATCCACTAATGTCTACAGATCCAGACGCGGCAGCGCGGCGTATCATGAACCAGTTTGGCGAGGAGAGTCGCATCCCCTACCTCAACATCGAGGAGGGAGACGTCGGCGTGCTCATCGCCTTCCCGATCATCGGGCTCTTCATCGCGAGTCTCACCGGCGTCGAATCCCTTGCGCTCCCGTTCGTGGCTGGCGGGCTCGGATTCGGTGTTACAGTCATTTACGTCTCTCCCGACCACCTGAATGCGTGGACGTGGACGAAGGACGTCTATCGATACGCTAAGCGCCCGCGAGTCACGTTCAGTGCTCCAGAAGAAGCCGACAGTAGCACAAACGAGACAGAGCGAAACGAGGGCGGGCTCGCGAACTACACGCCGTTCAAACCAGACGAGCGAACGCAGGATCTCACGAACGTCAAGCGGGCGTGGCTCGGTGCTGGAGCGATTCAACGGACAGACGGCACGATGGAGGCCTTCATCGAGATCGACCCGGGGAACATGGACTTCGCGATGTCTGGAGACTGGGCACAGCTCCAAGAGGTAGGCGAAGAGTTCGCGAATAAGGAACTGAATTCGAAGCTCAAATTCCACGCGACAACCCGGTCATTTCCGGTAGAGCAAATCACGGAGACCATCGAGGAACGGCTTACCGACGAAGATGTCACGGAGAACTCGATCTTCCGCGAACTCCTCGAAGAGTACCGAGAGACACGCCCCAAAGAGATGCGTGACCGGGGCATCCAGCAGGTCCGCTACTACATCGGCGTTGAAGTCAGCCCGATAGAAGTGTACGACCGCTTCCGCGACGAGGGGACACCTGCCGAGAAACTGACGAAGTTCCCCGTCATCGGGTTCCTGTTCAACCCCTTCGTGACGCGGCGTGAGGACCTCACCGACGTCGAGCGGCGGGCTCAGATGTTCGAGAAGCTCGACAGCCGCGTCAACGACGTTCGGGCCGAGTTCATCCAGCAAGCCTCGGGGTGGTCCGCGCGTCGGCTCAGTACGGTCGAGCTGTTCGTCCTGAATATGGACTTCTGGAACGGACGAGAGCACGACTACGACGACGCAGACCGCGTCGTTCGGGAACAGCCGATCATCGGGCACTCGCGCCAGGAGGATGAGACCAATGTATAACGTCATCCTGCAAGCAAGCGGCGGGCCTCTCGCCCAGTTCACAGAGTGGCTCCTGAACCCAACGTCAGCCGAAGGTGCGGCGATTTACCTCCTGTTGGTTGTGGCCCTTGGAGTCGTCGGTAAACTCCTCTGGGACCGGCACACCGCCGACGCCGAACCCGAAGTCGATTTCTCGGACCTCCTCGACGAGGAGACGCTCGAAGAGGGTCACGCAGAGGGCCAGATCCTCGACGATATCTCCGAGTCCCACAAGACGGTGACTGCGCCGGCAGCCATCGAGTGGGAGACACGGGCGGCTCATGTAGGCGAGCAGTGGACGACGACGCTGTACATCACGGACTACGCTGACTACCCGAACGACGGGTATCTGAGCGATCTGTTCGAACTGACCGACGTCGAGTTCGACCTCACAGCGCACATCACGCCGAAAAACCAGCAGCGAGCGCGTAACGAACTGCAAGACATCGCTGACGACCTCCAGGTCGATGCCGACCTCGAGCAGAGCGTTCGTAGTGCGTACCTCCAAGAGCGAGCAAACGAAGCTGCTGCGACGTACAAGGCCGTCGAGAGCGGCGCGAACGTCTTCGACCAAGGGATGTTCGTCACGGTTCGCGCCAACAACAAGGACGAGCTCAGGGACTCGGTCCAGAAGGTCAAGAGCGCCCTCCGCGACGACCCAGCAAGCCTCACGCCGAAGACCGCAATTTGTCGCCAGGACCTCGCGCTGCAGTCGGCTGCTCCCATCGGAGACAACATATTTGGCCGTGAATCTATCGCCCTCGGTGGAGCCGTTGGCGCACTCCTCTCGTCGCCGCATAACGCGACCATCCTCGAAGAGGGCGGGGTCGAGTTCGGGATCCACAAGGACAACCAGAGCCCCGTCGTCATCGACCCATTCGCTCGTGACAACGGATACGCGATGTTCACCGTCGGCGATACTGGGTCTGGGAAGTCGTTCGGCTCGAAACAGAACTTTATCCGCTCTATCGAGCAGAGTAAGGACCGCATCGGCATCATCCTCGAACCACTCAACAACTGGGCAGGCGTCTCTGAAGCACTCGGTGCGAAACGCATCACCGTCGGTGGGACACTCGGCCTCAATCCCCTCGAGATACGCCAGACGCCCGACCACGTCCAGCGGGCGATGGGTGAGGACGCGAGCCCGTTCAACGAGAAGCTTGACGACGCGATGAGCTTCCTGACGAACTTCTTCGCACTGCGAGGTATCTCGCTCGGGGACCGTCGGACGACGCTCGAACTTGCGCTCAAGCGCGCCTACAAGCGCAACGACATCACCGACGATATCTCGACGCACAGCAACCCCAGCCCGACCATCCGGGACATGATGGACGTCTTCGAGGACATGATCGATGACCCCGAGTCATTCGTCGTCCGGTCCGACGAAGAGGCGGGGAAGATTCGCGAGGATGCAACGTGGTTGCTCGATCAGCTCCGCCCCTTCGAGGAGGAGGGTCGTCACGCCAATCTCGGTCAGGCGTCGGACTTCGACATCCGTGACGAGAAGGTCATCTACCTCGATCTCGCACAGCAGGAAGGCAGCGTCGATAGCAGTACGGCGCTGACGATGCAGTTGCTCATCTCGCTGGTGTACGAGCGGGCGAAAGAGACGGACAAGGAGGTCGTATTCGTCATCGACGAGGCGCGGTACATCATGCAGGACGCCGCGAGTCTGGCGTTCCTCGAAACGGTATTCCGACATCACCGTCACCACGATCTCTCGATTCGTCTCGTCACGCAGACTGTCGACGAGTTCTTCGAGCACGCCGAGTCCGAGGCAATCCTTGACCAGTGTGCCGTCAAGCAGTTCCATCGCCTGGACGGGATGGACGACCAGTGGGCCGACGAGTTCGGGATGAACTACGCACAGATGCGCTACGTGCAGGACGCGGTCCCCGGCAACGAGGACGCTGGGTTCTCCGAAGCGCTGGTCGGCGTCGACGGCGAGTGGCGCGGCATCAAGGTCGAGGCGATGCCCAAGGAGAAGCAGGTTATCGACTTCGACCCGACTGAGCAGCGGCGTTCCTCTCTCCCCGGCGCTGGCGAGGAGGCGGTCGATACAGACGTACAGCAGTTCCGCGAGACTATCGAAACCAGAGCGGCCGACGGCGAGGAACGCCCGCCGGAGCGCACGCCAGCCGAAACTGACGGTGGCTCTTCAGGGGGTGACGACGATGCGTGAGTACCTTCGCGTGACGCCGACCTCTGAACGACTCGATCCAGAGGGCATTCCACAGGTACTGGAAAGCCTCCACAAACTGGCGTCAACAGAATCCACAGGGCTGGCAGACAAACTAAATCCACTGCATAGCGAAACCCCGCCACGATTCGAATTTCTCGCGCTCAGCGACGGCGCAGACGATCCTGTCGAATTCTACTACGGCATCGACGAGCACTTCGATACCTTCGAGAAGCGTCTCCGGTCGGTCTATCCCGCGACGTTCGACATCGAACGCGTCGAGATCGACATCGCATCCCGACTCGTGCAGCCACTTGAATTCACACGCGAGGAGTTCATCGACCAGTATACAGCGGGGAAGCTTCAGTACGAGTTCGGTCCCAACGAGCGATACGAGATCGTCACTGACAACGAAGACCAGACGGCGGCAGCGGAATCCGATTCGCTCGCGGATAGCGGCACAACCGCCGATCCGTCTGCCGACTACATCATCGAGGTCGGGGACACTGCCCTCGAACTCGCACCACCAGACGCGATTCCGGCAAATGAGCCGCTCACGACGCTTGCAAAGCCAACCGTGACCGCTGAGGGAACGGTACTCGCACGGCCAGCGACCGATACCGTCCCCCCATTCGGCGTGCGATGGCAGGGGTCGGCCGCCCGGAAACAAGACTGGATGACCTCACTTGCGCCGTTCACTGCCGACAACTCAGAAGAGGCGCTCTCGGCTGTCGATCAGCCTGGTGGTGCGCTCGCGTCACTTGTCGACCACCTGATGGAGGCGACAGCGCCCGTGGCGTTCCAGGTTGTCTTCCAGCGACGGGAGAGTTGGCAGTCCGATGCCGAACTTCGCAAGGAGGACGTCATCGACGGTCGGGACACACTCGCCCAGGAGATTATTGGGTCGCTCTTCGAATTCGACGATCAGCCAGAGCACCGGGACAAAAACCAGCTGAGTGACTCGGTTGCAAAGCGTGTCGAAGCAATCGAGGCGAAAAATCCGAAGCGATCGTTCACCGCAAACATCCGGGCAATCGGAGTTCCGCTCAATGATGACGGGCGCGACGATCTCGATGAGCGGATGCAGTCACTCGCCCCAGTGTTCGACCCGCTCGATGGGCCGTATTACGAGGTTGCGGCCGAACGGCTGCGCGACAGCGGCTTGCGGGCAGCCACGAAAGAACGGAACGCACGGGCGGCGCTTCAGCGGCTCTTGGATCGCGATATCACGACCGGCCGTGGGAAGACCCGACCGGAGTTCGTCCTGAGTGGCCGAGAGCTTGCGAACTTCGTACTCGTGCCCTCCTCGGAACAGCTTACTGTCGAGGGGGCACGTGGGACGCGTGCGGAACAACAGAGTCGGAATCCGTTGCCACGTCCCCATCAAGACCTTATGGGTGAGTTCCGTGACGGGATGGCCATCGGCTATGCTCTCGACGACAACGGCGACTCAGAAGATGTGCCGACACACATCCCGCCCGGACTGCTACCCACCCATTACGGCCGGTTCGGAACGACCGGCTCCGGGAAGTCGAAAGCCTTGATCAACGATATGCTGTCGCTGTACGCCAACACCGAGGGGCCGACCATCCTCATCATCCCCAAGAACGACGACATGGCCCAGAACTACATGCGGGCTCACGCGCGGCGATTCGGAATGACCGACCTCGAAGAGAACGTCGTCCACTTCCCGATGCCGGACATGCTCCCCGGCTTCTCATTTTTCGATCTCGAACCGTCGATGGAGAGCGGACGCCGTCGCGAAGACGCCATCCAACGGAAGGCCGACCACTACGAAGAGATTTTGAAGCTCGTGATGGGGACCGACCGCTACGAGCGGGCGACTGTGGCCCCGACCCTGATCAAGACGCTCATCAAGACACTGTTTGACGAGGAATACGGTCGAGAAAATGGGCAGTACCGAGAGTCGACGGACTACTTCGCCCACCGACAATTGGAGCACGTCGTCGATCAGCTCTGGGATGCCGGGCCACCGAAGGCAAACCTCGGTGATGCCCCTCGGTCGAGCGACGAGGAAGTCACTCGGACGATTCGTCGCCAACTCCAGTTAGATTCGAACACCTTCGCGAACGTGATGGGTGGTGTCGGGAATCGCCTCGCCTACATCTCACAGGACACCCATCTCCGGCAGATCTTCAACAACACCGAGAACCAGTTCGACTTTCGGGATCTCCTCAACGAGGACACGGTCATCCTCTTCGACCTCGGAGACCTCCGCGACGACGCCGCCCGGATCATGACAGGCGTGATCCTGACCAACCTCGATGCAGCCCTCAAAGATCGCAAACGGGCGCTCTCTCAGCACCCGGACGACTACGTGGTGAACTTGCTGGTCGACGAGGCCGCATCGGTGGTGGTCTCCAACATCATGAACGATCTCCTCGAGAAAGGACGAGGATTCCGGCTCTCTGTCGGGCTCTCAATGCAGTTCCCCGAACAGATGGAGGCCGAAGGCGGGCGGAAGATCTACCTGAACGCCCTGAACAACATCGGCAGTTCGCTCATCGGGAAAATCAACGTCGACCGAGAACTGGCGCGAGCGATGGCTCACGAAGAGATGGACCCCACGGATTTCGCCAACCGGATTCGCTCGTTGCCGCGAGGAGAGTGGATCGCCAGCCTGCCAAGCCCGACGTTCGGTGAAACCGGGCCGTATCCGTTCAGTCTCGAACCACTCCCGATTCCACCGGGCCACCCCGAGAGCGAGTCTCCCCTCACAGAGCGTGAAGAGGAGCAGTTCACTGAGACGCTCTCCTTGATGCACGAACACATCAGTGACAGACACGGTGTGCCGGCTGAGCCAGACACCTCAACAACGAGACCACCTGCCGACGTACACGATGTCCTCGATATCGCGAGCGATGACCTGGACGGTGCGATTGCGAAGGTGGTTCGGAGTCTCCAGCTTCGAGAAGGATGCCGTGAGGAGAACGACTGGGTGGCTGTCGAAGCAGTTGACGATGAACTCAGACGGCTCTTCGACGACGGCGCCGCCGAACCGCCATCGTATGATGCACTCGCGGACATCCGCAAACGCTCACGATACCTCGATACGACCGTCGATATCGACGCCGACGAGCTTCGCATCCGGCTCACTGAAGCCGGAGAAGAGGTCTCGACACCCGATACTGGTGGCGTGCAGGCCGCTGGTGGGAGTGCCCACGACGCAGCACTCCTCCAGATCGAAGAAGAGCTCACCGCAGTCGGCTTCACGGTCTCGATCCTCGCACAGGATGGCAGCGAGAAACCTGACGCGAGGGCGAGCCACCCCGACGTTGATGACCGATTCGCCATTGAAGTCGAAACGACGACACCCGAGAATCCCGCGAAGGTACTCACAAACCTCCGGAAAGCCCAAGAGGCAGGAGACCTCCCGCTGTTTGTCGTTCGACCAGGAAACGACGAAACGGAGTGGGCCGAGCGTGTCGACGGCATTCTCACGCCGCCCGTTCGCAACCTCCAGAATGGTGAGACACGGTTCTACACGACCGACTCGAATCTCACGTTCAACGGCGGAGCGACCGAAGAAGGTGGGGTGACGGCCGTGCGACCGGCACGTGACGACGAGAACGGAACCCAGAACATCTGGCAGCGTGATGGCGACGAGATCATCCTCTGTGATTCCGCGGGGACGGAACACATCCGCCTCCCGTCGCTTGAAAAACTCTCGAAGGACCGTGTTCCAGCCATCTACAGCTACGACCATGCAGGCGAGGAGTACATCGTACACGAGCACGGTGAGCAACACATCTACGAGACGAAATCGGCGTTCGAGGACGGCTGGGTGCGTGTCAAGAAGCCATTCGTCCCTGAATCCGAACTCCCCGCACCAGACTACACACGTTCGACGTACGGCATCGTTATCCTTCACGATGAGGCGGAATCGGTCGTGTATGAAGACGGTGAAAAGCGGCCACTCTCGGCAATCACCGACAGGTCGGTCCGTCCAGCATCGCCCGAATCAGCGACCGCTGAAGAACCAACTAGTCAGACCGACCAGGCAGAT
>Ga0208138_100304_pt1 | contig 24410 bp, 22 predicted proteins | sample AntRauMetaRauer3_FD_184786 | JGI IMG/M metagenome (GOLD analysis project Ga0208138, IMG submission 184786) | Saline lake microbial communities from Rauer Lake, Antarctica, in enrichment culture - Antartic Rauer Lake 3 Metagenome Rauer3 (SPAdes)... ...
GAAGCCCGTGCCGACATATTTTTTTATATCGAGCGGTTTCATAATCCGAGAATGCGACGTAGAGTAGCGAATCAAGACAAGAAGTTAACAACCGTTTTAAACCGTCCGTGATAACGGGGTAGAACCCTTTGTGGCGCGAAATACGTCAGCTAAATTATCTACTGTTTTTTCGATCCTTTCATCAATATCGACACCAGCAACGTGAGCGAATAACTTACGTAAGAAAGGGTTGCTTTTTGGAATTAATTCAGCTGCCTCTTGCCGACTAAACGTTTTCAAGGTTTTATCGTGTAATCGCGCCGCAAACATACCGTAAGCCAGGGTTTGAGCGTAAATGTCGGCAAAACCTTTAGGCGTTAAGTCATGAATTAATATCGATTTAAAAGTTTCATATTGCTGTCTTAATTCCGAGTCATTTTTATGTTCTTCATCAAAAGAAATAGCTTTCTCAAGAATATTTTCAACAAGTCGTGCTTTGGCAGCCATCATTTTTGCTAAATTTCTAGGAGACTTTATAGTTTGAGCTACAAATGAACAAAAGTTAATTATCAGAGTTTTGAAGTAGTCAAAATTGTTTGGAAGAAATTGAAGTTCGTTATTGTTCATCTCGGCTATACGAACTTCGTGGACTTTTTCCCCATTCTCAAAAAACTGGAACCAGACATAATCGGTAATAATTAAGTTATCCAAAGCTTTACGGTAACGTGTGAACTGCTCTTTATATTGCTTCCCATTCAAGTCACTGCCGATATTTTTTGCTTCGATAAATCCGACAGGTATATTTTTTTTGGTAATTACGTAATCGGGGTTCCCACAGTCTGTGACTTTGCTTGGTTCATTCGTTACGTGAATACTAGTAACTAAGCACTTAAGTAACTCGGCAAAATCCCCTCGATAGGTATGCTCGGTCGCATGGCCTGATTTTAGATGTTTATTTAAGCTGGTTATGTAATCTCTAACATCCATAATTTTTCCCTAATTTCTATATAATGCCATGACAGATGAACCTATTCTTCATAGACCGATTTCACGAGGGTAGCGTTATTCAATAGAGCCCCATTGTTTCAAAGATATCTGTTAATCAGGCTTCTTTAGTTAGTTCGAGTAGCTCTCCAACCTCACAATTAAAATATTTGCACAGAGCCTCTAAGGCAGCGAAATCAATCCGCTGAGCTGTCTCTTTATACAACAATGTCACGGTATTGCGATTCAATCCAGTATCGCGTGCAACGTCCATTATCTTGAGCTTTCGCTCGCCCATCATCCGCGCTAAATGACACTTAATCATGACTGCCTCTCAAGAAATGTCATCTTAAATGACAAAAAAGCATTGCAAATGATATTTTGTGTGCTAATATGTCATTCAGGATGGCAATTTGAAGTTTAGAAATACGTTATGCCATTCAGTGTATCAATCAACTGAGGAGTTTGCCATGTTAAATGACATGACACTTTTAACGACTGCCGAACTGGCAGAGAGGATTAAATATGATCCTCGCACTATTCGGGAACAGCTGAAAGATTCGGTGCTGCATGAGGGCATTCATTATATCCGTCCTTTTGGAGGCAGAAAAATCTTGTTTCTGTGGGAAGCCATTCAGCGTGACATAGGTCAGGAATCGTCAGGTTCGCTTGCTATTCCGATGGTAAAAGGGGGCATGGCTCATGGGTAGTGTTAATGCACGTTCCGATACGGGGAAATTGTTCATCGATTTCCGATACAAGGGCAAGCGATGTCGCGAACAAACTTCTCTTGAAGACACGCGAGAAAATCGTAAGCGAGTGCAGAAGTTGCTCGACCGGATTGAAGCGGAAATTACGTTGGGCACATTTAATTATGCCAAGCATTTTCCGGGCAGCCCTAAGGCTCAGCAGTTCAAGGAAATGCAGGCGCGCAGCCAGCATTTGGACACGCCGCTTTTCAGTGATTTCGCCGAGACCTGGTTTGCTGAAATGCGTATTCAGTGGCGAACCTCTCACGCAGATACGGTTAGAAGAACGCTGAATGGTTATTTGCTTCCAGCGTTTGGAGATAACGAGGTTGGCCGCATCACCAAAGCGGAAGTTCTTGAGTTTCGGGCCTCACTCGCCAAAGTTACGTCCCGAAGCAACAAGTCGCTATCTCCGTCGCGGGTAAACCACATCATGACGCCTTTGCGCATGATTTTGAATGAAGCAGCCAACCGCTATAACTTTAGCTCACCTTATCAAGGAATTAAATCGCTTAAAGTTCCACGTACGGATGTTGAACCATTCTCCATCGATGAGGTGCGCCTCATCATCGAAAGGGTACGCCCCGATTTTCGAGACTACTACACGGTGCGCTTTTTCACCGGCATGCGAACAGCGGAAATCGATGGCTTGCAGTGGAATGCGGTGGACTACGAGCGTCGGCAAGTCCTGGTTCGAAGCACCATCGTCAATGGTGAAATACAGAGCACAAAAACTGATGGCTCGTTCCGCGCGATTGAAATGAGCCAGCTGGTGTTCGATGCGCTTAAGCGGCAGCAGCAGGCGACAGGAGACATGAAGTTTGTCTTTTGCACTCGTAATGGCTCGCCACTGTCGCATAACAACGTCACTAAACGCGTCTGGTACCCATTGCTAAGGCATTTGGGGTTAGATAAGCGCCGCCCTTACCAAACACGTCACACCGCTGCCACGCTCTGGCTGGCTGCGGGGGAGAGCCCTGAATGGATTGCCCGTCAAATGGGCCATTCCACAACAGAAATGCTGTTTCGGGTTTACTCACGTTACGTACCCAATCTGACTCGGCAGGACGGTTCGGCTTTCGAGCGGCTGCTCAAATCCAATTTCAATGACTTGAAGCCAGAAGGTGAGTAAGCACACGCTTCGCTCCCATCACATTAACGATTTAATATTTCTTGGAGAATGACTATGAATACAACAACTCGTGAAACTGTACAGCCGCTTTTGACTGATGCTTCTGAGTATCGCAGATTCATCGGCCGATATTACCTTTCGGCGATAACGCCGGTGTCTTCCGAACGAGATAACGAGGTGTTTAAACTGACGTTATCTGACAGCTCTGGCGACCTTACCGTTATTGCCCGGCATGACCAAGTTAGCGATGAGGTGATTCTTGCGCACAGCATGGTTCATGTTGAAGTTGCGGCGTTGCCAACGCGCGTTGGAATTGTTCGGGTGTGTAAAAACCTTACTTGCGCTGCAGCCAGCAAACGCATGGGTAATAGCTTGTCGGCTCTCCCAATTTCTCAATGTCCCCAGCCCGATGTTTTTAAGGCTTTTCTAGTGCTCTATGCTCGCATTCAGTCGCCGCTAATGCGGAGCTTTATAGATGATGTTTTACTCCAGCCCAAAATCGGGATTTCATTCCTGCAATGTCCAGCAACACTAAGATCACATCACGCCTATGTCGGAGGCCTACTCGAGCATGCTGTTGAGGTCGCTTGGAATGTATCAGGCGTTCATGCGCTGACTGATATTGAGCGTGATGTCGCTGTTGTTGCTGCGCTGTTGCATGGTGTCGGTAAAACACGAACTCTGAGTGCGGGTGCTACCAAAGCAGCCCTAGGAACTCTGGTTGAGCCGGAATTTTTGACACTCGATGTCTGTGCGGATGCCCTAGATAACCTTGAGTATCACTCACTATCGCTGGCTAATCAGCTGCGTCATATCTGGACGTCTGGCGTTTTTCGCGAGCACACATGCGGTCAAAACGAAGCCTTGCTCTACGACGTTCTAGCTCGCTCAGTTAAGAGTAGTAAGGTCAGTCAGCAATCGATGGTATTTCTTGCTGAGGCCGAGATTGATACACCTACTTTCGTCTAAGTACTCACGAAACTTTAGTTTCATTAATTAAATTAATTTCGTTAAAAGGAGACTGCTATGGCTCGCCACGCGGAAGTTACTGAGCGGGAAATTATCGACGCTGGCTTAGCGTTGGAAAAGCGAGGAAAGCGCCCGAATCCGGGCGCTATCCGCGCTCAGCTGGGCGACCGTGGCGGGCTCGCTCGCATTAAGAGTATCTGGGAGGCTTACAGCGACAACCGAGATGACCCACTTTATGAATCCAGCAAAGAGAGTCTAACGTTCGATTCACTCCCTACTCATTACGCTGATAACGCTCAAACTTTGATTGATAAAGTCGTCCATGCACTGAAGCAGATGGCGATTGCTGGCTACATTGATGCTCAGAAGCTCTTTGAGCGACGCCTAAAAAGTCTTGAAGATTCGCATGAGCAGACGCTTAAACATTACAGAGAAAGTGAAAACGCTGCCGATGAATGCGTTCAGAAGTTGGAAGCTGAACTTGATGAGTTACAGTTCGAGCTCGATGGTCTTGCTCGGCAAAACGCCAAATTATTGATCGAAAACGCGGAAATGCGAGGCAAACTTGAAGCAGCGAAAGAATGAGACCCTAATGAATGCCAATCAGCACTTCATCTGTCAGGTCAATCCCACACCACGAAATTAAAAAGGAATCCCTATGAAACAGGAATACATGAGCTTTTTCATGCTTGCGCCTTCTAGCCTTTTGGATGCTGCTGAAAATGAGGTGCAAGTTGAACTTGATAGAACCGATGGCGAACTCTTCCATTACCAAGCGCAGGCGTTTCGAGGATACAATCTTGGGTGGCCACGTGCTGATGTTCAGGGTCTATTGCAGTTTTTTTCGGATGTTGGGTGTGTTTTCTCCCAGTATCGCCTCGCGTATTCACTGCTGCCCGACAACCTCGAGGAGTGGCCTTTAAAATCGGAGTATTTAGCATTTTATTATGCCCTCAGTGCAACTGAAATCCGGTTGAATTTACGTCACGATGACCGAGTAAATGGGGCATTTCGCGAGTTCGAATGCAGTAACGAATTTGTTCGCTACCGGTTTATGATGAATATGTTTATTGACCGATATGCGGAGTCGCACTCAATTTCAGCGGATATTATTGAGCATTTCAAAATGCTATCGCAGGGTCAGCGCTGCGGAATGCTTCCATCATAGAGAGTGTGCGATAACTAAAGTTGACTTCCCTTTTCTACGGTTAAACATCAAGTCACCTTGCTCGATTAACAACTTCAACTTTCTCTTCAACTGCATGAGGAATCTTTATGCACCATGGATATCTCATTGGTTGCTGACGCTCGTATTGATAGACTGAAATGCTGGGCAGGTTCCGTTTGTCATAGGCCTGCCCAAATCTGAAGGCTAGGCTGTTTTGTGATGCAAGAATCAAATGTATATGCTCCGTACCCTGACCTAGCAATTTTTTGCAATATTCCAAGAAATCACCACTCAGCCGATCTTGCTTTTCTTTTGACCAATGGTTGTTCCTGTCAAGCGTTGGCAGTGATAGATAGTGAACAGGTAGATTGTTGAAAGCCGACGCAATAGCCTGCCTATCGACCGGGTACGATACCGACACCGCTAATACAACGGATTTACATTTAATCGACGATGGTTCAACGAAGAACTGTTCGCCATCATCAGTTCCAATCAAGCCTCGCCAATTCCCTGAATCTCGGTCCCAGTCATATACAGTAATTTGACTTTCGTCGTCCAGTAGATAGCCAGTATAAAACGTAAATGGAACCGGAAATACTCCGCCGTAGGAGATTGAAATATCGGAAGCGGATGAATGAGCTGTCTTCTCAGCAAGACTCACTTTCAGGTTGCTAACCTTGGCTAACGCTAATTCAGGCCTAGTGATTACATTGTCTATAAGCCGTTCCCGGACGTCATTTACAATTGAATCGACATGCCATGAGCATTTACTTTTTACATACTCACTTAACGGTGAATCAGACGTATCCACCAAGCCTCGTTGCTCGATAACAACCGTCTTCTTTTTGTTGTTTCTCTTCTTTTCATCTCGAAATCGCTGATATTCCCATACGGCTCCTAAAACAGTCATCGCGATCCCAATAACAAAGCCAATATATAGAATGAACTGCGCAGTGCTCGAAGACTGATACCCTAACACCAGTGTTCTTTCAGCATCTGCATACATAAAGGATACAGCCCAACTTCCGGCTAAAGATATAAACAGCAAAGCAACCCCAGCCCTAAAAACCATCAGCGCTGGTGAACGCCTTCTAAACAACCAGTCTGCGGCTTTTCTAATAAAATAACTGATAGCGTCTTTCATCTTCCTCTTTCCTCAATCACATCGTGCTCAACGCCGCCGCCATCCCATTTACCATTGGAAAGCCAAAACTCAAAGTACAGTAACCACATTGAAGCCCACGGTAGAATTGTGTTTGCCACGAACATGGTTGGCTGCCATTCGCTGACTTTATTTTTTTGTTTAACTACAGGTAAGTAGAGACAGAGTTGTGTCCCCTTAATATCTGTTTGATTCTGGTAAATATGGGGGATTTCTCGACCGCCTGCCAAAGCTAATAAGTCAGGCTCTTTAACAACGCAGACTGGGGGATGACTGAGTGTATATTTAATGACCACCCGGTACTCTCTAGAAAACGGTGTCGGCTGAAGCGTTCCTTCCCATCGTACCGTCTTATCATTATCGGTAATCACGACCGTTCCAGGGCAGAACTGCTTCAAAGCCAGATATTGTTCTCGTATACCAATTTCGGGCTGTTCCAATCGTTTTAAAAACGAGGAATCAGTCGCCATAGAATTGATTCCTTTTAACCTGCTCAACCGGCTTTACAGTTCGCGAAGCCGAATGCGCCTTTCCGGCAGTGGCTGCTATAGCCCCCGTTCCTAATGTAACTCCTAGGTTGCCAATACGTCGTTTTGCATTAACAGATTCAATAATTTGTTCTTTTGCTGCAAGCACCGGTCTTTCTCCAAATGCCCCTGACAACTCAGTGAAAACGTTATCCAAACCTCGGTTGTTTGCATCCGCCAAACGCTCAAACGTATCTACTGATGCTTGGTGCCAGGAGTAAAAGGCTTTGCGATATTTTTGCCCCTCTTGTCTTTCGACTCGATTCCACTTTTCAGCGTAATTTTCCAACCTCATCGTAGGGTTTGCGACGAGAGCTTCGTCTAAATCGGTCCCTATGTGGTGCGGCATTAATTCGATGACGTCCAATATCAAATCGAACTCGTTGTCATACTCCCTTCCAGACTGAATGACTTCTACATAAGCTCGGCAAGCCAACGTAGTAATTATCACGGAGATTGGTCTAAACTCAGCAAGAGAGTTACCATCCAGTTGAGACCAAATATCGCGATGCCGTTTTAGAATTTGAACAATCCGATTCAACGGTTTCTTTTTAGATTGATCAGGTAATTCAGTAACGGATTTGTTGGTCAGAGCTTCTAAAAATACGTGCGCTCGTCGTATAACCGGCAACATGGAGCAGGCTTTATCAAAATCCTGAGCCATACCTTCCGGGTTGGATTCCTTAAAGCCTGTATGCTTATCAACAACCCACAATGGATGCCCCACTAATAGCTCCCGGTCATACAACTTAGCAGGTGTGATATCCAAGTGGTAATCGCCTTGGTAATTGATACGTAGGCCTCTGGGTAAATCTTCAATCGAGTCTTTATATGTTCGATTATCCAGAAGGTGCTGTTTGACCACTTTGATGATGTCGTCTCGTGTTGCATAACCCGCGTTGGGTAAAAACAGAATAAGATCAACATCAAACTCTTCCTGAGACAACGGCTTGTTTGTTGTTCTCAGCCGCATGGACCCCTGAGGATAAATCTGCGCGTCTTTTAGTAGCGGACTGTCGCAACTCGCAAGATAATTACCAACAGCGTTATAGGCTGTCTCGATACGTTCGCGTTGGGTTTTCGTTAGGTCGAGGTTGTCAAATACAGAATCCAACATCTCAACTAGCATAGATTTCTTTTGCTCGCTTAGAGTGCGGGCATTATTAAATAATTTGGTCATGGCCTACCTCCATCAAATTTTTGAAAGCAACGGGAGTGATGGCAATATGAGAGGGCCAATACCACTCAAACCCGTTTTCATAACCCCGACGGTAATGTGACCCAGAACTCCGAGGTGGTGTCACGTTGGTTCCGTCGCAACCGGCTCCCGACGTGGAGCGAACTTCAGAACAAGTTGCATACTTCCGTTGAGCTGCTTACGAATTGCAGCAATGAAAAATACCAAAGAGAAGTGACCCCGGAGCTTATTAACAGTTTTAGAGTTGTGTTGTTTTTTGCACGAATGAGCACAGATACATTTCGGCGAATCACGTCTGCTTACGGTATCGATTACGCGAAAAAATTGACTCAACAAATTAGAGCTCAGAACCGGCGACTCACAAAATTTCACCGCAAAGTCAAAACTTATATTGAGGCTCGATTTGCTAACGTGGTCTTTAAGAATGAAGAACATGCGCGTCGTGTTTGGCATGATGAAGCGAGTGCCTTCTGGAGCAACTACTCGGCGAAGCTCAAACGTGATTCGCAGGTTATGCAAACAATGGAATGTTTTCAGACAGAAGAACGGCTATCAATTACAGACGCCAAGAAGTTACTTACCCAATTTGATTCGTTTTTCATTTCAATGACCCTTCGGCAAAAACGATACGCTCCAGACAATTCTCAGCTGATTTTTTTAAAGTTATATATGCAGGGACTTGAGCTTCAGAAGTGTCGTGACTTTAAAGCTTCTGAATTAGAAAAATACCAGGCTCTGGTGGCTGAAAATGGTTTTGATGATGAGCTGCGCTGGTTAGTTGAGTGGCTATTGGCAACTTACTGCAGCAGAAGTGATGACCACAATGCCGCCTATGAACATTACAAGCGCGCATTTGAATTATCAAAGCACCGGATCGGCAAAGAGAGCTACTTGCTTGTGAACGAATTCGCAGAAGCTTGTGCAAAAAATAATAAATGGCGCGATTTTAAAAAGCTTGTTTCATGGGCAAGCCATAATGCCATTCCAGTGCGTTGGCATCGCGGCTTTGATGATTCAGAAGAGGCGATCCGAATGGCGTTTGAAATGTTTAAGTACGTTAGATACTAACGCCATCTAATTTCGACGTCTGGTAATCTGACTTTAGATATCCAGCTTCAGCCCGCAAATAAATCGCGTAATGATGCAAAGCACAGATGAGGGCTCTTGAGCTTCTGTATTTAATGCCCCTTTCTTTCATCCATGACTTCATTTCGGAAGTCAGTTCTGCATTCATATACGAAAGTTCCACGCGGCCAAACTTGCTATGCTTTTCATAGCTGTCCTTCACCACACTAAGTGTTGCCTCATCAGGTAAGTGTTCATTCCAATACCTTTGGCATCTGGGCGAATCGCGATTTGTCTCCTTATTTATATAAAGCTTCAGCAACCAGCGCTCAGGCGCTACAAGGTGACCTAATGCTTTCATGATGCATCGCAAGTCCCTTTTTGATTTCAGTGTTATGGATCTTCGGTTGAACGTGGTGTTTTGCAGAAATAGGTCTGCTGCTTTGCACACTCGATTCGAATCGGTTTTGCTCAAGCGTTGCAGGCTTTGAAGGATTTCCAGTGACTCGAGTTTTTCGTTGTTTTCTTTTGGCATCACCAAACTCAAATGAGTTTCCGGATTTTCAATTGAGACCTTTGGGTAGAGTCTTGGGTTACCATAATCGGTCTGATACTGTTCATCATGACGGTAATACTGAGCGGCTTTAATAATCAGCTCTATCCAATGCTTTGGTAGATTAAATACATCCGCTATTTCGTGAGTCGAAAACTTATCGTCATGCGCATGCAAAATGTTATCAACCTGCTCAGCTTTTCGCTGTGTTGCTGAGCGAAAGTTTGGGAATCGGTATGATGTCGACCCCGGCTTTTCTTTGAGCCTTTTAACAAAATGCGCGCGCTCCGTGTTGAATAGTTCATCCAAGACAGTAACCATGTCGGAATTATTTAATAGTTCAGGCATTCCATTGGTTGAGATAATCCTCTTAACTCTGCCAGGTTGAACGGATGCAAGCGATGCTAGAACGCGGTAGTCACAACAATTTTCAGCTCGCAATGCTGCTTCGTACAGCAAAATATCAGTGCAGTGCAGATATGTGGTCATTGAAATTTTACTTTCAAGGTGACCTGCGGCAGAGGCTATCTCGAATAGCGTATTATCATGGCTAGCCCCATTGAAATAATTTCTAATGGCTTCAATTTGTTCAGGTGCGAGCTTGGTGACCTGTAGCGCACGTTCTTTAGTGGCGAAACAAATCAGTTGCCAGTTCGTCAGTGCAAAATGCCGCAATTGATACAAATTTACAGAGCGCCCGAGGTAGCTACTCAATAGCCGTGAGGCTTCAGCGCTAAGTCGGTCATAATTGATTAACGAGTCATTAAACTCATATTCAGAAAATAGAAGTGCGTTTTTTCGACCGTTGGTTTCAACCTGTCTTCGTCGAACAAAGGTACGAAAAAGAGCCCCCTCATCTGGCATCAGAAATACTTCAAATGCCAGCTTACGTGTGCCTGAAAATGTTTTCACACTGAAGTGAGCATTACGTCGGATGCAAAGAAGGCCATCGCTTCGCAGGTCTATATCTTTTACTTCCAAATGAAGAGCTTCGGATGGTCGAAGCCCGCAACGAGCCATTAATATCAGTGCCAATGTTACAGACTCAACTACATGCATAGAGCTGTCTTCATAGGCTTTTCCAATATTGGCAAGAAGCTGCCTTACATGCAAAGCTCCTGGAATAGTCGCCCGAACGAATTTTACTCCTCGACCATAACGCTCAAATTGTTCCGGTAACTCGCAGTCCCAGTGCTCGTGTAAATAGGTCCAGAATTGCATGAGGTTTGCAACAAATGCAGAGTCTGCGTTTCCCTCACTTTCGAGCAACTGTGTGTGCAAAAGTGAATTATCACGGCTGTCATGCTCCTCAAGGTTAACGCCCTCTGCGACCGCAAACCAAACTGTTCCTAGTGAACTTAACTTCCGCCTTCCACTGTCTGCAACCTTCCACTTTTTGATCGCAAACATATGTATGAACCAGCTAATGAAGGCCCTTATCGACTCAGGTATCGCTTCAAGACCTTCAAGAAATATAACCAGATCGTCATGGATACGCTCCGCGCTTGAATTAGCTTTGTCGTGAGCATTTAGCATGGCTCTTATGTCTTGAATGATGGTGTCGCATCCACTTTGCAGAAAACATTTATTGGATGACCGTCGAGCAGACGCTCTTTTAACGAATCTAGTCTGCTTGCCGTTTGGCGCTTGAGGATAACGATAGCTGTATTGTGCCAGCAAACATTCATCAAATGTCGAGACACTATTCAACTGACCGCGCGCAAAAGCTTGAAGAAATGCCGGAGCCTGTATACCTTCTTTGCGGAAAAATATGAGCGAAAGTGAGTCAAGAAGCATCTTTTCACTTAATTTTTCGATACTTTCATCGTTCAAAAGTGAGGCTAAAAACGTCCGAATACGAGTCGTCGCATTGGCGGCATTTTTTGACTTTGGCTTGCCGTTGCGCAGAAAGCCATAAATGCAAGATGTTGTTAATGGCGGCGGATAGAAAGCACGATTGCTATACCTTTCCTCGCGTGTCTTAATATTTACCGGATGATTTGGGGCGCTGTACTTCAACCGTATTAAGCGTTCGGCACCTGCTTCTGTAAATGTATCCCGCTCCATTACTAACTTTAATAAAGCATTGAGCCCGGCGCCAAAACAAAGTCCACCCTCGAGCGCAGCGTTACAAAGCATGACCGCAAGCCGGCTATCTTGGCTTAAATACGTGCTATCGAACGCAAAATCATAAATCGCGGATTCTGCCGGAGATAATTTACGAACCCACTTTTCAACCTCAGGATTAACAAACTTGCTTGGTACTGTTTGCTTGTAGTAAAGCAGACCTGTTCTATCTAGGTGGACTCCGTTGAAAACATCACGAGCGACAGAGGTATTGTCGATCATAGTATTACAGAGCTTTTTTATGTCTTTTAGTATGTTGTCCGGTACCTCTTTGGTGTCTAACAGATTGATGATTTCATAGACTAAACTGACTTTGTTTGTTTGCTGTTCCGCCGGGGTTTGCTCGGAAAACTTAGCGAGTCTTTTTTGGACTTCCTCGAGAGCATCGCTCATAAAGAGACTCCTCGCATATAATTCGCCATATCCTTAACGCTCATTGGAACGCAGTCGGCGATAATGTCGTCTAATTCCGCGGCCACGGAACGTAAGTCATCAAATGTTGCGGATTTAGTCTGCTCGTGAGAGTGCTCTGATAACATACGATGGCCGGAAAACATATTGACTGCTTCGCGGTTCACTCCTCGGTCTATAAGCTTCGAAATCATGAAGTGTCTGCACCAATTTGAGCCATTATTAGTATCGCCTTGGAATACTTCTGGCAGTGACGAAAATCCCTCAAGAAGACCCTCTTTATTCCATTCACGAAATAAATTCGCTCTCCCATCGAGCGATTTCTTGAGCTCGGTCGCAACATGGGGACTGTCAAATCTCACCTGCTCTTGAAGCGCCTCTAAGTAGTTCACATATTCGTGTATTTCGCTTAACGCTCGCTCACCAAGGGGCAAAATACGGGTATGTATTTCGGGCTTATCTTGGATCTCGACAGTTTTTGACACAAAATCAAACTTATCAATTGTGCGAAAAATATTGTCGCAGGGACGATGTAAAGTAGCCAGTTGTAGGATGTTAATGACGTAAATGCTGTACCAATGATGGATATTCTCGTAATCAAAGCGATTCAGTAGTGCCCACTGCAATTTTACTTTGATGCAATTGAAGAATGTTGCAACCGAATCACGAGTCAAAACTCGAGGTGAGCCAAAGCACAAATCAGCCGGTACGTTAGTCTCGATAAACATACGAACGAGTGACATATCGACAAACTGCGCCATGTAATCAGCGTGCTTAGTGAAAAGCTTTATCGCATCGAAGCACGCATATGAATTTTGACTGAATACATGCTTTTCTTCGTTAGCGATAAATGAAACGTCAAAATTAGAGAGTTTAAAAAGATGCTTTTGAAAATTGAGGACCCTCGATAGGGTATCGGGCGTTACTCTTTCTTGTGTTGACGGTCTGATCCCCGCCAAGAAGCTCTTGAGGTCTTTTTTGCACTCATCAACGTCTACGCCTTGGTTCTTCAGTTCAAGAACCCGAGCAGCAGTATCCTCTAATATCAAAACATAGCCTGGCTTCTCCACTGGAATCACCGACATGTCAGGGTTAGCCAGTATCGGTGTTCGAGCGATGTTCCATGTGCCATGCAATTTTGCAACCCCAGTGCCAGTGAGCTCGATTTTTTGCTCTGCACTTAAAAGCTGGGTGCTTGTTCGGCCAGATAGTAGTGAGCCGAGCGCCAACGAAGCAAGAGGGTTATCTTGATGCTTTTCACAATAGCGTACAGTTTCAATTAGCGCGGCTTCGGATATTCTCTCTTTCGCACTCGAACCAAATTTGTTGCGTCTTTTTTCATGGGCCTTGCTAGATTTATTTTTAAGTGCTGGCAGCTTGTGTTTGGTTTCAAGCGTCATTTTGCACTCCTTAAACAATCAAGGCGCTCTTCATTTATTCGGGCCCGTTGTGTATCGACGGACTTTGGATCGATGGGTGCTAATGAGTAGCTAAATGAACGTGGTGTATCAAAGCTCTTGTTAAAAACAAGACCGGAGAGAAGTTCAGGCCGGTGTTCTGCAAGCTCGGAAATGGCGCCGTTATGCTTATTTTTCTGTGTTTGAGACAGCAGCATCGAAACTGCAAATCGCATTGAAATCGTCCTGACGTCCGCATTGGTACTGTTTTTCAACACCACAACAAAAACTTGGTCTTCTACTTCCCCGGAGAAGAGCAGGCCCTGCCAACCACCAATTACATGGAATACGTTCTCAATCTTCACGACAATGGGAAACATCGATGACCAAGTGCCTGTGTGGCATGCTCTCACGAGTGAGATATTGCACTGCGGAGTTAACGTTTGAGTGAATCGAAATGCAAACCGAGCGTCTTGGTGCACTGCAATTTTTGTAAGTGGAATTTTCTTAATTTTTGCGCCGTCCATAAGCATGATAGATTTCCTTGTAATATTGATTCTTGGAAAATTTATCTCAAAAGAAAACTTTTCTTCGCGATGACCGCCAAAAAGATTTTAAGCATCTAATATTTATAAGGTTTTATAAATGTTGTTATTGCTTTTGGTTTGCTGAGGCTGTCATGGTTGGCTAAAATTTAAACAATTCGGATGTGATATAATTACTTTGCACGTGATGGACGAACGAAGAAAAAGGAGCCTGTGAGGTATCTGGGAGTCTTTGTTCAAGGAAGCAAAAACGAACGTAAAAGGAATTACATATGAGCTCAAAACACACCAGCTGGACTGACGAGATGGACGCATATCTTGTAGCCAACTACCACTCAAAGCCTGCATCGCAAATAGCAACCGAATTACAGACATCAAAGCAAGCGGTTCTTCGACGCGCCAGGAAACTGGACGTCAAACGAAAAACTGAGTCAGATAGTGCCGAACGGCCGACTTACAGCGCTGAAGAAGACGCTTACATTAAAGACTTTGTTGTGGAGCAGGGGATAGAAGCTGTTGCTGAACACCTCAACAGGTCAATAAATGCTATTCGAAAGCGCGCACAGCGACTGGGTGTATCGACAGCTAGCCATGTCAAAGCACTGACCGACGAAGAGCAGAAGTATCTCGAGCAAAACATCGGGGTAAAGAGCTATGCGGAAATTGGTCAGGTGCTTAATCGAAATGCAGATGCAGTTCGTTGGCATGCCCGAAAGCTTCGGCGTTAAAGTCTTACACTAGGGCTGAAGCCTGGAGCGATATCTTTGTGGTTTTAATGATAAGCTGTCGCCGGTAGAGCATGGAAAACGCTTTGAAAAAGTGGCTATGGAGTATTGAGTGAAGTATTGGTGATTTCCATATACTAGAAACTCTTAACTGAATAGCGTATTGTCATTGAGAGTGGTTAATCACGTAAGTGTGTGCTAACTTCATTAAAGTGATACAAAAAATAGCAGGGAGAACTCTAATAATTTGTTGCTTATTTATACAAATCTGATAGAGTGCCGCACCCTTAGTGGAGGTGGTTTATGAAACCAAAGTTCGAAAAATTAGCCAATTTACAAAAGCGCACAGAAGTTGAGCGCAAGGTTATGGACGGCCTCAGTTCGCGACAAGCGAAAAGAGAAATGGAATACGAAGCAAGAGCGAAGAGACACTCTCCAAACGAGCAATTTTACGCGCGTAGTTATAATTTATAATATTTTTATTGCGTTAAAGGCAGCTACCGTAAGCTGCCTTTTTGCTTTTTAAGGGATTAAAAATAAGAATGCTACCCGAGCTTTTAGTTTGTGAATTTGCCAAAGAAACATTGAGCCTCCTTGTCCGCGAGAGGTTTGGCTCAGAATTCCCCGATATTATTCAGAAAAATCAAACAGAGTACTTATACAATTACTTGAGTAATCTGGGATGTAAGTCCATTCTCATGGAATCTGATTATATCGATAGGGATTACTTAGAGGACTACTCTCGCTATTATGTGAAGTGTTTTACACGTTACGGTGAGCGCTCTGCTAGGCTTCATTTCTTTAGCTCGGATATCGACCATGAATCATTCACCGAAATGCTGGACGAATACACAGAGAGCACTAGACAAGAGCTGAATGACGCCTACTTAGGCTTTATAGTAATAAAGCCGCTACCTAAGACCTTTATCGGAAAATCTTGCTTTAAAGTTTATCCGAGTATAACACAGAGTGACTCGAAGCAAGTCTTGCAACGCAAATACAAAATTAGTTTATTTGGCGTTCCTCTCGAACTAAATACTGTTGCATTTCAAGAGCAAGACAAAGTAGTTTCAGCATGTGCGACCACTTCCATATGGACTGCATTGCAGGCACTTGATAAGAAGGATTTACGACAAGTCCCCTCATGTAGCGAAATAACGTTAGCCGCCATTAATCATGTCAACGACTCATCAAATAGTTTCCCTAATAAAGGGCTGAGTAATAAGCAAATACTCAGAGCATTAGATATTTATGGATTTAAAAACCACAAAATAAACGTCGATACTAAGCAAATTGATGGTAAAGAAGCCTTTATAAGTACAATCCAAAGCTATATCCGCAGCCAATTACCAATAATTATGGGGACGGAAGTCTACGACATTGAGGCCGATAAGGTAATAAAGAGAGACGGACATGCTGTCACCGTCCTCGGCTTCGACGGGTCCGATGCAATTTATATACATGATGATCGCGTAGGTCCTTTTGCTAAAGCTACACTTTATGATGTTTCGAATCTTCGTCAGTCGATTGATTTTGATGGTGAAGATTTTAACGGCGCCAAGTGGTGTGTTGCATTAAGAAAAAAGGACAAAGCTGGAGATTGGATCACTGAAAGTCAAATTCTAGTCCCAGACAGTTTAGTTATACCTAGCTACAGGAAAGTTCGTGTTGCTTCAGATGTAATTGAAAACACATGTAAAGCTTTGATAGAAGAGTATGAAGCCTACTTCAAACAGTACGGTGAGTCTCCACCTAAAATAAGCTATGAGATCAGCCTAGAATCATTAGCAGAGATCAAGCAGAGATTGTTGAAGGACAAAAAAGTTATAAATCGGCGTGACATCCTTACTAAAAGCGCAGCAAAGTTCATTTGGACAGCAGTATTCAAAGACTCTGAAGATAACGAGCCGTTATTTGAACTTCTTTTTGACTCAACTGATATACCTCAAGGTAACTGTTATTCTGGGTGTATCAAATACAACGATGAGTATTTTGAAATAGTGGTTAAAAAGCCACTATCTGCTCATTTGGAAAATACGCAACTACTTGAGTCGGACCATCACTTCTTGTCTTCGGTAGCCAAATCATTAAAAGAGAAACAAAATAACTACTATCAATACTTAGACTTCAAATATGGAGAGCCTAGGGCTCCTAAACGAATCAAAGAAGAAGAAGTCAGCGGCAATAGACTGCATGAGCAAATTCCTCATATATATTATGGAAGAAGTGACGACATCTTGTCCGATAAGTTTGAAGACCTTACTTCGGGTAAGACTAAATTTAAAATATGGGTTATCAGCATTGATGGTGCGCTAATTATTGGTGATGAACATAATAACTGCGGGCATCCAACATTAACTAACTTTAAATCCGCACGAATTGCTGGTGAACTTCATTACCAAGAAGGCAAATGGATAATTAATGCTAAATCGGGACGATATAGCTCAAACTACGGTTCAAAATCAAATGAGTACTTGGGCAATGCTCGACTCCGGTTCTTAGAAGTGTTTGCGCAATGCAAACCGGACGATATAATTGCCGACTTATATAAAGAATAAAATTAAATTTGGTGTAGTGTTACCTTTCCCCAAAAATAGAGCCCTGATGTGACAGGCCCCCCTCAAAGACGGGGTAACTGTCAGATAAAGTCTGGGTTATTAAAACTTATTGCGAATTAGGCACGTCGAACGGCGTGTCTGCCTTATCGTCGCTCATGTTGCGTTGATGCTCGATGATAGCGTCTATCATCGATAGCGCACCTTTACTTAAGACGTATTTCGTCGCACTAACCTGAAAGATAAAACCGCATCGTTTTAGCATGCTAATGACGCTTGCTTTGTCCTTGAACTTCAGCGCTCTAATCACCAACTGCAGTTCTTCGTCGGTATCAAGTGTATCAATGTCGGCTGCAGTTAACCCCTGAACAGGCTCACCGAGTAAGTCGATTGGCTGCCCTCGCTGTGTTGCTATCCGCGCAAACAATGTTAATACAGTCATAATTTTTAGGGCTGCTTCGTTAAATTCGTCGTCTTCTTCATCTTTGATTTTTGATTTGATGTGGAAAAACTCTCCCTCACCGTCATGCGCGAGGACATACCCCAGCTGCCAATACAGTGCTTCATAGTGAGAGTGGTTGGTGACCAACTCGCGGTACATGGATGACTCTTTAAAGTCGGCAACCGATTGCACGTATTCGTGCTTGTTGATGATCCCGCCTTCTCCGAACATCTGATAAATTGCGCGCGAAAGGTTGGGTGAAGTTTGTGAGAATGTATTATTGATTTCCATCAGAAGCCTCTGTGTTTTTTCCGGTGGCGGTTATATGACGAACGCAGTAACCCATTTCAGCGAGAGCACCAGTTTCTGGATCTTCTTCACGGATTTGGTTGAATGTGGGTAACGCTTTAATTGTGTATTCTTTGGACGTAACGAGCGTACTGCTGATTTCCAGTAAATCAGAAATCTTAAAGTCCTCAAATGTCTCTTTGAGCTCTTCATAAGCATGCGCGATATAGTCAACGTGCTCTGGCCATGAATGCGACTTAACCCAGCGATTCAGGCGAATTGAATGCCTGATTGCAACAGCGCTGTCTTTCTGGATAACATCCTCAAACACCAGCTTATCGTCGATACTGTGGGCGTTTTGCAAGGTCCGGCGCGCCAGTTCATTAAATACGTTACTTAAGAAAGCAGGCTTTTTATCAATCTGTATGGGGGCAGGGCGTTTTATTTTACCCAGCGCCCGCGCCGGCGATAAGTCTTGTAAATCACTCAGCTTGATATTTTTGACACGGCGATCGGCGCTTAACGTCTTATTATAAGCCTGCCTGATGATGACAAATGCGGACTCAATGGCGTTATGCTCGGCAATCGCTTCTTTGGTCTTTCTCAAGTAAATGCTGACATTGTCGGCGACAGCCTTTATAGGCTCGAACAAGTCCAGATACTGCAGATAGTAGTTGGTCATTAGTGCTTGGTATTCAAGGTCGCCATTGCGAACAAACACATTTCTCAACGCATCAATTGCCAGCAAAATACCATCGCCTTTTTCGTAACGCGTGTCCTTGTCTAGAAATGAATTAAGGGGCTGCACTTCGCGGCGATACAGCCTTGATGCGTGTTCGAATTTAAGCTTCATTGCATCGGGCAGTTGGCGCTCAGTCTGATCCGCAATATCTTCCTGGAACTGTTCGCCAATCTGCTCCAGTTTGGTGATATTGGCTTTAATTCTCCCCAGCAACCCTGTGATTTGAGAGTTTAATGTGTCGGTCCATTCGTCATACTCTTCAGTGCCCGGGACAAGAGAAACCTTCTTCTCGGTGATGTCAGATAACATGGACCATATCGGCGTCATGGCTGAAAGCAGTGACGTCTTGTTCAGCGGCCGATACAAGCTTATTTTACACAAGCGGAACAAGTCGACGATAACGGCGTTAAACCATAATTTAGTGACACCATCCGCGGTACGGCGATCATCAAGAACCTTTGCAGATAACAGGTTTTTATGGTCAAAAACAGCATTAACTTCTTGCTTTTTCTCCGATGGCAGCCCCTTTTTGTAATTGGCTATTAGGTAAAAAAACTCCGCTTCAAGAACAGCGTTGCCCTGGCGCTTGTCGGACGTTTCAATTGCACGAAACATAAGCTCACGGTGATTGAGCATTTTTAATATGGTTTCTATTGTACTAAAGCGTTTTTGTATTAAATCCGCCATAACTCACACCTCAAGCGATGATTGAGAAGGTGGCGTATTTGGATGTTCGACGCTTAGGTACTCCCTGAATCTTGGAATAGCGGTGTTACGCCGCTCTTTGCTGTACGGGTGTGTGGTTAGATTGTCGCGGGTGAACACCTGGTAACTACCAATTGCCTCAAATACTGCACCGCTTTTCCCGTCAACGGTGACGCCAATAAGGTAATGGCCTTTGCTGTTCAGTGTAGCGAGCAGTTCGGGGATCTGCGTTGTATCAATACTGCCAATTTCATCCACAATCAGAGGGAAGGCAATGTTCGCCGATTGGCTGGCCAGTTTATCAAGGAATATGTCGCAAAAGTGCGTATTAATCAGCATGTGGGTTGATGTTGATTGTTTTTTACTGTCCCATGATGCGCCAGCCTTACGCGTTTCATAACTGGTGCCTTGAATGAGGTGATTAAGCCGCAATTTGCCATCATCCTCGCTGACAGCTTTACTATCCACGAATCTCTGCAGCATGTCATACCACTCAAACGGTAACGTATTTTCGGTATTGAGCGAGTCGAAATTACGCCAACTATCAACCAGGCTATTAAAAAGGGGCTCTAATTCAACAACAAGCCGGGCTTCTTCAATGTCATTCATTGAGGCGCCTTCAATGTCCCGGTTTATCTGGGAAACGGTGGTTTCAATTTTGTCTTTGGTTTTACTCAGCCGCTCTAGGCGATTTCGAATATGCTCATTGTGCCGGCGGGTATCCTGCGCCAGCACATCGCTGTTGTGTGATAGCAGCTCAAACTTTTGGGCCAGCATATTGAATGTATTAACGACGGCATCATCGCCATCGTCACGCTCAAGCAGTTGATAGTCGTCGCTTATTAGACCGTCTTTAATCAGCTCGATGAGTTTCAGTCTGATCTTGTCTTTGGCGTTTGCAGCATCCTGCAGCGCATTTAATGTTCGTTGAAAGCTCTCCTCATCACCAATTTTCTCGCCAGCGGGAGACTCTTCCTCACCTGCTAATACCCCATCAAGACGCGCTTTGGCTGCCGGGAAGCGACAGATCGCATTATGATACTGGGATATCATCATGCTCAACGCCCTAGCCTTATCTTGCGCTGCCGATAATTCACTGCGTAACCGGGTGAACTCACTTTTATCGCGCTCGTAAGCCGCTTCAAGCTCCTGGTGTAATTCAGCATACTCATCCCGGTCTTTGATCTCTTGTTCATAGTCAGTCGTCGCTGAACTGAGGGCCTGAGAGATCGCTGTATAACCCTCGATTTTCTCAATATCAGACTCGGTGCTTTTGATTTCCCTGGCCAGAGCTTCAATCTTGCGGGCATCATTCATTGCGTTGGTGTTATGTTCTTTTAACTCTTTGAGCTCTTCTTTTAAATCAAACAGCTCATTTTCAATGCCCGTGATATCTGTTTCGGTGATGTCCTGATAGGGCTCACTGAGTAGCTCAATTTTTTCATCAAAAAATTCAAGTGACCCACCGCGCTCTATTAAAAGTTCGCAAAAGCCGTTGATTTGCGACAACTCATCCTCGGTCAAATCGCGCCCCGGATTGGCTTTTGCAAGCGTGCTATTGACCGAGTACAGCTTGTTGTAAAGCGGCTCCGGCAGCTGGGCATGCAGGCTTTTCGATTTGTCCCGGATTTTCGCCTTGGTTTTTTCCAGTTGCTGCTCTTTGCCTTTAATGAGCTCCCCAAGCTCTGTAATGCGTCGCTCCCGGGTGTTTTGCTCTGTCCGGTTCTTATAATCGCTTCGTTTTTCCTGCAGGTAATCTTTGAGCGAGTTCAGGACGAACGATATGCCCTCATCGGGATACGATGCAATGATCTGATCGCACTGATGTTTTATCGCCGTCTTCTGCTCAATTTCCTTATTTAATCGCGCGACGACTTTCCGGCTTGCCTGCATATCAGTTAGAGCATTTTGCTTCTGTTGCCCCAGCGTTGTACATTTTCGATTTAAGGTTTCAACGCGACGACCAATGGTGTCAGCGTGCTCCTCAAGTGAGTGACAGTGCGCTTTCGTGTTTTGGTACAGACTAATGAATTGTGCGGTGGCGGCATTTTTTTGCTGAAGCCGCGAAAATTGCTCCTGAAGCTCAATGAACTGAGGCTCAAGCGCGCGTAAACGTGCTAATTGCTCTTTTCGTTGGGTCAGCTCTCGCTTTTTGCCGATGATTTCGCTGATATCGATTTCAAGTGTTTCATCGAATGCGTCCTGTGCCTCAACAGCAGTCGCTGTCATAAGCCGAAGAGAGCCCGCATCTTGATTAAAGAGCATTTTGACTAGGGCCCTTACGGAGTCGACTGAATTTGCCCGTATATTGTTTAATGGGAAGATAGCAAACGGTGTGCTTGCCGGGTCCATCGCATTGAATGTATAGAGCGCTTCCATTAGCTGATCGCGTTGTGAATACTGCTTTGCGTTTTTATTAATTTCACGCAGCCGCGGCATTAAGTCCGAACCGACCGGATTCTCAGGGCGGGTACCGTTCGCGTCGTCCTTTTGCCAGAACAAATGTTCGATGGCTTCGTAGGGCTCAGGTATAAAGACGCGCTGGATCTTATAATCGCCGCCTCTGGAGATAATTTGACAGTGACTTTGAACACCACCCCCGAGAAGCTGGTGCTCAACTTCAAGAATGAGGCGTGAGTGAACGGTCGGGAAATAATAGTTGTAGAGTTCATCTTTGTCGTAGTAACTCTTTTTTTCGTCGCTTTCTGCGCCTGAACGAAACGCAAACTTGTCTTTCGCTTGATTCACGTTGGTATCTGGCAGCAAGAAAAAGCGTACAGCATTTACCAGGCTTGATTTGCCGACATTACCAAGCCCCATCAACAAGATGTTGTCATTTAAAAACGCTTCAGCATAAGCCATTGATGATGAGTCGACAGCGACAATGCGCTTGATGATAATCTTGGTGGCGTCCATACTCATTTGCCCTCTCCTATAAGAACTTCTTGCTCTAAAACGCCCTGACCGGCAATTAACAACTCAACCATCGCGTTAAAATTGTGGTACCTGGCTTTTTCAATCGCCTTTAAATAATGGGTCTGGTCCTTTGGTTTCTTGCAGTAACGTGCATAACTGACTAAATCATCGGGCATGATAAAGCGCAGCGTGTGCGCGAGCGCTTTTCGTGCCGTTTCGTATATCTCCAGGCCTGCTAAGTCGTAATCTGGGCAGTAATGTATCAACGGGAATTGTGATAAATACTGCAGCGCGGCTGGGTGTGTGATGGCATTGCCGCCGGATAGCACGACAACTGTGTTTGGCGAAAGCGCTTCTAATCCAACGTTTATTAAAAAGCGCTCAAGCTGGGTATAGCATTCACTGTTTTCAATCAGCACGACTGTCGCATCAGTAGGCACCACTATATGGCCAGTGGAGCTGCCACCGCCAGTGCACGCAATGGCAAAGTTATTGTCCGGGTCGCTCAGTAGTTTAGCCGTGAAATAGGTCGCTGATGTGCGGTGCTGGTGTGAGTCCTTTATGCGCCTGGAGGCGTCAACACGGGACGTCGGTGGTGCGAAGCGTCGTAGCCACTGCGCCAGCAGTTCGTTATCTATCGATTCAATAAGATACTTGTTTCGACTTAAAAATGACGGCTCACCAAGCGCTTCTAACGACAGCCCGTGTTGATGCAGCAGTTCATTAAGCCGTATGGCGTTGATGGGCTTGCATGCTTTGACCTGTTGTAAGTAGTTGTAGATATTCATTGGCCGGCCTGCTTGAAAAGATATGGGCCTAACGCCGCGATATTCGCCACAATTAACGGGTACTGGTGCGGATCACTTTCATTGCTGTTACGTCCCAATCGATAGTATTGAATGGTGTAATCAACCATGGCGCAACGGGCGTCAATGACGAAACAGCCGGTTTGACCATAGTCGTTCAGAACCAGCATTTGCTCGGTTTCATCGAGCGCCGGGTGCGGCGCAATTTCGATTGGTACGTATTGGTGCCACAAGGTATCGTACGCCGGTGGCTCGATGCCTTTGTGCGCTATCAGAATGTCGCTGATACGACCTAAATTGAAATCAGAAAAACGCTCTCGACGGCAACAGTACGCTCGGCAATGCCAGCGCAGGCCGTCATGGCTTAATTGTTGCGGGATAATGTCCCGCTGCAGCCCCTGGGGGTGAGTGCGGCTTTTGTAGATGATGGATGCTTTTGCATTATTGCGTATGGCTTTTAATAACACGCGTGTAATAACAGGGTCGGGCATCGTAAGAGGTCTGACTGCACTGTGAAATGCATCAGGTCCATAGAGCCCATCGATATAGTGTGAGCCAACGGCCAGCATAAATTGAATGTAGTCAGACCATTGCGGTTGAATGAAGTGCGTTTTGAATTTATCCGTGGCGACAAACAGTTTTTCCGGATCGCTTGGCGCATAAACCAATGCATCAGGAAAATGGTTGCGATAGCTCGTAATCGCTTTACTTATTACGTTAGCCTGAATCCCGAATAGTCGGGATAGGCGCGATGCGTTAACACCCCCTTCCCAGTAGGTGAGGTATTCGATTGCTTTATATCGCTCTTGTAGCTTGCCATCGATAGCAGGTTTATTGTGTGGCATTGTTAATGTATTAATTATTATCGTGTATACGATAGTAGTTCATACATAAAAACTCCACAATCTGTGTATTTATACAGTGGTTGACCAGGCCTTAGTCCGTCTATCTAACATAAAGAGAGCGCCAGCGCATTGCGATATGAGCCCGTCAGTGGTGCGGCATAATTAGCTTGAATCAAACTACCTAATGATGGCGACAGGATACTCTCTGAAATGTTTGCCTTGGATTTTAGTATAATAATTTCTAGTATTTCACCCCGCTGGTTGGCAAATGATTCAACAACCGATTAGCAAAATGGACTTCCCAGCTTTTACTAGACAGTCTGTAAATCCTCAAAGTACGCCTTTTCAAAGTTAACAGGCGATACGCCACCTGTATGAAAATGACGCTTTTTCGGGTATTACAGACGCAGCTTTTCGCCA
>Ga0208138_100310_pt1 | contig 24038 bp, 23 predicted proteins | sample AntRauMetaRauer3_FD_184786 | JGI IMG/M metagenome (GOLD analysis project Ga0208138, IMG submission 184786) | Saline lake microbial communities from Rauer Lake, Antarctica, in enrichment culture - Antartic Rauer Lake 3 Metagenome Rauer3 (SPAdes)... ...
GGTGACACGATGTCCTCGATGATGGCCCAGCCGTTGTCGGAGATCTCGTAGCGTCCTGCCATGGGTCACCTATGCTGTTGTGGCATAGGTGACATTAGCAAATTCGAGTTTTCGGACAAAGCCTAGGCGACGTCGGCGGCCTTCTGGAAGTGCTCTCTGGCGTGGTGGTAGAGCACGCCGGCGTAGCCGTTGCGCTGCATGACCTTGAGAATCTTCGCTGGGTTGTTGTCTTCCAGCGCCTTGTGCAATTTTGCCCGCTGCTCGGCATCGAGGGCTTCGTACCAGTGGAAGGGCTCGCCTTGCGCGTCGCCTTCCTCGGCCTTGGTGATGAGGTCCATCTCGACGCGTCCACCGAGGCGGTAGAGGATGTCGTAGCCCTCCTGCAGGAGAGTCGACGGCACGTCGCTCGGCTTCTCGAGACCTTCCAGCACGTTGTAGTAGTAATAGCTCAGCGGTTGCATTTGGCTCCTCCGGGGGTAGGCCATGGATCCGTCCCTGGCGTGTTCTCCTGAGCCTTCATCCTGCCCTAGCTCTGGCGAGGCGCTCAACAGAAAAATGCACGCCGTGTGCGCCCCGTCGACTCACCCCCCCGAAGATATCCGGCCAGTGCGCGTCGGCCGCCTCGATCTTGCCCGGTATGTCGCGCTCCCAGCGCCACTGAATCCACTTGCTGTAATTCAGGTAGAGCCTGTCGTCGACGATCTTCCACGCCTCGGGCACGGTCGAGGCGGCTTCGCCGTTGGCCGCCGCCCAGGCGCACCAGCCGCCGTACTGCGGGGCATAGGCCTCGGGGTCGGCCTGGAAAAGGTCGCGATGCTCGGCCGAGGCGAACTGCCAGGTGGCCTCGTGCCATTCCCACTGGAAGTCGGGCGAGCCTGCTACCGGCTCGCCCTGGGTGAAGTAGGCCACCGGGTCGGTGCCGCCGATGGCCAGGCCAGCGCGGGTGAAGATGCGTCCGTCGGCGGCCGCCCCCAGCGACCAGGCCAGGCCGAGCACCAGGGCGGCGGCCATCCACCAGCGTGTGCGTGTGCGTGTCATGCTCTGTCTCCTCTCGAGCCTGCGATCATGTGGCTCAGTCGCGTTCCGGCCGCCGGCCTTACAGGCCTGCCCGGCGGTCGGTGCATCGTATATGTGGAATGCATTTCCACTGTCACCGCGGCTGGGCTACCATGTTGGCTCGATTCCCTGTTCTGGAGCCCGCATGAGCTTTTACGTCTATCTCTCCGGCGAGATCCACACCGACTGGCGCGACGAGATCCAGCGCGGCGCCGAGGCCGCCGGCCTCGATGTCGTCTTCACCTCGGCGGTCACCGATCACGATGCCATCGATGCCGCCGGCGACCACCTGGGCCCGCAGAGCGAGGGCTTCTGGCGCGACCACAAGTCGTCCAAGGTGAACGCCATCCGCACCAAGACGCTGATCGAGCAGAGCGACCTGGTGGTGGTGCGCTTCGGCGACCAGTATAAGCAATGGAATGCCGCCTTTGATGCCGGCTACTGCGCGGCGCTGGGCAAGCCCTACGTCACCCTGCATGGCGAGTCGATCATCCATCCGCTGAAGGAGGTCGACGCCTCGGCCATGGCCTGGGCCACCACCACCGAGCAGGTGGTCGAGATCCTGCGCTACGTGATCAAGGCCTGAGGCCGCGAGAGCCGCGCGCTCGGCCGGGCCCACGCCCGCCTGGCCGGGGGCGGGCGCTGTGCTAGCTTGAAGGGACCTGGCAGGGCCACCTGCCGCTCACCGCGAGGTGGCCCTTCATGCTGTTCATCACCAATCGCTTTCCCACCCAGAGCATCCGCACCCGGGTGAATCGCGCCTTCGATTTCGACCTCAGAAACAACGCGGCCAGCAACTCCGTCTTCTATTGCGAGGAGTCCGGCGCGGGGCAGTACCAGGAGGTCGGCAGCAAGGCGTTCCTGAGGCGCCTCAAGGAATCCAACGCCCGGCAGGTGCTGATCTATATCCACGGCTTCTCCAACCTGCCCGAGGACGTGTTCGCCGCGGTCCGTGAGTTTCAGGCCCTGTGCGATGCCAGTGACCCCGGCGAGGTGCTGGTGGTGCCGCTGATCTGGCCCTGCGACAACGACCTGGGCGTCGTCAAGGACTACTGGGACGACCAGGAGTCGGCCGACCTGAGCGCCTTCTCCTTCGCCCGGGTGCTGCAGCGCTTCATGGACTGGCGCGAGGGCGACCAGTTCGAGGTGGACCCGACGCCCTGTCTCAAGCGCATCAACGTGCTGGCCCACTCCATGGGTAACCGGGTGCTGAGAGAGACGCTGCGGCTGTGGCGCAAGTACTACCTGCCGGGTGGCGTGCCGCTGCTGTTTCGCAACACCTTCCTGATCGCCGCCGATATCGTCAACGAGTCTCTGGAGGAGGGGCGCGCCGGAGAGGCCATCCCCCACGCCTCGCGCAACGTCGCCGTCTACTTCGCCTCCGATGACCTGGCGCTGCGTGCCAGCAAGGCCTCGAACCTGCGCAACCGCATCGCCTCGCGGCGGCTCGGCCACTCCGGCCCGGAGGACATGGAGAAGGTGGGGCGCAACGTCTTCGCCGTGGACTGCGACGACATCAATACCCGTTACGACTACCCCAAGGGGCACTCCTACTTCCGCTCGGGCGAGGTCTTAGGCGAGCCCGGCGTGGTGTTCCTGCACCTGTTCGGCGCCCTGAAAAGCGGCCGCGTCTTCCCCGAGGACGAGACGCGCCGCATGACCATTCTGCGCGACTGATCCCCAGGAACGCGCCCCGGGTCTAGCCCCGGATCTAGCCCCAATTCAGGGCCGGGTCGCTCACCGTTTGATCGCTCAGCACCGGGCCGCTTATGGCTTGGCCGCCTGCACGTGCATCCAGTCGAAGTTGCGTGTGCGGCCGAGGCTGACCCAGCCCTCTTCCTCCCAGAGTCGCCACCAGATGTCATATTCGGGCCGTGCCAGGCGGGCGCGGTCGCGCCCCCACTTGAGCTTGTTGTGGGCGGGATCCCAGTCGATGGCGATGCCCCAGGCGTGGGTCGACCAGGCGGTACCGCCCCGCTTGCGACGCTTGTTGTAGCAGCCGCCGTAGCGGTGCAGGCCCAGCTCCCTGAGCCGCTCGGGGCCGTAGTGATCGTTCACTCTCGCGAGGATGCGCGTCAGGCTCTCCGCCACCATCTCGTGGCAGCCGATCCCGCTCGTGCGGGTGCCCAGGTCCCAGGCGAGGGAGAGCTGCCAGGGGCAGGGGACGACCACCATCGGCGGCCTGCGGGTCGGTGAGCCCAGCGCCGTCTTGAGCTCCGCCTCGCGGACCCAGCCGTTGGGGTTGGTATTAAGCGGCTGATGATCCCGCCAGGGGGCGGGCGGCTGGCCGGTCTCCTGAATCGTTGCCAGCACCTCGGCCGCGTACTCGGTCTGCGGGCCCCACAGGCCATCGATCGGGCCGACCTTGATCTTGTGCAGGCGACAGGCGATCTGCAGGCAGGTGACGGCGCGCCGTCGGTCGCTCCAGCCGGCGGCTCCCGCCGGCATCAGGTCGGCATGGGCGTGGAAGGCGTCCTTCATCGCGGCGTGGGTCTTCGGGCCGCGCAGGCCGTCGATCTTGCCTCGGTAGGTGCCGCTCTTGGCGAGGAACCGCTGAAGGGTCCTGACGTCCGTCCTGTACATCTCGACCTCCCTCTGACGCAGGCATCGTCGGCTGCCGCCACCCGGGCGGCGGCGTTTCTTGCAGTCTAGAGGCTCGGGAGGGCACCGCCAGGCAGCCGGCGGGCGCCGCGCCTGGGGGCTCAGGAGGAAGAGGGGCTCAGGAGATAGAAGTGCTCAGGAGATAGAAGTGCTCAGGAGAGAGAAGGTTTCAGGAGGGAGAGGGCGCGTCCGGCAGCGGGGCGACCAACTCCAGCGCCACGCACAGGCGTACCAGCTCGGCGAGGTTGGCCGCGCCCAGCGCCTTCATGGCGCGCAGGCGGTAGACCTCCACCGTCTTGGCGCTGATGCCGAGCTCGGCGGCGATCTCACGGCTGGTCAGGCCCTCGGCCACGTGCACCAGGATCTGGCGCTCCTTGGGCCGCAGGCCGGCGTAGCGCTCGCGCAGCGCCTCGAGGCGCGCCTCGGCCTGGCGGTGGCGACGGTGCTGGGCGAGGGCCTGCTGGACGGTATCGATCAACTGCTGATGGTTGAAGGGCTTCTCGATGAAGTCGCAGGCGCCCGCCTTGAGCGCCTGCACGGCCATGGGTACGTCGCCGTGGCCGGTCATGAAGATCACCGGAGTGTCGTCGCCGCGTTCGCCCAGCCGCTGCTGCACCTGCAGGCCGGAGAGACCGGGCATGCGCACGTCGAGCAGGATGACGTCGTGGCGCTCGGCCTCGGCGTCGAGCAGCGCTTCGCCGTCGCCGTAGGCCAGGGTCGCAAGGCCCACCGAGTCGAGCAGCCAGGTGAGGGAGTCGCGCAGGGCCTGGTCGTCGTCGACCACGGCGATACAGGGCTTGTCGGGCACGGGCCCCTCCAGATGGGGTGAGCGAACAGCAAGTGGGGTGAACGTAAGCGGGGTGAACGAAGGCGCTCAGCGGGCCGGCGGCAGCGGCCGGGGTTCGGTGAGCAGTGTACCGGCAAAGGTGGCGCCGCCGGAACCGCCGGCCGGTTCCAGGACGAGCCGGCCGCCCATGGCCTCCATCAGCGAATGGCTGATGGCAAGCCCCATGCCGAGGCCCTCGGGGCGCCCCGAGTGGAAGGGCGCGAAGATTCGCTCGCGCTCGGCCTCGGCCACGCCGGGGCCGCGATCACTGATCGTGAAGCGCACCTCCCGCGGGCCGCTCTGCCGGGCGCTGAGCGTCACCCGATCGGCGCCGGGATGGGGGCGGCTCGCCTCCAGGGCGTTGAGCAGCAGGTTGACCAGCACCTGCTCCAGCGCCACGGGGTCGGCCTGCACCCGGGGCAGGGCATCGGGCAGCGCGTGATCCAGCGCGATGCCGGCCTGCTGGAACTGCCATTCGCAGAGCCGGCAGGCTGCCTCGACGACGTCGCCCAGCGCCACCGGCCGCGGCCGGGTCTGGCCCTTGCGCACGAAGGTGCGGATGTGGCGCAGCCGTTCGGCGAGGCGCTGGACCTGTTCGCTGATGCGCTCCAGCGGCACCGCCAGCTCGCCGGCCGGGCTCGTCGGGTCGGCCTCGAGGCGCAGTAGCGCGCCGCTGGCGTAGTTGGCGATGGCGCCCAGCGGCTGGTTGAGCTCATGGGCGATGTTGGAGGCGAGCTCGCCGGTGGTCGCCAGGCGGTTGGCGTGGGCGATCTGCTCCTGGTGTCGGCGCTCCTGGGCCTCGGCGGCCTTGCGCAGGCCGATGTCGCGATTGATCAGCGAGAGATGGTCGGGTGCGGCGGCGGGGCCGTGGTGGGCCATCACCACGCTGAGCACCGGCACGGGGCCGCGCGGGCCGCGCATGGCGAGCTCGCCGCTCCAGGAGCCGTAGCGCGCCACGGCGGGCAGCACGACCTCGCGCAGCACGGCAAGCGACTCGTCGGTATAGGCCGCGTCGAGATGCAGGGCGTCGGGGCGCTTGCCTGCGGCGCGGGCCAGCAGGCGGCGAGCGGCCTCGTTGGCGGTGAAGATGCGCTCGTCGCCGTCGAGGAACAGCACGTAGTCGGTGGTCGACTCCACCACCCGGGCCAGGCGCTCGCGGTGGGCCTCGGCCTGCAGGCGTCGGCCGACGTCCCGGGAGACGCAGAGCACGTCCAAAAGCTCCCCGGTGGCAGGGTCGCGTCGGGTGCGGCTGGTGGTCTCGAACCAGACGTAGTGGCCGTCCTTGGCCCTGAAGCGGTAGGTCTGCTGGTAGAAGCCGTCGTGGTAGTAGATGCGCGGCGACTTGTTGATCAGGTCGGCAAGGTCCGCGGGATGGAAGAGATCGTAGGCCGAGACGCCGACCAGCTCCTCGGGCGCGTAGCCGAGCAGTTCCCGGGCCGCCGCCGAGGCGTAGAGGAAGGTGCCGTCCCGAGCGTGGCGGGAGATCAGGTCGGTGGTGCTGTCGGCCAGCCACCGGTAGTGGCGCTTCTCCTCCTCCAGCGCCGCGTTCTGTGCCTCCAGCTCGGCTTTTTCCGCTTCCAGCGCTGCGTTGTCCGCTTCCAGCTCGGCTTTTTCCGCTTCCAGCGCCAAGCAGCGCGCCCTGAGCCGCTCGTTCTCGCCTTTGTCGGCCTTACTTGCCATCAGCGCGCCGGGTCCACCAGGCCATCCAGCGAGGCGTTGCGCCGGAACCAGCCGGCGATGCTGGCGCGTGGCAGGCGGGTCGGCAGCACCTCGTGGGGCACGCTGTCGGAGAGGAAGCAGGCGAAGGTGCCGGCTTGCGGGCGCACCCGGGCTACCTCGCGCTCGGGATCGTCGGCGGCGAAGATCACCATCTCGCCGCCGCCGTCCTCGGGCCAGCCGGGGTTCAGGTAGCCCACCGTTGAGATCACGCGGTTGGCGCGGCCGCGGAAGCTGTCGAGGTGGCGGCGATAGAAGGCGCCGGGCGGGTAGTGGGCGAAGTGCGCCTCGTACTCGAAGAGCCCCAGAAACAGCGCCCGGTTGAGCTCCTGCTGCAGCTCGGCCATGGCCTCCAGATACTGGCGGCGGGCCTGGCTCTCGCGGTCCAGCCAGCGAATGGCGTCGCCGCGGATGTCCCGGCGCAGGGCGTGCTCCTGGCCGCGGCCGATGCCGGCGGCCTCCAGCGCCTCGTGGTCGGCCATGGCGTCGAGCTCGTGGTGCAGCGTCGCGCACAGCTCGGCGGGGATGAAGTCCTCGCCGACGTACCAGCCCTGTTCCACCAGGGCATCGACCAGCTCGGCCAGGCGGGCGCGGGGCAGGGCGGTGGCGAAGGCCTCGCGTGTCGGCATCATGGGCGGGAGACTCCGCGTTCGGGAAGGTGGATCAATTCGCCCGGCGGGCGCTCGAAGAGGCTGATCGGCATGGCGAAGCCCTCGGCGAGCAGCTCCACCAGCATCATCGCCGAGAGTCCCCAGATCACCTGGCCATCGGCCCGGTAGCTGGGCACGTAGTAGTCCCGGCCGTCCACCCGGATCACGTCGGTGTGGGTGCGCTGATCCTCGAGGAAATGCGTCAGCGGCACCTCGAAGATGGCATCGAGCTCGCCGGGGTCGGCGATCAGCGGCAGGTCGGGCGGGATCAGCCCCACCCAGGGCGTGACCCGCAGGCCGTGCAGCGAGATCACATCCGACAGCCGTCCGAGCAGTTCCACGCGCTCCGATGGCAGGGCGATCTCCTCGCGGGATTCACGCAGCGCCGTGGCCAGAAGGTCGGCGTCTCCCGGCTCGCGCTTGCCGCCGGGAAAGGCCACCTGGCCGCTGTGGGTGTTGAGATGGCCGGCGCGTCGAGTGAACAGCAGGGTCGGCTCGGGGCGGTCGACGATGGGCAGCAGCACCGCCGCCTCGGGCAGGCGCAGCCTGATCCGGCGCGGGCGGTGTGCTTGCAGGCGTTCACGAAGGTTCTCTAACATGGGGCTTCCATCGGGTTTGATTCCTTCTACTCGGCCGCCATGAGCGGCGTCAAGCCCTGACCGGGCGGCCGCCATGCCGCCCTCCGGCCTGCCAGGGAGCGCCATGAACTTCTGCAGTCACTGTGGCCATACCGTGCGCTTCGCGATTCCGGACGGGGACGATCGTCCTCGCCACTGCTGCGACGAGTGCGGCACCATCCACTACCAGAATCCGCGCATCGTCGCCGGTACCCTGCCGGTGAGCGGCAGCCGGGTGCTGCTGTGTCGCCGCGCCATCTCGCCGCGCAAGGGCTTCTGGACCCTGCCGGCGGGCTACATGGAGAACGCCGAGACCACCGTCGAGGCGGCGGCCCGCGAGACGTGGGAGGAGGCCTGTGCCGAGGTCGAGATCCACGGCCTCTACACGCTGATCAACCTGCCGCACATCGACCAGGTCTACATGATCTTCCGGGCCGATCTCGCCGGCGGCTTCGACGCCGGCCCCGAGAGCCTGGAGGTGGCGCTGTTCGAGGAGCACGAGATTCCCTGGGACGAGCTCGCCTTCCCGACCATCGAGCGCACCCTGCGCCACTTCTACGCCGACCGGCGGGATGCCGTCTTTCCCCTGCACGTCAGCGACATCACCGCCGAGGATCGCGAGCGCTATTTCGGCAGCGCCTAGGTTCGACCCGGCCGCGCCCGAGCCAAGGGCGCGGTCTGTTTGGCTTCTTCCTGTTCGATGATCTCAGTCGCGCTCGACGTGGGTCGGCGACCAGCTCTGCCGCGTCGGCATGATCTCCAGGAAGTTGATGTTGATGTGCGCGGGCAGCGTCGCCACGTGGACGATCTGCTCGGCGACGTCCTCGGCCTGCAGCGGCGTGGTGTCGCCGTAGAGCGCCTCGGAGGCGGCCTCGTCGCCCTTGGTGCGCACCAGGGTGAACTCGGTCTCGGCCAGGCCCGGCGCGATGTCGGTGACCCGCACGCCAGTGCCCTGGAGGTCGCAGCGCAGGTTGTAGCTGAACTGCTCGACGAACGCCTTGGTGGCGCCGTAGACGTGGCCGCCGGCGTAGGGCCACTTGGCCGCCGCCGAGCCGATGTTGATGATGCTCGCCCCCGCGCCGGTGGCGATCAGCAGCGGCAGCATGGTGTGGGTCACGTTGACCAGGCCGGTGACGTTGGTGTCGATCATGGTGTGCCAGTCGGTCAGGTCGACCTGCTGCGACGGCTGGGGCGCCAGCGCCAAGCCGGCGTTATTGACCAGGCAGGTGACCCCGCGAAACGCCTCGGGCAGCGACTCGACGGCCTGTTTCACCGCCTCGGCATCGCGCACGTCCAGCGTCAGGGTCAGCACCTCCACGCGCTCGGCGAGCTCCTGCTCCAGGGCGTCCAGCCGCTCCTGGCGGCGACCGGTGAGGATCAGCGACCAGCCGGCGTCGGCGAAGCGCCGGGCGGCGGCGCGGCCGAAGCCGGATGTGGCACCGGTGATCATGGCGATGGGCATGGGGGAATCCTCCTGATCGTGAACGGGTTATGCGGCCTCGCATCATAGGCCGAGCCGCGCCCCGTCTCCAGCCGCCGGCCTCCTCGAGCAAGGCTATCGCAGTGAGCTGTCGCTGGGATCTGATCCGTCGACAGGGCTGCGAGGGGCGTGTCGCTTACCAGGTCTCCAGCCGCCAGACATCGAGGGCCGGCTCCTCGTAAGGATGCGCCGCCCTGAGGGCGGCTACCGCCTCGCGGATCAGCGCGTCCTCGCAGACCAGCTCCACCTTCAACTCCTCGACGCGCTCCAGATCGCCGACCCGGCCGATGTGCGGATCGGCGCCCGGCAGCGGGCGAAACTGCCCGGTGCCCGGCGTCTGGAAGCAGCACGCCTCGTAGTCGCCGATGCGCCCCGCGCCGTTGGCGAACACGGCTTCCTTGACGCGCTCGGCGTCCGCCATCGGCACGAAGAAGGCCAGCTTGTACATGGTCGTGACTCCTCTCTGCTGGGGTGTGCCTCTCCTTGTGCCATATCGCGCCGGCGTCGTCAGCCATGATGTTGCGGAGAAAAAGAGGCCGAGGAGAAAAATAATACTTGTCCAATATTTATACAGGGTCTAACTTCTGTACAGGTTGAGGCGGAGAGGCCTCCGCCGGATGTTCCAAGCCAAGAGCGAACACCCCCTTCCGGGCGCAAAGCGTCCGCGGTAAAACAAGAGGAAAGTGCCCCATGAAGACCCTAACCACTTCCATCGCTGCGCCCCTCACCACGCCCATTGCCCGCGCCATTGGCGCCGGCATGCTGGGTCTGATGCTCGCCGGCGGCGTGCAGGCCGACAATCACGGAATGAAGAAGGATATCGTCGACACCGCGGCGGGTGCGGGCCAGTTCGAGACGCTGGTGGCCGCGGTCAAGGCGGCCGAACTGGTCGAGACCCTCAAGGGCGAAGGGCCCTTCACCGTCTTCGCCCCCACCGATGAGGCCTTCGCTGCGCTGCCGGAGGGCACCGTCGAGGACTTGCTCAAGCCCGAAAACCAGGAGACCTTGCAGGCCGTGCTCACCTATCACGTGGTGCCCGGCATGATCATGGCCGAGGACGCCATGGCCGCCGATAGCGCCACCACCGTGCAGGGCCAGGACATCACCATCACCACCATGGACGGCAGCGTGATGATTGATGATGCCACCGTCATCCAGGCGGATATCGAGGCGAGCAACGGTGTCATCCACGTGATTGATAGCGTGCTGATGCCGGAGTAATCCTCCTCCGATCTGCCCGCCGAGCCTTTGCCGCTTTTTAATCCCGCGCTTGTGTTCTTTGGCCGCCCTTCGGGGCGGTCTTTTTTGTCGGCCGCCCCTGCGCTTTGACAGCGCCGGGTGCTTTGACAACGTCGGCTGGGCTGGCGACCCTCGGGGGCAATCGGCACGGCAAAGGAGGCATGACCCCATGGAGCGAACACTGGCGCGACTGCTGGACTCGGCGGCCCTCACGCCGCGTGGCGAGCCCGTTCCCCTTGGCGGTGGCGATATCGCCGAGGTCCAGCGCCTGATGACCGATCAGGGGGCGGTGGTGATCAAGCGCGATGATCCCGCGCGGCTGGCCGGCGAGGCCGATGGCCTGCGCGCCCTGCGCCAGGCCGGCACACGACTGATCGTGCCCGAGGTGCTGGCCGAGGGCGACGGCTGGCTGGTGATGGAGGCACTGGAAAGCGGAGGCGGACGCTCCGGAGGCGACGCGGCGTGCCTGGGAGAGGGCCTGCGGGCGCTGCACGCCGATGTCGGCGATGCCCATGGCTGGCCCCACGACAACGCCTGTGGCCTCACGCCCCAGCCCAATGCGCCACTCGTCGACGGTCGCGCCTTCCAGCGCGAGCGGCGGCTGCTGCCGCTTGCCGAGGCCTGCCAAGAGCGCGGCCTCATGGATAGCGGGCTGCGCCAGCGCCTCGAGGCCATCGCCCACGGGCTCGAGGCCTGGCTGCCGGATGCCCCGGCGAGCCTGCTGCATGGCGATCTCTGGTCGGGCAACGTGCTCTTCACACCCGAGGGGCCGGCGATCATCGACCCGGCGGTCTATCGCCACTATCCGGAGGTCGACCTGGCCATGCTGACGCTGTTCGGCGCGCCGGGCGAGGCCTTCTTCGAGGCCTATTGGAACGGCCGCGCCCCGGCCGACTGGCCGAGGCGCGAGGCCCTGTTCCAGCTCTATCCGCTGCTTAACCACCTGCTGCTGTTCGGCGGTGGCTATCGCGGTGCGGTCGAGCGGGCGGTGGCGAGGCTGGAAGCCGCCTGATCAGGCGGGATCACGGGGCAGCTGCGCGAGCGTCCAGTCGACCACCTCGACGGCGAGCCGGTCGGCGGCGCGCCCGAAGGCCGCGACCACGGCCTCGAGGCCGTCGCCGTCGCTTGCCACCACCGCCTCGAAGCGACGGCTCGCCCGCACCTCGCGGCTGCGATCGTCGAGCAGCTGGACATCGAGACGCACCACCACCTCGGCGCTGCCCTCACGATAGCGGGCATGGAAGGCCCCCAGATGGCCGGTCAGTGCCGCGTCGTTCTGTGCCCGGCTGGTCTCGTCGATCACCGTGGCCAGGCGCCCGTCGCGGCGCAGGGCCTCGATCAGGTGATCGCGCAGCAGACGCGGGGCGTCGTCGCGCCAGCGCGCCCCGCCGTAGGCCTGAAACTCGCCGGGGGTCGGCATGATCAGCAGGCGTCGACCATCCAGCGGCGCGCCGGCACCGGGCGTGTCGACCCGCAGGGTCAGCTCGCGGGCAGCCTCACTGGAGGCCGGCAACGTCGGCGCGGGCAGCGTGAAGAGTCGCACCGGCTCGCTCTTGGGAATGACGCTGCACCCGGCGAGCAGACCGGCCAATAGCGCGGCCAGCATCAGGGGCATCATCGGGGCCTTTGTCAGGGCTATCAGGGACAGCAGGCGTCGCGGCCGGGCGAGTCCAGAACGGCGGAGGGCGACGCCGGATAAAACGCGAGGCTGACTCATGGGCGGAACTCCTGGATCTCGTCGCGGCCCAGCAGGGTTTCGGCGGGGTTTTCCTCGAGGCGCTGCACCAGACGGTTCAGGGTGCGCAGCGTGGCGTGCAGTTCGCGCATCGCCGGGTCGAGCTCGCCGACGCCCTGCAGGCCGCGATCCAGCGAACCTTCGTGGCGCGCGGTCAGGCGATCGAGCCGCGCGGCGGTGGCGGAGAGCGACCGCATGGCGCCCTGGGCGTCCTGCAGCGCGGCGGTTCCCTGGTCGTCGAGCAGCCGGTTGGCTCGCTCGCCCAGGCGGTCGAAGCGCTGCAGGGTCGTCGTCAGCTGGTCGCTGGCGCGCCCGATCCCGGTCATGGCCTCACCGACGCTGTCACGCTGATCGACCAGCGTGCCCGACAGCGTCTCCAGATGGCCAAGGGTACGCGTCAGGCTCTCGGTGTTCTGTTCGGAGAGCAGCCGATTGGCGTTGGTCAGCAGCCGGTCCACCTTGGCGAACAGCGCCTCGCTGCCGGAGAGCAGCGAGCTCAGCGGCGAGGGCTCGGCCTGGATCAGCGGGGGATCGCCGCGGTCGCCCGTAAGGCGAGGGCTCTGCGGGCTGCCGCCGGAGAGCTGGAGATTCTTGGTGCCGGTGATGTTGGCCAGCGCCAGGCTGGCGCGGGTGTCCTGCTTGATCGGCACCTCGCTGTCGACGCGAATCAGCGCCCGTACCCGGCGCGGATCCTGGGGATCGAGGCGCAGCCGCACCACGTCGCCGACTTCGATGCCGCTGTAGAGCACCGCATTGCCCTCGGAGAGCCCGCCGACGTCGCGATTGAAGCCGATCTCGTACCAGGCGTAGTCGCGATCGACGCTCGACTTGCCGAGCCACAGGGCGAACAACAGCGCGCTGCCCAGGGTGATCACCGTGAACAGCCCGATCAATACATGGTGGGCGCGGGGTTCCATCGTCAGGCGTCCTCTGCCGGGTGGGCCGCCCGCCGGGCGGCGCGGCCACGGGGGCCGTGGAAATAGTCGTGGATCCAGGCGTCGTCGGTGGCCTCGACCACCGCGAGACGATCGGCGACGCGTACCTGTCGCTTGGCCAGTACGGCCACTCGGTCGCAGGCGGTATAGAGGGTGTCCAGATCATGGGTGACCAGGAAGACGCTCAGGCCCAGGGCGTCGCGCAGGGTCAGGATCAGGCGATCGAAGGCCGCCGCGCCGATCGGATCGAGGCCCGCGGTCGGCTCGTCGAGAAACAGCACCTCCGGGTCCAGCGCCAGGGCGCGGGCCAGCGCGGCCCGTTTGATCATGCCACCCGAGAGCGCGGCAGGATACTGGATGGCGGCCTCCCCAGGCAGCCCGGCCAGGGCCAGCTTGACCCGCGCCAGGGCCTGGGCATCGGCGCGGTTGAGGCCGGCATGCTCGATCAGCGGCAGGGCGACGTTCTCCTCGAGGGTCAGCGAGGTGAACAGCGCACCGCGCTGGAAGAGCACCCCGAAGCGGCGCTCCAGCCGCGAGCGGGCCGATGAGGAAAGCCGCTGCAGGTCCTCGTCGAACACCTCGATGCGCCCTTCGCTTGGCCTCAGCAGGCCGACGATACTGCGCAGCAGCACCGACTTGCCGGTGCCCGAGCCGCCCACCACGCCGAGGATCTCCCCCGAGTAGAGGTCGAGGTCGAGATCCTCGTGGACGACGTGACGACCGAAGCGGTTGGACAGCCCGCGGACGCGAATCAGCGGCGCCCGATCCATGGGTACCTGGCCCAGGGGTTCCTGGTGACGGGGCTCCTGGCTTCTTGTCGCTTGACTCTGTGATGCTCGCATCGACTCGCTCACCAGCCCATCTCCATGAAGAACAGCGCCGCCACCGCGTCCAGCAAAATCACCATGAAGATCGACTGCACCACGCTGGAGGTGGTGTGCTCGCCCACCGACTGGGCGCTGCCGCTGACCTTGAAGCCCTCCAGGCAGCCGATCACCGCGACCAGGAAGGCGAATATCGGCGCCTTGGCCAGGCCCACCAGGAAGTGGTTGAGCGGGATGTCGCGCTGCAGGATGGAGACGAACTGGATGAGCGAGATATCCAGCGCCAGCCCGCAGATCATGGCGCCGCCGAGGATGCCGCTGAGCATGCCCACGAAGGTGAGGATCGGCAGCGTCAGCATCATCGCCAGCACCCGCGGCAACACCAGCAGTTCGATCGGGTCGAGGCCGAGGGTGCGCACGGCATCGAGCTCCTCGTTGGCCTTCATGGCGCCGAGCTGGGCCGTGAAGGCGCTGGCGGTGCGACCGGCGAGCAGGATGGCGGCGAGCAGCACGCCGAACTCGCGCAGGAAGGCGAAGGCGACCAGGTTGACCGTGTAGATAGTGGCGCCGAAGTCGCGCAGCACCGTGGCGCCCAGGAAGGCCACCACGGCGCCCACCAGGAAGGTCAGCAGGGCGACGATGGGCAGGGCGTTGAGGCCGGTCTGGTGCAGCTGGGCCACCACCGAGGTGAGGCGCCAGCGGCTCGGCCTCCAGGCGGTGCTGGCCAGGGTGGCGAGCACCTGGCCGATGAAACCGAGCAGCTTGACCTGCTGGTGCCAGAGCCCCTCCACGAGCTGGCCGGTCTGCGCCAGGCCATCCCTCAGCGGCCGGCTGGATCGCGCGGCCGGGGCCGGGCGGTCGACCATCGCCTCGCCCAGGGTGCGCAGCAGAGCGCGGCGCGGCGCCGGCAGTTCCGGCGCCCAGTCGTCGATCGCGGCGAGCCGTTCGGCGCCGGTCAGCTCCATCAGCAGCACGGCGCCGGCGGTGTCCAGGGCGGCCAGCGGCGTCAGGTCGACCCCCTGGGCAGAGGGCTCGCGGTCCTTGGCCAGGCGTTCGACCTCGCGCTTCAGGCTCGCATGGTGCTCAAGCGTCCAGTCACCACGGATGGCCAGGCGCTCGCCCTGGGGGTCGATATGGCCGGGCTCTGGCGTGGATGCGGTCATGGGCTCGGGCATGGGCATGGGCTCGGGCATGGGATCGGATCGTTCGGGCAAGTCAGGGTGTCCGATGGTATCAGTCCGTGGGTCGTTATATTAGCGTATCCTGCGTTTCGCCTGGCCGCCCGTCACGACGCCGGTCACGACGCCGGTCACGAAAGGGCCGGTCAGCGCGGGGCGCACGAGGAGCCGGCGAGTCTCGCGGCGATGGCGGCGAAGGGGCCGGGTCCATGAGGCGTCGATCAACTACCATTATGGTCTCTCTCATGATTTCCACTGGCTGACAGGATGGACACGATAACCGCACCTCTCTCCTTGGCTCGAGTCCTCCTGTGGCTGGCCCTGCTGGCGCTGCTCGCCGGCTGTTCCCTGCCGTCTCTCGAGGGGCGGCTCGAATCGTCGGCGCTGGACGAGGCGCAGAGTCGTGACACCTCGCTCGGCGAGGCCCTGGCGCCCGCGGTTGACGCTCACCCCGGCCTCAGCGGCATCTACCCGCTGGGCAAGCCCACCGATGCCTTCGCCGCCCGGATAGTGATGGCGCATGCTGCCGAGCGCACCCTGGACGTTCAGTACTACATCTGGCATCCGGATATCACCGGCATGCTGCTGTTCGAGGCCCTCTACGAGGCCGCCAAGCGCGGGGTACGGGTGCGCGTGCTGCTCGATGACAGCGGGACCGGCGGCATCGATGCGGAGCTCGCAGCGCTCGCCAGTCATCCCAATATCCAGGTGCGGCTGTTCAATCCCTTCGTCGTGCGCTCCCCCAAGTGGGTCGGCTTCTTGACCGACTTCTCCCGAGCCAACCGGCGGATGCACAACAAGTCCTTCACCGCGGACAACCAGGCCTCGGTCATCGGCGGGCGCAACATCGGCGACGAGTACTTCGGTGCCACGGGCGACGTGACCTTCTCGGATCTGGACGTGCTGGGTGTCGGCGAGGTGGTCGACGACGTCTCGACCGACTTCGACCGCTACTGGAGTAGCGGCTCTTCCTATCCAGTGCCGCTTATTCTGCCGGACGTCGGGCCCGAGGGGCTGGTGCGGCTCGAGCAGGCGTTCGCCGAGGTCGCGAGAGATCCCGAAGCGGGCACCTATCTGAAGGCCGTGAGCGAGACGGAGATCGTGCAGAAACTTCTGGCCAATGACCTCGGCCTGGTCTGGGCGCCGGTGCGCATGCTCAGCGATGACCCGTCCAAGGGGCTCGGCGAGGCCAGCGGGCGGGCGCTGCTGAGCCACGACCTGGAGCTGATCTTCGCGGATGCCGAGCGCAAGGTCGCGCTCGTCTCGCCCTACTTCGTGCCGGCCGAGGCGGGCACCGAGGCCTTCCGGCGTCTGGAGCGAGACGGGGTCGAGGTCGAGGTGCTGACCAATGCCCTGGAGGCCACCGACGTGGCCGCCGTGCATGCCGGCTATGCCAAGCGACGCAAGGCGCTGCTCGAGGCGGGGGTCGAGCTCTATGAGCTGCGACGCGGCGCGAGCCAGCAGGGGCGCAACCCGAGTGCGGGGCCGTTCGGCAGCTCCGGGGCCAGCCTGCATGCCAAGACCTTCGCCGTGGATGGCGAACGGATCTTCGTGGGATCGTTCAACTTCGATCCGCGTTCGGCCAACCTGAATACCGAACTGGGGTTCATCATCGAGGACCCGTCGCTGGCCCGGCAAATCGATGCCGCCTTCGATGAGAGAGTGCCGCTGAACGCCTATGAGGTGCGCCTGGATCCCGACGGGGAGCTCTACTGGCTGGAGCGTCGCGACGGCCAGGTGATTCGTCACGACGTCGAACCCAACTCGGGCCTGTTCAGGCGCATGATCGTTTCCGTCGTCGCACTGCTTCCGGTCGATTGGCTGCTGTAGGGCGCCGGGCAGCCGTTAGCCGTGCCTGGCCGGACCCAGGCGCTCGATGAGGCGCTGCCACCATGGCGCTCGCGCTTCGCCGGGCCGTGCCGGCTCTCCGGCAGGCGACTCCGCCAGGAAGGCGGCGATCGGCGCGACCTGGTCGCGGCGGTCGAGCATGGGCGCGTGGCCGCAGCCCGGCACCTCGTGGCTGACGAGCTCGGGCTGGGCCTCGGCCATGCGCGTTACGCTCTCGGCCTTGAGCAGCGGCGAGTGCCGGCCGCGCACGACCATCAGCGGGCAGCGGATCGCGGCCCAGTCCGCCCAGGTGTCGCGGGGCGTGTCGTGGACGAATTGCTCGGCGATACGCGGATCGAAGTGGTAGGTCCAGCTGCCGTCGGGCAGTCGGCGGGCGCTTTGCAGCGCCAGGCGACGCCAGGCGTCGTCCCCCTCGATGCCGAAGCCGGCGTAGTGGCGCCTGAGCTCGGCCTCGAGTTCGCCGAAATGCAGGAAGCGATGGGGTACGCCGAAGTAGCCGGCCAGCTCCGCCAGGCCCTCGGGAGCGAGTTCCGGGCCCACATCGTTGAGTACCAGGCGCTCTATGCGGGCCGCGCTCTCCGGGTCGGCGGCCAGCAGCATGCCCAGCAGGCCGCCCATGGAAGTCCCCACCCAGGGCACGCGTTCCAGGCCGAAGTGATCCATCACCGCGGCTGCTATGGTCATATAGTGTGAATACACGTAATGGCAGGATGGCGCAGGCGACCAGTCGGACAGGCCTCGGCCCGGGGTGTCGGGTGCCAGGACTCGCCATTTGGGACCGAGCTGCCGGGCGAAGTCGTCGAAGTCGCCGCCGTGGCGAGCCAGCCCATGCCAGGCGATCAGGGTGCGCGGCGCCTCGGGATGCCAGATCCGTACGGCGACCTCAAGCTCCTTCACTTCGATGAGTTCCAAGGCATCCATGGGCTTCTTCCTGAGTGGGTGAGTCGATGGGACGTTGGGGCGAGGCCTGTCGATGGCTGATCTCGCTCGTGTGGTGTCACTGCCGTCGATGGCTCATGCTGCATGGCAGCGTAGCGGACGCGGTCGGATCATCGCCAGACTCCTTGGTCGTAGGCGGCCGGCAGTGGACTCGATCGATAAACATGCGACAATGTATGTAAAGCTACCCGTCAAGACACCGAGGATCTACCGATGATGCGTCCCCGTTCCCTTCGCTGCACCGGCACGCGGTTCGCCCGCCGTGCATTGCTGCCGGCCCTGGTCGCGGCAGCCGTCACCGCGCCGGTGCAGGCGGCGGATCTTTTGACCATCGCCCGCGATGCCCTGCAGAGCAACGCCGAGCTCTCATCAGCCCGCTCGCAGACCCGCAGCGTCGAGGCGGGGCGGGACGTCCAGCAGGCCGATCTGATGCCCCAGGTCGACGTCTCGGGCAACGTGACCCACAACCGCCAGTACGAGACTCAGCAGGCAGAAACCCCGTTCTCATCGGGCTCGGGAGACGATAACTACAACGGCGCCAGCCTGGCTCTCGAGGCCACCCAGGCGCTCTTCGATGCCCGCAACGCCCGTGAGGTCGAGCAGTCCGAGCGCGAGATCGACCAGCAGCTTTACCGCCTGGCCGCCACCGAGCAGCAGGTGCTGATCGATGTCTCCACGGCGTATTTCGAGATCCTGCGTGCCTATGAGGTGCTCGAGGCGCGGCGCGCCCAGGAGCGCGCCATCGGTCGCCAGTTGGAGCAGGCCCGCGAGCAGTTCGAGGTGGGGCTGATCGCCATCACCGAGGTCGAGGAGGCGCAGGCGGCCTTCGATCAGGCGCGGGCGGAGCGCATCACGGCGCAGAGCAACCTGCAGGTCAGCTTCGAGGCCCTGGAGCGCCTGACCGGGCAGCGCTACGCCAGCATCGATTCGCTGGGCGACGAGATTCCCATCGTGCCGCCGACGCCAAGCGATCGCGACCGGTGGGTGGCGCTCGCCATGCAGAACAATCCCCAGGTGCTGGCCAGCCAGGCCGGGGTCGAGGTCTCACGCAGCGGCGTCGATATCGCCCGCGCCGACCGCCTGCCCACGGTCAACGCCTTCGCCGACTACAACTACGCCGACGATGATCGGGACACGGTCGAGGGCCATAACTCGGCCAGTCGGGTCGGCGTGCGCGCCAGCATGCCGCTCTATACCGGCGGGCGGACCTCGGCCAGCATTCGCCGAAACACCTACCTGCTGGAGGCCAGCCAGTACGACTTCGAGTCCCAGCGTCGCGACACCGTCCAGCAGGTGCGCTCCTTCTATACCCAGGTCAGCAACGACGTCTCCACCGTGGAGGCACGCGCCCAGGCGATCGTCTCCAATCAGAGCGCGCTGGACGCCACCCGCGCCGGCTACGAGGTGGGCACCCGCAACATCGTCGACGTGCTCAACGCCGAGCAGAACCTCTATAACGCCGTCGCCGAGTTCGCCAGCGCCCGCTACGACTACGTGATCAACCTGCTGACCCTGCGACAGCAGTCGGGGACCCTGGACGTCCCGGCGGTCGAAGAGGTGAACGCCTGGCTGGATGGCGGCAGCGTCTCCTTCACGCTGCCCGAAAATGCCGAGTCGAATGATGCGGTCATGGATATCGGGGCGCCCCCGCGTCTCGAGGAGTAGTGATCGGCACCCGGAAATTTACAAACATTCATGGATGAATGTAAAATTCGTTCTTCCTCCGACGCGCCTAATGGAAAGCACCCATGACAACCATCATCAAACGAGGCCGGGTCGGCCTGGTGGCACTGGCCGCGAGCCTCGTGCTCGCCGCCTGCGGTCAGCAAGAGACTCCCGAGCAGCAGGCGTCCGGCCAGGGTGATGCGCCCCCGACGCCCAAGCAGGTCATGGAGATGGCCCGCCAGGATCTGCCGCTCGACAAGTCCTATCCCTCCAAGCTGCGCAGCGACGACGAGGTCACCCTGGTGGCCCGCGTCACCGGCTTCCTTGAGCAGCGTCACTTCGAGCCGGGCGAGATGGTGGAAAAGGGCGAGAGCCTCTACTCCATCGAGCCGGATCTCTACGAGTCCGTGGTGGCCCAGCGCGAGGCCGACCTCGAGAGCGCCCGCGCCGAACTCTCGCGTGCCCAGCGCGATGCCAACCGCTTCCAGCAGCTGCTCAGCCAGAACTCGGTGAGCCGTCAGCAGGTCGATCAGGCCCAGGCCGAGCTTAACGTGGCCCGCGCCTCGGTCTCCCAGGCCGAGGCGGCGCTGGCCAATGCGCGCATCGACCTCGGCTACGCCGACGTCACCACGCCGGTGGCCGGCATGATCGGCCTCAGCGAGGTCAATCTGGGTAACCTGGTGCAGCCCGGCACCACGCTGACCACCATCACCCCGCTGGACCCGCTGGAGGTTCGTTTCCAATTGCCCCAGAACGATGCCTTCGCGCTGCGCCGCCAGCTGAGCGACCAGCCCAACGAGGCGGTCACCGCCTGGCTCGACCTGCCGGCCGGCGTCGAGGGCGAGCGCCTCGAGGGTCACCTGGACTTCCTCGGCTCGCGGGTCGACGAGGCCACCAGCACCGTGCAGGCCACCGCGACCTTCGCCAATCCCGATGCCCAGGTGCTGCCCGGCCAGTTCGTGCGCGTGCACCTCGAGGGCGTGAAGCGCTTTAACGTGCTGGCGGTGCCCGAGATCGCCATGACCCAGGGCCTGATGGGCCCGCAGGTCTACGTGCTCGACGAGGACAACAAGGCGCGAGCGCGCACCGTGCAGCTTGGCGAGATCGCCGGCCCCTGGCAGATCCTGCTCGACGGCGTCGAACCCGGTGAGCGAGTGGTGGTGGGCGATCCCGCCGGCCTGCAGCCCGGCACCGCCATCGAGCCTCAGCCCTTCGCGGGTATCGAGCAGATCGCTGGAGAGGGCGCTGGGAATGCCGGTCAGAAAGATGCCGTCCAGCAAGACAAGCAGGGCGGTGAGGCGAGCGCCGAACCCGCGGCCGAGGCCGAGGGAGACGCCGGGCCATGAACTTCTCCAACTTCTTCATCAAGCGGCCGATCTTCGCGACGGTGCTGGCGATCATCCTGACGCTGATCGGGCTGATGAGCATGCGGGTGCTGCCCATCGAGCAGTACCCGAGCGTGGTGCCGCCCACGGTCTCGGTCAACGCCACCTTCCCGGGGGCCGACGCCGAGACCATGGCCCAGACCGTGGCCGCGCCCCTGGCCGAGGCGATCAACGGCGTCGAGGACATGCTCTACATGACCTCGACCAGCGCCGACAACGGCTCGATGCAGCTGCAGGTGGCCTTCAACATCGGCACCGATGGCGATATCAACACCATCAACGTCAATAACCGCGTTCAGGGCGCGCTGTCGCAGCTGCCCGAGGCGGTGCAGGCCCAGGGCGTGACCGTTGAGCTCAGCTCCAGCTCGATCCTGATGCTGGTGGCGCTGACCTCGCCCGAGGAAGACTACGACCGCATCTACCTGCAGAACTACGCCACCCTCAACGTCCTGGACGAGCTGCGCCAGGTGCCGGGGGTCGGCGATGCCGAGGTGCTCGGCGGCGGCGAGTTCGCCATGCGCGTGTGGATGGATCCGGACCGGCTGGCGCAATACGACCTGACGCCCACCGAGGTCGCCGCGGCCATCCGCGCGCAGAACACCGAGGTGCCGGCGGGTAGCCTGGCCGCCACGCCCCAGTCGGACCCGCGGGCCTTCACCTACACCATCACCGCCGGGGGGCGGCTCTCCAGCACCGACGATTTCCGCGAGATATTCCTGCGCACCAACCCGGATGGCTCGGCCCTGCGCCTGGCCGACGTGGCGCGCATCGAACTGGGCGCGTCGTTCTACGGCGTCGAGGCGCGGCTCAACGGCGGCACCATGGCGCCGATCATCATCAATCAGCAGCCCGGCGCCAACGCCCTGGAGACCGCCAAGGCGGTCGAGGACGTGATGGCGGAGCTGGGAGAGCGTTTCCCGCCGGGGCTCGAGTATGTGGTGCCCTATGACACCACCCAGTTCATCGATGCCTCCGTGGAGACGGTCTTCCACACCTTCATCGAAGCCTTCCTGATCGTCGGCGTCATCCTGTTCATCTTCCTGCAGAACTGGCGCTTCACGGTAATCGCCATGTCGGTGGTGCCGGTCTCGGTGCTGGCGACCTTCGCCGGCTTCTTCGTCTTCGGCTTCACCATCAACCTGCTGACGCTGTTCGCCCTGGTGCTGGCCATCGGCATCGTGGTGGACGATGCCATCCTGGTGGTGGAGAACGTCGAGCGGGTGCTCGGCGAGGACGAGGAGATCAGCGTCCGTGAGGCGACGATCCAGGCCATGAAGGAGGTCGGCGGGCCGGTCATCGCCACCTCGCTGATCATGGGGGCGGTGTTCGTACCGGTGGCCTTCCTGGGCGGCTTCACCGGGCAGATCTATCAGCAGTTCGCGCTGACCATCGCCATCTCGGTGCTCTTCTCGGCGCTGATGGCGCTGACCTTCACCCCGGCGCTGTCGGCGATCTTCATCAAGCACGACCTGCACCGCAAGGAGACGGCGCTCAGCCGCGCGCTGCGCACGCCGCTGCGCCTCTTCGATCGCCTGTTCGCGGGCATCACCGCGGTCTACATGTGGGTGGTCAAGAAGCTGGTGCGCTTCTGGGGGCTGGCGCTGCTGCTCACCGGCCTGGTGATGGGGGGCTCCTGGTGGCTCTACCAGGCGACCCCCTCGACCCTGGTGCCGGAGACCGACCAGGGCATCGTCCTCACCGCCGTGCAGCTGCCGGATTCCGCCTCGCTGTCGCGGACCCGGGAGTACATGGGCAAGCTCAGCGCGGCCATCGAGGAGATCCCGGGCGTGCGCTTCTCCTCGGCGGTGGCGGGCTATGACATCCTGTCGAGCTCGGTGAACACGGCCCGCGGGATCATGTTCGTGACCATGGACCCCTGGGCGGAGCGCGAGCTGACCGCCAGCGGGCTGATCGGGCGCATCATGAAGCTTGGTGCCCAGATCGAGGGCGGCTCGGCGATGGCCTTCAACATGCCGCCGATCATGGGGCTCTCGACCACCGGCGGCTTCACCGGCTACCTGCAGTCCTTCGAGGGCGCCTCGCCCCAGGAGCTCTTCCAGGCATCGTTGAAGGTCATGCAGGCGGCCGGCGAGCATCCGGCGCTGAAACAGGTGTTCACCACCTTCAACGTCAACGTGCCGTCCTTCCGCGCCGAGATCGATCAGCAGAAGGCGCTCAGCTACGGGGTCAGTCTGACGGATCTGAACGCCACGCTGTCGAATACCTTCGGCAACGGCTTCGTCAACTTCTTCAGCTATCAGAACCGCAACTTCCAGGTCTACCTGCAGAACCAGGAGGAGTTTCGCAAGACGCCCTCGGACGTCGCCAATGTATTCGTCCGCGGCGGCAATGGCGAGCGCATCCCGCTCTCCGAGTTCGTGACCCTCGAGCGCCAGACGGCGCCCGCGGTGGTGACCCGCTTCGGCGTCTATACCGGGGCCCAGTTCCAGGGCGGTCCGGCGCCGGGCTACAGCTCGGGGCAGGCGATCACCGCCATGGAAGAGATCGTCGCGGAAGAGCTCGGCGATGGCTGGGGCATGGGCTGGACCGGCACCGCCTATCAGGAGAGCCAGGCGGGCAGCGCCGCAACGCTGGCCATCGTCTTCGGCCTGCTGATGGTGTTCCTGATCCTCGCCGCCCAGTACGAGAGCTGGTCGCTGCCGCTGGCGGTGCTGACCGCCACGCCCTTCGCCTTCCTGGGCGGGATCGGCGGCATCTTCCTGCGCGGCCTGGACACCAGCGTCTACGTGCAGATCGGCATCCTGGTGGTGGTGGGCCTGGCGGCCAAGAACGCCATCCTGATCGTCGAGTTCGCCGAGCTGCAGCGCCGCGAGATGGGCAAGTCGATCCGCGAGGCGGCGATCACGGCGGCGGAGCTGCGCTTCCGGCCGATCGTCATGACCTCCCTGGCGTTCATCTTCGGCACTCTGCCGCTGATGCTCGCCACCGGCGCGAGCGACACCAGCAGCCACCATATCGGCACCACGGTGGCGATCGGCATGGCCTCGGTGGCGATACTCGGCAGCCTGTTCGTGCCGACCTTCTACGCCATGATCGCCGCGCTCTCCGCCCGGCTGCAGCGTAAATCGCACAGCGGCGATGAGGCGCCTGGCGAGACGGCCGACGCCGAGCCGCGCAGCAACGCCTGATGTCGGCTCGACCCGGCGGGATATGACGTCCTGCCGAACGCCGAGGGGCGCCCGCATGCGGGCGCCCCTTTTCATGGTGCGCCAGGCATGGCGCGCAGCGCCTGACTGGCGCTGTTCCCGAGGGTGGTGCCTCGGGATGACTCGGGGGTGAAAGTCCCCTGCACGCCCGGCAAGGGGAAGTGCTAGCCGACGGCA
>Ga0208138_100314_pt1 | contig 23723 bp, 17 predicted proteins | sample AntRauMetaRauer3_FD_184786 | JGI IMG/M metagenome (GOLD analysis project Ga0208138, IMG submission 184786) | Saline lake microbial communities from Rauer Lake, Antarctica, in enrichment culture - Antartic Rauer Lake 3 Metagenome Rauer3 (SPAdes)... ...
AGGTCGGCGGCGAGGGCTCCGGCGAGTACACCGTTCACGAGGTGAACCACACGGTCGAGTTCAAGGCGCTGGACGCCACCACCGACGTCGACGTGCCCGCGAAGGTCGTCGACTGGCTGGAGGCGAAGGCGGCTGCGGTGACCGACGGCGAGGAGGTCACGGCATGACCGACGACGCGGCGGCTGACGAGACCTACACCGCGAGCGTCGTCGGCGGCACCGGCTTCACCGGCGGCGAGCTGTTGCGGCTCCTCTCGGGCCATCCCGACTTCGAAGTCGTGCAGGCCACGTCGCGGTCGGCCGACAACATGACCGTCGGTCGGTCGCACCCGAACCTGCGCGGGCTCGATCTGCGCTTTTCGGACCCGGACGAGTTGGAGTCCGTCGACGTGCTCTTTTCGGCGACGCCCCACGGCGTCTCGATGGGGCAGGTCGACGAGTACTTCGAGGCGGCCGACACGGTCGTCGACCTCTCGGCTGACTTCCGGCTGCCCGAGGCCGAGCTGTACGACGAGTGGTACGACGGGCACACCTCGCCCGAGTACCTGGAGCGCGCGGAGTACGCGCTCCCCGAAATCAACCGCGAGAACCTCCCCGGCGCCGACCTGATCGCCGGCGGGGGCTGTAACGCGACCGCGACGATGCTCGGGCTCAAGCCTCTCGTCGACGCGGGCGCGCTCGGTCCCGACACCGGCGAGGTCGTTGTCGACGTGAAGGTCGGCTCCTCGGAGGGCGGCGCCGGCGGCGGCGCGGCCTCCTCGCACCCGGAGCGCTCGGGCGTCGTGCGCCCGTACGCCCCGACCGGCCACCGCCACGAGGCGGAGATCGAGGCGTATCTCGGACTCGACGTCTCCTTCACCGTTCACGCGGTCGAGATGGTCCGCGGCGCGAGCGCGACCTGCCACGTCTTCCCCGACGAGCCCGTCTCGAAGGCGGACCTGTGGCAGGCGTACCGCGGCGCCTACGCCGACGAGCCGTTCATGCGGATCGTCTCCGGCGGGGGCGGCGTCTACCGCTACCCCGAGCCGAAGGCGGTCGCCGGCACGAACTACGGCGAGGTCGGCTTCGAGCTCGACCCCGGCAACCGGCGCGTCGTCGTCTTCTCGGCGATCGACAACATGATGAAAGGCTCCGCCGGGCAGGCGGTCCACGCGGCGAACATTGCGCTCGGGTTGCCCGAGACCGCGGGTCTCGAGTTCCAGGGGCTCCACCCCGTGGGATCGCCATGAACGAGGAACAGACCGACGCCGGCGGCGCACCCGTCGACGAGCCGCCCGTCGTCGTCAAGATCGGCGGCGCGAAGGCGGTCGACCCGGCCGGCGCAGTCGGCGACGTCGCCCACCTCGCGGCGAACGGTCGGCAGGTCGTCGTCGTTCACGGCGGCTCAACCGTCGTCGACGAGACCATCGAACGGCTCGGGATGGAGCCCGAGTACGTCGAGTCCGCCTCCGGCGTCACCGGTCGGTTCACCGATGCGGCGACGATGGAGGCGTTCACGATGGCGATGGCGGGCAAGCTCAACACCGAGCTGACGGCGCTGTTCCGCGAGGCCGGCGTCGACGCGGTCGGCCTCTCCGGTGTCGACGGCGGGCTCCTCTCGGGGCCGCGCAAGTCGGCGGTCCGAGTGGTCGAGGACGGCAAGAAGAAGATCCGTCGCGGCGAGCACTCCGGCCGGATCGAATCGGTGAACGCCGACCTGTTGACCGGGCTGCTCGACGACGGCTACACCCCTGTCGTCTCGCCCCCGATGGAGGGCAAAGAGAGCGACGGCGGCGTCACGCCCGTCAACACCGACGCCGATCGGGCGGCCGCCGCGGTCGCGGGTGCGCTGGGCGCGGACCTCGTCTTGCTGACGGATGTGGCCGGCGTGTACGCGGACCCGGACGATCCCGACACACTGATCGACGCGGCGGCGACGTCCGAGGAGCTGGCGGCGGTCGAAGCCGCCGCCGAGGGCTTCATGGGTAAGAAGGTGATGGCCGCCAAAGAGGCGCTCTCGGGCGGCTCCGGCCGCGTGATCGTCGCGGACGCGAACGTCAACGACCCCATCGTCGCCGCGCTCGGCGGCGAGGGGACGACGATCGAGCGCTCTGCGATCGCTGAAGCGGTTGAAACGGAGGGTGAGACCGCATGAGCGGCTTCGTCTTCTCCGAGAAACCGATCGAGATCGCCTCCGGCGACGGCGTGACGCTCACCGACACCAACGGGACCGAATACCTCGATTTCGGCGCGAGCTACGCCTGTACCCCGGTCGGGCACTGCCACCCCGAGGTCGTCGACGCCGCGACGAGCCAGCTGAAAGAGCTCATGTACGTGCAGGCGTCGTACCCGCACACGGCGCGGACGGCGCTGTACGAGCAGCTGTCCGCGGTCGGCCCCGGCGACGTCGATAACGTCTGGCTCTGTAACTCCGGGACGGAGGCCAACGAGGCCGCGCTGAAGTTCGCCCGGCACGCGACGGGCCGCGAGAAGATCGTCGCGACGACGCAGGGGTTCCACGGTCGGACGATGGGCGCGCTCGCGACCACCTGGAAGCAGAAGTACAAACAGGGGTTCGAGCCGCTGGCCGGTGGCGTCGAGTTCGTCGAGTACGGCGACGCCGACGCGATGCGCGAGGCGGTCGACGACGAGACCGCCGCGGTGATCCTCGAACCGCTGCAAGGCGAAGGCGGGATCAACCCCGCACCCACCGAGTACCTGCAGGCGGTCCGCGAGGTGACAACGGAGACCGGAGCCGCGATGATCCTTGACGAGATTCAGACCGGGCTCGGCCGCACCGGGTCGCTGTGGGCGGCCGAGCACCACGACGTGGTGCCCGACGTGCTCACGACTGCGAAGGGACTCGCCAGCGGGCTCCCGATCGGCGCGACGCTGTGTCGCGACTGGATCGCCGAGGACTGCGGGAACCACGGATCGACGTTCTCCGGCGGACCTGCGATCGCCGCGGCCGCGGGAGCCACGCTCGACGTCATCGAGCACGAGGATCTCTCGGCGCACGCCGACGAGATGGGAGCGTACCTCCGCGGCGAGATCGAATCTCGTCTCGGCGACGACATCCGCGACATCCGCGGTGACGGGCTGATGATCGGTATCGAAGTGAAGCGCGGCTCGAACCGCCTGCTGCGCGATCTGGCGATCAACCATCAGATCCTTGCACTCCCGGCGGGGCGCACCGTGTTGCGGCTGCTCCCGCCGCTGACGATCGAGCGCGAGCACGCCGACGCGGTCGTCGACGCCATCGAAGCGGTGATCAAATGATGTCGACCGGGAAAGAGCGGGAGGGTGACGACTCGGCGACCGAATCGACAGAGACCGACTCGTCCACGGCCGGGACCGACGTCGTCGCCGGCGGCGGGTACCCCGAAGCCTGCGACACGCCGGCCCGAAAGCTGCTGTACGACATGGTGTCTATCCCCTCGCCGTCCGGCGAGGAGGAGCAGGCGGCGAAACGTCTCGTCGACTTCTTCGAGGCCAACGGCCGCGAGGCCTGGATCGACGAGGTCGGGAACGTCCGCGCGCCCGCCAGCGACGCCGTCCTCCTGACCTCGCACATCGACACGGTGCCGGGCGACATCCCGGTCGAAGTGAAGCCGGCCGCCGAGGGCGACGAGGTCGGCGAACCCGGCGAGCCCGTGCTCTGGGGGCGCGGCTCGGTGGACGCCACCGGCCCCCTCGTCTCGATGGCGGTCGCGGCGGTCAAAACGGGCGTCTCGTTCGTCGGCGTCAGCGGCGAGGAGACGAGTTCGCGGGGCGCCCGGTTCCTCGTCGAGGACCGCGATGCCCCCGAGGCCGTGGTGAACGGCGAGCCCTCCGGCTGGGACGGGATCACGCTCGGCTACCGCGGATTCCTCGCGGGCACGTACGTGAACACGAGCGAGTCCGGCCACACGTCGCGGCCGGAGCCGAACGCCATCCAGCACGCGATCGACTGGTGGCACGGCGTCGAGGAGACGTTCGACCCGGCCGACCCCGACACGCCGGTGTTCGAGCAGGTGACGACGAAGCCCGTCTCCGTCGACGGCGGACTCACCGACGACGGGCTCGCGGTCGAGGCGACGATGGACGTACAGCTCCGCGTGCCGCCGAACCGAACCGTCGACGAGATCCACGAGCTGGCGGAGACGGAGCTGTCGACCGGATCGGTCCACTGGAAGGAGCCGATCCCGCCGGTGATGGAGAGCCCCCGGACGGAGCTGGCGCGGGCGTTCCGCGTCGCGATCCGCAGCGCCGGCGGCGACGTTCGCCTGCTGCGCAAGACCGGGACGAGCGACATGAACCTCTTCGCGGCCGCGTGGGACTGCCCGATGGTCACGTACGGCCCGGGAAACTCGGACCTCGACCACGCCCCCGACGAACGGCTCCCGCTCTCGGACCTGGACCGGGCGACGACCGTGTTGAGCGACGTCTGTCGGGACCGACCGTAGGCGTCGCGGCGCGCGCCGCGATGCCGGCTCCTTTTGAATCGACGCGTTCCGCGACCGACGACTGACCGCTTCGTTGTCACGACACCACGACCGCCGACAGCCACCACACACCCATCCACATCAACCACACACATCCAATGCCACTCGCTACCGACGACTTCCTCGACATCGACGACGTGACGCCCGACGAACTGGACGCCCTGCTCGACCGCGCCGCCGCCATGAAGGCCGGAGAAACCGATCCCCGGCTGGCGGACGCCACGCTCGGAATGATCTTCGAGAAGCCCTCGACGCGCACCCGCGTCTCCTTCGAGACGGGGATGACGCGGCTCGGCGGCCACGCGATGTTCCTCGGGCCGGACGACATCCAGCTCGGTCACGGCGAGCCGCTGCGCGACACCGCCCGCGTGCTCGGCCGATACGTCGACGGGGTGATGGCTCGCCTGTTCGACCACGAGGACGTCGAGACCCTCGCCGAGTACGCCGACTGCCCGGTCATCAATGGACTCACCGACGAGGCGCACCCCTGCCAGACGCTCGCGGACCTGCTCACGATCCGCGAGACCGTCGGCGAGGACGCCACCGTGGCGTGGATCGGCGACGGCAACAACGTCGGGCAGTCGTTCGTCGTCGGCGCCGCGATGGTCGGTATCGACGTCGAGGTCGCCACGCCGGCCGACTACGGGATGGACCCCGCGGTCTTCGACCGCGCGGCCGCGTTCGGCGCGGACGTGGCGCCGACGACGGACCCAGAGGCCGCGATCGACGGCGCCGACATCGTCTACACCGACGTGTGGATCTCGATGGGACAGGAGTCCCAGCGACACGAGAAGCTCGCCGCTTTCGACGGGTTCCAGGTGAACGCGGACCTCCTCGCCGGCACCGACGCCAAGGTGATGCACTGTCTGCCCGCACACCGCGGTGAAGAGGTCACTGACGACGTGTTGGAGTCGGACCGCGCGTTGGTGTGGGACCAGGCGGAAAACCGGATGCACGCCCAGAACGCGCTGCTCGTCGAACTGCTCGACGGGGAGTGAGTCGGGCGGCTGCTCGCTCGATCCGCCCTATTCTCCGTCCGCGCTGGTGAGAAAGTCGACATCGCCGGCGATGACGGCGCTCGCGACGACCGCGCCGCCGACGAGCAGCGCGACGACGAACGTCGTCAGCGACACCGCGAGCGCGTCGCCGCCGATGCTGACCCCGACGAACGCGCCGACGGCGCCGCCGACGCCTCCGGCGATGATCGCAAGCGTCTGTGCCTCGCTCATAGCTGTCGGTTTCTCAACACGCCTTATAAGCGTTCGCGCCGGGTTCTCTCGGGTGATAACGGCGGCGAGGGCACGCCGCCGCGGGGTCGCCGACGTTGGTCCGGGCTACTTAGGGTACTGCCGCCCGAGATCGACGTTCGTCCCGTCGTCTGCCGCTCCATCCGCGTCGATCTCACTATCCGCGTCGGCCTCGTTGCCCCCCGGACTGACGCTCCCGGTTCGGTAGCCGGCCATGTCGAGGGTGACGTACTCGAAGCCGAGGTCGGTGAGGTGCTCGTGGACGGCGTCGGCGAACGCGGGATCCAGCGCGCGCTCCAGTTCGTCCGGCGCGAGTTCGACGCGCGCGAGCCCGTCGTGGTCGCGGACGCGGAACCCCGAGAAACCCCACTCGCGGAGCACTCGCTCGGCCTTCTCCACGCGGCTCAGCCGCGCCTCGGTGACCTCCAGTCCGGTCGGGATCCGCGAGGAGAGACACGCCATCGACGGCTTATCGGCGACCGACAGGTCGTACGCCTCGGCGAGCGCGCGGACCTCTGTTTTCGTGATCTCCGCGTCCAAAAGCGGCGAGAACACGTCGAGCTCCTCGACCGCGCGAAGCCCGGGCCGGTGCCCTTCGCCGGGGTCGTCGGCGTTCGTCCCGTCACAGACCGTACCGATCTCCAGTCGCTTCGCCGTCTCGTACATCCGGCCGAGCCGCATCGTCCGGCAGTGGTAACAGCGGTCGCCGTCGTTGGCGACGAAGTTCGGATCGTCGAGCTCCGAGAAGGTGACCGTCTCGTGGCGGATCCCGATCTCCTCGGCCACTCGGGTCGCGTCGTCGAGCTCCGCGGCCGGCAGCGTCTCGCTACGCGCGGTACACGCCACCGCGTCCTCGCCGAGCGCGTCCCGCGCGAGCGCCGCGACCACCGCGGAGTCCACGCCGCCCGAAAAAGCGACAAGAACGCCGTCGCACTCGCCGAGCGCCTCGCGGGCGGCCCGCGCCTTCGCCGCCGTCTCCGGGGCGAGTCCGTCGCCGTTCTCGCCCCCGTCGCCGTCGACGGCGAGCGTATCCTGACTCATGGCCTCGGGTTCGCGGCCGGTGGGAAAAAGCGCGTCGGCCGCGGCGGAGCGCGGGGGTGGCCGGCCGGGATCTCCCGCGTCCGCCCGCCGACCCCCTATCCTTTTGCGCGTTGCCGCGATACCCGCGAGTAGATGGAGTTGGAGGCGATCCCCGGCGTCGGCGCGAAGACGGCCGCCGCGTTGCGCGAACTCGACGACCCGCTGGCGACGGTCGAGTCCGGCGACGTCGCCGCGATCGCCCGCGCACCGGGCGTCAACGAGGCCCGCGCGGCCCGTATCGCCCGCGGGGCGATCCGTCGCCGCCACGACGACGCGGGGCGCGTGCTCGCGACCGACCGCGCACGTGAGGTGTACCGTTCGGCGATCGACCTGCTGCGCGAGCGCACCGTCACCGACTACGCCGCGAAGCGGCTGGAGACGTTCTACCCGAGCGCGTCGGCCTCGCGGATCGACGAGGCGCAGTCGTTCGTCGCGGCGGCGGCGGAGCGCGACCCCGATCCGGCCGTCCGCGAGGCGCTCGCGGGCGTCGAGCCGCTCACCGACCCACCGGCCGTCCGGGTCCGCGATCGCTGTCTCGCCAGCGGCGACGCCGAGACGCTCGCTCGCGCTGAGGCGGCCGTCCCCGAGCTCTCGGTCGAGACCGTCGAAGACGCTCGCGACATCACCGAGCTCGCCCGATCGTACGCGACCGTGATCATCCTCGACGAGGCGTTCGCCGGGCTCGATGTCGAAGGCGACGTACACGTGCGTCCCGACGCCCTCGAAACGCCCGCGGAGACGGTTCCGGAGCGGCTGCTCTCCTTCTTCGCCGCGAACCGCGAGCGGCTGGAGGCGGCCGCGGCGGTCCACGAGACGGCGGCCGCGACGGGGACGCCGGCCTCGCCGGACGGCGACCCCGCGGCGGATCTCGATCGACTCCGCGACGCTCTCTCGCGGCTCGACGACGACGGGACGATCGTCGGCGACGCGGAGTTGGAGCGGCTCACCGCCGCCGTCGACGACCTCGACGCCGCGGTGTCGACGGCGGAATCCGTCGCCGACGACCGGCTCCGCGAGGCGATCCGCGAGCGCGACGTCACCATCGAGGGGACGGACTTCCTCTCGCTGGTCGAGCAGGGTGCCCGCGTCGATTCGCTGCTCGACCGCGAACTGGCCGACGAGTACGACGCGGCGATGGCGCGCGCCCGCGAGCACCTCGCCGACGCGCTCAGACTGGAGCCCGAGGAGGCGGAACTCGCCGACCGCGTGTTCGGCGATGACCCCTCGTTCCCGGTCGACCACGACGAGACGGCCGTCTCGCGGCTCCGGACCGAACTGGCCGCCGCACGGGACCGCCGAGCCGCCCGACTCAAGGCCGAGCTCGCGAGCGACCTCGGCGACCTGCGCGAGCCGGTCGAAGCGTTGGTTCGGGACGCCCTCGAACTCGACGTGGAACTGGCGATCGCGACGTTCGCCCGGGACTTCGACTGCGTGATGCCCGATGTCGTCGACTCCGACGGTGAGTCCGCGGCCCGGTCTCCCGGCTTCCGAATCGAGGGCGGGCGCTCCCCGCTGCTCGACGTCGACTTCGCGGACGTCGAGCCGATCGACTACGCCGTCTCTGGGGCGACGCTCCTCTCGGGAGTCAACTCCGGCGGGAAAACCTCCACCCTCGATCTGGTCGCGCTCGTCGTCGTCCTCGCGCAGATGGGGATGCCCGTCCCCGCCGAGTCGGCCACAGTCGAGCGCTTCGAGGAGATCCACTACTACGCCAAATCGCAGGGCACTCTCGACGCGGGCGCCTTCGAGGCGACCCTCCGGGACTTCGGCGATCTCGTCGAGGGCGCCGACGGCCGGCTCGTCTTGGTCGACGAACTGGAGTCGATCACGGAGCCGGGCGCCTCCGCGAAGATCATCGCGGGCATCCTCGAGGCGCTCGACGGGCAGAACGCGACCGCTGTTTTCGTCTCCCATCTGGCCCGCGAGATCCGCGCCGCCGCCGACTTCGACGTCGCCGTCGACGGGATCGAGGCGGAGGGCCTCGTCGACGGCGAGCTCCGAGTGAACCGCTCGCCGCGGAAGGGCCACCTCGCGCGGTCGACGCCGGAGCTCATCGTCGAGAAGCTCGCGGGCGACCGCGACACCGAGTTCTACGGGGAGCTGCTGGAGAAGTTCTGAGCGGGAGCCGTCCCGGGCCCGGCCGGTCGTTCGGACTCAGTCGTCGGCGAGTTCCGCCGTGACCGTGATCTCGACGTCGAGCGGCGCGGGGAGCCGGGACACCTCGACGCAGGTCCGCGCCGGATACGGCTCCGAGAGGAACGACCGGTACGCCTCGTTCACCGCGTCGTAGTCGTCCATGTCCGTGAGGTAGACCGTCGCACTCACGATCGCGTCGGCCGACGTACCGGCCGCCTCCAGTATCGCGGCGACGTTCGCGAGCGTCTGCGTCGTCTGTTCGGCCACGGACTCGGGTGCCTCGCCCGTGTCGGGATCCACGCCCGTCTTCCCCGAGACGTGGACCGTGTCACCGGAGACGATTCCCTGCGAGTACGGGCCGAGGGCCTCCGGCACGTCGTCGGTCGTGATCTCTTGCATCGGTCGGAGCGACGACGCACCCACACATCAAGATGCGGGTCGTAAGGGGACAACGCCTCCCGGCGAGAACGCTCAGAGCAGCACCGCGCCCGCGAGCCCGAGGAAGACGAAGAATCCGAGCACGTCGGTCGCCGTGGTGATGAAGATCGTCGCAGACGTCGCCGGATCGAGGCCGAATCGATCGAGCACGAGCGGCATGAGCGCGCCGAAGAAGCCGGCGATGACGAGATTCGCGACCATCGAGACGCCGATCACGGCACCGAGGAAGATCCCGAACTCGCCGTACGAGAAGGCGCTCGCGATGACGGCGACCAGCGCGCCGGTGATGATCCCGTTCGCCGCGCCGGCGACGACCTCGTTCGCGATGACGCGCTTGCCGGTCGACAGCGACACCTGCCCGAGCGAGATGCCGCGGACGGTGACCGCCATCGACTGCGTGCCCGCGTTTCCGCCCATCCCGGCGACGACCGGCATGTACGCGGCGAGGATCGCGACGGCGGCGATCGTCGACTCGAACAGCCCGACGACCGCGGCGGCCATGAACGCGGTCGCGAGGTTGAGGATGAGCCACTTGTACCGCCGGCGAATCTTCACGAGGGGACCGTCGAGGACGCTCTCTTCTTCGGCGACGCCGGTGAACTCGTACAGCGTCTCGCCGGCGGCCTCGTCGATCAGCTGCAGGAGGTCGCTCCCGTAGATCACACCCAAGATACCGTCGTCCTCGTCGAGTACCGCGACGGTTCGCTCGCTGTTCTGGCGGAACACCGCCAACACGTCCTCGTCGGCGCGGTCGTACCGGACCGACGGCGTCTCTCGCACGTAGTCGGCGAGCGCGTCCGTCTCCGGATCGGCGGTCGAGAGCGCCGCCCCGGGCAGTTCACCAAGGAGCGCGTCGTCTTCGGTGACGAAGATCGTCGGCATCCGCCCGGTCCGCTCCTCGAAGCGCCGGACGCGTTCCGTCACCGCTTCGAACGACCGGCCGGCGTCGACGGTGACGTAATCCAGGTTCATCACCCCGGCCGCGCTCTCTGGGTCGAACGACAGTAGGAAGTCGACCTTCTCGCGGCGGGCCGCGTCGAGCGTCGCGAGCAGTGTCTCGCGGGTCGGCTCGTCGACGTAGCCGAGCACGTCGGTGACCTCGTCGGGATCGAGTCGGTCGAGAAACGCCTCCAGCTCCGCTCGGCTCATGTCGGCTGCGACCGCGGCTCTGACGTCGGCCGTGAACCCGAAGAAGGCGTCGCGCCACTCTCGCTCCGGCAGCGACGTGAACCGCGCTCCGGGCCGCGGAGACATGGCGATCGTGTCCTGAGTCGCCTCCGTCTGGCTATCCATGTACGAAGGGGACTGGTGGCACACAAAACGGTACCGGCGCCACCTCGGGGCGGTTCTCCATCGAATCCGCGAGTGACTGTCGCAGACCGCCGCCGACACAGTTTATAAATGACCGAGAGCGGTGGCGACGACTATTTATAAACGAATACGGCGGTGGCGCGCTCCGGTGAGCGCCCGGAAGGGCGCGAACCCGAGCGCGAGGTCGCCGGCGCTTTGCGCCGGCTGCCAGAGAATCTCCGATTCTCGCTGGAGTCGGCTCGGCGTTTATAAACGCCGAGCCGACGAGGCTGGGGAGGCGTGAGGCGCGGTGCTGTGTGGTACGGTTAGAGCGTTGGCATAGTTAGGCCGCGCTCAACGATTTATAAGCTGCCGACAGCAACACCACCGCCCACTTATAAATGGCCGCGCCACCGGATCGATTCACCCACTCCCGCTATCCATCATCGCCGTAGCTGTGTCCTCAGTCGTCGTCCGCGATCGCCGGCTTCCGGCGGTCGTCGCGCGGCCCGGCGATGTCGACGTCGGGCAGCAGGTCGCGCAGGTACCGCCCGGTGTGGGAGGCCTCCTCGCGGGCGACCGCCTCGGGGGTGCCGCTCGCGACCAACTCGCCGCCGCCCTCGCCGCCCTCGGGACCGAGGTCGATCACGTGGTCGGCGTTCTTCACGAGGTCGAGCTCGTGTTCGATAACGACCACCGTGTTGCCGCCGTCGACGAGCCGGTGGAGCACGTCGATCAGCTTGCGTTCGTCCTCCTTGTGGAGCCCCGTCGTCGGCTCGTCGAGCAGATAGAGCGTGTCGCCGGTCGCCTTCTTGCCGAGCTCCTCGGCGAGCTTGACGCGCTGGGCCTCGCCGCCGGAGAGCGTGGTGGAGGGCTGTCCGAGCTCCATGTAGTCGAGCCCGACGTCTTTTAAGAGCTTGAGTCGGCGCTGGAGCCCCTGGTGGCTCTCGAAGAAGTCGTACGCCTCCGCGACGCTCATGTCGAGGACGTCGGCGATGGTCGCGCCCTTGTACTCCACGTCGAGCGTCTCGTCGTTGTAGCGGGCACCGCCGCACTGCTCACAGGGAACGTACACGTCCGAGAGGAAGTTCATCGCGATTTTGACGGTCCCCTGCCCGCCGCACTCCTCGCAGCGCCCGCCCTTCACGTTGAACGAGAACCGGCCCTTCTCGTAGCCGCGCCGCTTCGACAGCTTGGTCTCCGCGAACAGCTCGCGAACGTGATCGAACACGTCCGTGTACGTCGCGGGGTTCGACCGCGGCGTCCGCCCGATCGGCGACTGGTCGATGAGCCGCACCGTCTCGATCTGATCGATCCCGTCGATCGCGTCGTGGTCGCCGGGGTCGACGGAGGTGTTGTCGTTCATCTCGCGGACGAGCGATTTATACAGGATATCGTTGATGAGCGTCGACTTCCCGGAGCCGGAGACGCCGGTGACGGCCGTGAGCGTTCCGAGCGGGATCGGCACGTCCACGTTCGTCAGGTTGTGCTGGCGAGCGCCCCGGACCACGAGTTCGCCGTCGGGCTCGCGGCGTTCGTCAGGTACCGGAATCTCCTTGCGGCCGGCGAGGTAGTCGGCCGTGATCGATTCGTCGGCGGCGACGATGTCGTCGAAGTCGCCCTGCGCGACGACCTCGCCGCCGCGCTTGCCCGGCCCTGGCCCCATGTCTATCACGTGGTCGGCCCGGCGCATCGTCTCCTCGTCGTGCTCGACGACGACGAGGGTGTTACCCAGATCGCGCAGCCCGGAGAGCGTGTCGAGCAGGCGGTCGTTGTCGCGCTGATGGAGTCCGATAGAGGGCTCGTCGAGCACGTAGAGCACGCCGACGAGCCCCGACCCGACCTGCGTGGCGAGCCGGATGCGCTGGCTCTCGCCGCCGGAGAGCGTCGACGCCTCTCGGTCGAGCGTGAGGTACTCCAAGCCGACCTCCTCCATGAAGCCGAGCCGCGCGCGGATCTCTTTTAGGATCTCCGCGGCGATCGTCGTCTCGCGCTCCGAGAGCGTCTCCTCCATCCCCTCGAAGTGCGCGCGCGCGTCGGCGATGGAGAGCCGGTTCACCTCGGTGATCGGCGTCCCGTCGACGAGGACGTGTCGCGACTGCGCTTTGAGTCGAGTCCCGTCGCACTCCGGACACGTCGTCACCGCCATGTACTCCTCGATGTGATCGCGGGCGCGCTCCGAGTCGGTCTCGACGTGTCGGCGCTCCAGGTTGGGGATCACGCCCTCGAACCGCTCAGTCTTCTCGCGGGTGCCGTTTTTGGTCGTCCACTCGAAGTGAACGAGGTCGTCGGTGCCGTAGAGGAACTGCCGGCGGATCGGCTCGTCCAACTCCTCGAAGGGCGTCGAAAGCGAGACGCCGAAGTGGTCCGCGACGTTGTCGAGCTGGCGGGAGTAGTAGGTGCGGTTGTAGCTCCACGGCTCGAAGACGTGCTTGAGAGGTTTCGACGGGTCCTCGACGACGAGGCCCTCGTCGACCTCCTTCGTCGAGCCGATCCCCTCACACTCGGCGCAGGCGCCGTACGGGCTGTTAAAGGAGAACGAGCGGGTCTCGATCGCGGAAAACTGGAAGTCGGAGTTCGGGTTGCCGAGTTCCTCGGAGAATTCGACGACGAGCCGATCGTCGCCCTCCGCGTCCGCCGCCAGCGACCCGGTCGACCGGGCGTTCGAGGCGAACGGCACGTCCTCGGGCGGGTCCGGGACGATCAGCTTGAGCGCGCCGCCAGCCTCCTCCAGAGCGGTCTCGACGGAGTCCGTGATCCGCGAGCGGGCCTCGGGCGACACTCGCACGCGGTCGACGATCACGTCGATCGTGTGATCGTAGTTCTGGTCGAGTTCGGGGTCGTCGAGGGTCAGATCGAGCGGCTCGCCGTCGACTTCGACGCGGGCGTACCCGTCGCTGACGAGTTCGTCGAACAGGTCCTCGAAGGCGCCCTTCTGGTCGCGGACGACCGGCGCCGCGATCTTCGCGCGGGTCCCCTCGGGCAGTTCGAGGATCTGCGCGACCATATCCTGTGCGGACTGCTCGCCGACCTCCTCGCCGGTGACGGGGTCGTACTGGGTGCCGATCCGGGCGTACAACAGCCGGAGGTAGTCGTGCAGTTCGGTGACGGTCCCCACCGTGGATCGGGGGTTGTTCGCGGCGTTCTTCTGGTCGATAGAAATCGCCGGCGAGAGTCCTTCGACGGCCTCCACCTGCGGTTTGTCCATCTGTCCGAGGAAGTTGCGGGCGTACGCCGACAGCGACTCGATGTACCGACGCTGGCCCTCGGCGTAGACGGTGTCGAACGCGAGCGACGACTTCCCCGACCCGGAGAGCCCGGTGACGACGGTGAACTCCTCGCGCGGGATCCGGACGTCGAGGTCCTTGAGGTTGTGCTCCTCGGCGCCGCGGACCTCGATGTAGTCCTTGCTCATCTTGTCCGCTCGTAGCGGGCGAGCGCGGGAATACTCGTCGGTCTCGGTGGTTTAGCGGTATCGGCTTCGCCCGCACTCGCGGGCTCGAAGTGGGGTCGCAGTGGGCACGCAGTAAAGTCGCCCGACGCGGCGTCTCCGTCAGCGCCCGACGAAGTCGGCCGGCGGCGAGAGGTTCCGACGGCCGCCGAACGTGACGAGGAACAAGACGCCGATGCCGACGCCGTACGCCGCCATCAGCGGGAGCGTCGCGAGGAACATCGTGATCACGTCGGCGGGAGTGAACACGGCCGCGAACAGCATGATCCCGACGGTGACCTCGCGCCAGCGCCCGCGGAAGACGTCGTACGGGACGCCCGCCTTGTTCAGGAGGACCATCACGACCGGGATGTCCGCGAGGAATCCGATCCCAATCGTGGTGTAGACGACGAGCCAGAGGAAGTCGCTCACCTGGTAGGTGATGATCATGTTTGCTAACTCGGCGTCGGTGACGAGCCACCCGATGATTCCCGGTGCGATGTACGCGTACCCGAGCGCGAAGCCGCCGATAAGCCCGGTCAGCAGCGCACCGGCCCACAGGTACACCTGGTAGATCCGTCCGGCGACGAAGCCGCGCTCGCGAAGGGCCGGCCACGCGTAATACAGGAGGAACGGGAACACCGCGACGATCCCCATCAGCACGGAGAACTTCACCATGAAGATCAGCGCCTCGACCGGATGGAGGGTGATGATGTTGATCCCGCCGCCGAGTTCCGCCGGAACCCGGCGTTCGAGGTCGTTGCGAACCGTCGCGAGGCCGCCGAGGTACAGCCACGTGAACACGAGCGCCATCACGCCGCTGAAGACGGCGACGAGCCGGAACGACCGCGAGCGGACCGAGTCGAAAATGAACCGGAGGTCTTTGTAGTAGCCGCCGATGTCGTCTTCGGCGTCCTCCTCGTCGCCGTCGGTGAGTTCGGAGAGGAACGTGGAGCCCGCCCGGGAGGACCGATCCTGCATGGCCCCCATGAGACCGCTTCCCCCACCGCCACCGCCACTGCCGCCCGAGCCGCCTCCCGCCGACGCACCGCTGGATTCCGTGTCGCCGGCGTCGGCGTCACCGTTTTCGTCCTCGTCCGCCCCGTCATGTACCGCGTCGAAGCGGTCGAGGATCGCCTGTGCCTTTTCCGCATCGTCGTCCTCGATCGCGGCCTGCGCGAGCGCGAGTGACTCCCCTTCGTCCATCTCCGCGAAGGCGTCGTCGGGGGCGGCACGGACGCCGGCGGCGTCGAGTTCGCTCACGTCGATAGCCGTTGGGTTACCGTACTGGTACCCCGCGCTGGTGGTGTCGAGATCAGTGAACACCGCCCACAGCGTCGCGAGGAGCACGAACGCGAGCCCCCACGCGGCGGCGTAGATCGCAGCGGCCGTGACGGGGTCGACGCCGAGGCCGGCGCCCGGTTCGAGGAACCGCCAGTCGCTGTTGGCCCACCGAAGGAGACCGTTGATGCCGTCGCGGCCACCGTACTCGTAGAAGCCGTAGACAAGCCCGGCACCGAGGACCGCCGCCCCGCCGACGACGTTCCAGTGGTTCCGAACCGCCCCGAGGACGTGGATGCCGTCGGCGCTCCGCTGGGCGGTGACGACGAGCTTCGCGAGATAGAGACTGAACCCGTACAGCACAATGAGCGGAAACGCCCACATCAGCTGCGTGAACGGGTCAGGCGGCGAAAAGACGGCCCCGAAGATGAAGATAGCGACGACTGCGTAGCGCCACTTGTCGCGGAACGTCTCGTACTGAACGATCCCGGAGTAGGACAGGCCGGTGACCAGCAGGGGCATCTGCCCCGCCAGTCCGAACGACAGCGACAGGAAGACGATGAACTCCGTCCACATCACGATCCCGTACGTCGGCTGGATCCCGGCTTCGAGGCCGAACCCGGCCAGAAACGAGAACATGATCGGGAAGAAGGCGAAGACGCCGTACGCGACCCCGACAGTGAACAACCCGGCGCCGAGGAGAGCGATCGCCGCGAGCTTCCAGCGGGAGACGGGCGACTTCGGCCACGCGCCGCGAGCGCGCAGTTCGTCGCGAGAAACGTAGATGAACGGGGGGATCGCGACGATCGCGCCGACGATCAGCCCGATCTTCGCCTGCAGCAGGATCACCTCGAACGGCGTCGTCGCGATGACGTCGGCTTCCGCGGCGACCGCGGGATCCATGTTCGCCTCGGTGATTCTCCTGAGCGCGTCCCAGACGTACATACGGAGCGCCCAGAACGTCGCGAGAAAGCCCAACAGGAAGACGATAAACACCTTCTGGAGGTCTTTCTGGACCGACCGAAGGAACGCCTTCGCCGACTCGCGCCCGTCCGCGAGCGACTGCTGGGTATCCTCATCGAGGGCACTCGCCATACGGCATCCGAAGTCCGTCGTCGTTATCAACCTTTTCGACCGCGTGCGCGCTCCGCGAGGGAGGCCGGGACGGGATCGCAGAGGGCCGCCGCGCTCGCGACTATCCGAAAAGGCCTATAGTCACCCGGTTGCGTAGATGAACTGAATGGACGACTCGGACCGGTCGCGTGACGAGCCCTCGGCCCCGGTAGACGACCCGATCGACGACGGGACGGTCGATAGCGTCGGCGACGGCGCCGACACGGCGGAGTCCGGCGCGGACGCCGGCTCCGACGATGAGGGGGCGACGGCCGTCGAATCCGAGGTGACCCCCGAGGTGACGCCGGAGGTCACGACCGACGACGACGAAGAGGACCTCAACGACGACGAGCCGGGCCTCAACGACGAAGAGGAAGATGACGACGAGCCAGGACCCGATGTCGAGGCCGCCACCGGCGACGGCGGCGCGCCGACGGCCGTCGACGACGAGCCGTTCGACGGCATCGAGGGGCCAGAGACGGACGAAGAGATGCCGCTCGCGTCTCACATCGAGGAGATGATGCGGCGACTCGCGGTCGTGTTCGCCATCGGCGGGCTGGCGACGCTCGTGGTCGTCACAGAGTCGACAGAGCTTATCAACTACTTCTGGGGCTACCACATCCCCGCGCCCGTAGAGAACCGACCGCGGCTGTACGGACCGCTCGAACTTCCGCTCACGCGGCTCAAGGTTGCCGGGCTGGCCGGGGTCATCGTCGGGCTCCCGGCGTTCGTCTACCAGACGTACCGGTTTATGAAACCGGGACTGTACGACAACGAGCGGCGCTACTACCTCGCGGCGGTGCCGACGAGCCTCGTACTCGGCGGGATCGGGATCGCGTTCGCGCACTTCCTCGTGTTGCCCGCGATCTTCTCGTATTTCACCACCTACAGCGCCGACGCCGCGACGATCGCCTTCGGGCTCGCGGAGACGTTCAACCTGATCGTGATCATGCTCGCGTTCATGGCGATCGTCTTCCAGATCCCGCTGTTCATCATGCTCGCGATCATGATGAACCTCGTCACCCGCCAGTGGCTGGAGGCGAAGCGGCTGATCTTCTGGGGCGCGTTCCTCGGAATCGCCTTCTTGTTCAGCCCGGACCCGACCGGGATGGCGCCGATCATCGTGACGCTCACGATGATCGTGTTGTACGAGGGGACGCTGGCGATCCTGCGCTGGACCGGGAACTAATCGGAGCGAGGGTCGCACCCGCCGACCGCGTCGCGGTCGTGAGCGAAACCTGCCCCGGTGCCGGTCGCTTATGTACGCGCACTCGTACAGAGTTGTATGAACGAGGACTCACGCGCTGACCGACGCTCCCCCGTCGGCGAGCCCGTCGTCCGGTCGGACCCGGCCGTCACGGGCGAGCGGGCCGCCGAGGCGGTCGGGTTCGACCCGAACGACCCCGAGAGCGTCGCCGAGGCCGCGGAGACCGTGGCCCGCTTTGCGGCCGGCGACGTCGGCGACGACGACAACGTGTTAATGCTCCGGGGGGCGGCGGCGTGTGCGGCCCTCGTTCGCGGGGTCGGCTCGTATAAAGAGGCCGCCGTGCGCGCCGGCGACGGCGTCTCCGTGGCGTTCATCCGGAAGTGGGCGCGGGTCCACGACCTCCCGCAGGCGATCCGCCGACAGGTCGCGAACGGACGGATCGCGCCGAGCGCCGCGAAACACATCGCCCGGCTCGGCGGCACCGACCGCTACCTCCTCGCGTGGGGAGCTATCGACGGCGATCTCACCGTCCGAGAAGTTCGATCTATCGCCTCCGCGGTCAACGACGGGAGCGACGTCGAGAGCGCGGTCCGCGAGGCCGGCGTCGAACTCGGCCACATCGACCTCCAGCTCCCGCTCGACACCTACGTGGAACTCAGACGACGCGCCTCAAACCGGAACGTCGAGCCCGGTACCCTCGTCGCGGAGGCGCTCGACGATTACTTCGATGACGATGCCGACGACGCCGACCCCGACTCGCGCCGGTCGGCGTAATCCGCCGCAAACCGAACGACCGCGTTCGCGATCGCCTCGCGTCCCCGTTCCACCTCCTCCCACGCGATCGTCTCGTCCGGGTAGTGCGCCTCGGTGATACTTCCGGGCCCGAGGAGCACCGTCGGGATCCCCGCCGCGACGTAGTGTCTGGAGTCCGCGCCGTAGGTGGCGCCCGTCGGCTCCGCGTTCGGGACGCCGGCCTCGACGAGTCCCGTGCGAGCCGCCTCGACGATCGGCTCGTCGACGGCGATTTCGGCGGGTTCGAACTGCACCGAGAACCGCTCGAACGTCGGCGGGTGCTCGCGGAGCCACGGGTCGTCGGCGACCACCTCGTCGAGTCGCGCCCGGAACGCCGCCTCGACCTCGTCGACGGTCTCTCCGGGCGCCACGCCGATCCGGAACTCAGCGGTAAGTGTCGCCGGTACCGTCGACGCCCACGAGCCGGCCTCGACCGTTCCGCAGACGACCGGCCACGGCACCGGAAACTCGCCGTACAGGGGGTGCGTCACCGACTCGCCCCGCTCCGTTTCTAAGTCCATGAACGCCCCGCGAATCGCCCCGAACCGCGGGAGCACGTCTTCGCCGCGCCAGGGCGTGGCCGCGTGCGCGCTCCGCCCGGTCAGCTCTAGCCGCGCCATCAGCGACCCCTCGCAGGCGACGATGGGTCGGAGTTCGGTCGGCTCCGCGACGATCGCCGCGTCGCGCTCGAAGGGGTAGGGGTTCGAAAGTGCCGCCGTCGCCGCGCCGTACCCGCCGTCCTCCTCGCCGGCGACCGCCTCGACGACGATCCGGAGGCCGGCCTCGGGCAGATCGATCGCCCCCCGTTCGACCCGGTCACGCACGTCGAGGGCTGCACCGACGCACGCCGCGACACCCGACTTCATGTCCGCAGCGCCGCGGGCGGTGAGAGTCTCGGTTCTCTCGACGCCGTCCTCGCGATCGGCCGCGGTCTCGGCCTTCGTCTCGGTCTCGATCTCGCCCCACACCGGTTCGAAGGGATCAGTCGTCCACTCGGCGGGCTCGGCCGGGACGACGTCGATGTGTCCGTTCAAGACGATTGTGGGAGTGGAAGCGCCGCCCGAGCCGTCGGCCCCGCCCAGCGAGAGCACGCCGGCGACGCTCCGGCGTCCCGCCACGCCGGCGGCGGTGAGGTCGTCCGGGAACGACGGGTGGTCCGCGAGGCGCTCGGCGTCGGCGTCCCACGCGTACGTTTCGAAGCCGAGGTCGGCGAGCCGGTTCTCGACGAAGTCGGCGGCCGCCGCCTCCTCGCCGGCCGTCGAGGCGAACCCGCAGAGGTCGGCGGCGAACGCGCGCATGTCGAAGTCCATGTCTGCGGCGACGGCGGGGGCTCGGAAACCGTTTCGGGTCCGGGTGGCGCGGGCTGGCTCGGGGTGGCGGGGGCGCCGCGATAGCCCCTTCCCCGCGGGCGGTTTCTAAACGTTTATCCGTGGTCTGCTCGTACCCGTTCGTGTCTGGGCCGGTAGCTCAGTTAGGGAGAGCGTCCGGCTTTTAACCGGACGGTCGGGGGTTCGAATCCCTCCCGGCCCGCTGTACCGCCGCGAGCAATATCGCGAGCGGCTGTGCTGTGCCGAGGGAGGATTCGAACTAGGGAGCACGCGGCGCCGAGCGGTAGCGAGGCGACCGTGCGAGTGGGGTTCGAATCCCTCCCGGCCCGTTTTCCTGCAATCAACGGGAGCGACTTCTGTTCCGGAATTACCAGTCCGCGCCGATCCACACCAGCGCGTCCCGCTGCCGGTCAAGGAGCGTTCCGAGGTGGTCGGCCTCGACGGTGGTTAACGTCGCTTCGGACTCTCGAACGAGGGTCCGGACGGGCGAGAGAGGCGTATTCTCATCTCGTGTCCCGTGCCAGACACGGACCGGCACGTCCGGCAGTGTCGGAGCGGACAACGCGTTCGCGAACGCCCGGCTCTCTCGTTCGACCGCTCTCGCGTCTCGTCTGAGGGCTTCGTGAAAGTCGGCTGCCACCGCCTCGGCGACCGAGTCCGACACGGACCGGTCGGTGTACTGTGATACGATCGGGGTCGGCCCGGCGACCGAGGTTAGCGCCTTCGAGAATCGAAACACGATGCGCAGCGCGAACGGGATCGATCCGAGCGCAGAGAGGGCGTTCTCGGCTGGGGGAACCACGGTACTGATCAAGCCGACTCGGGTCGCCCAGCCGTCGCTCGCGGCCGCGAGCGCGAAGGGGCCACCGCCGGAGAAGCCGACGATTCCGGCCCGATTGATCGACTCGGCGTCGAGGAGTTCTGCCAGATCGTCTGTCCAGTCCCGCCACGTCCATCCCGCCGGTGGCGGCGACGAGTGCCCGTATCCGGGGCGATCGGGCACGAGGATCCGGACTCCGGCCTCGGCTGCAGGCGCCGCCAGTAACGCCCCGAACAGTCGCGATCCCGGTGTGCCGTGATGAACGACGACCGGGTGGCCGTTCGGGTCACCGCCGGTAGCGAACGACAGCGTTCGTCCGTCGGAGAGCGTGTGCGTGTCGGTCCGGAGACGCGTAGTTGGAGTCGTCATGACGGGACCGACTCGGGCTTCTCGGGGAGAGGGTAAGGAAATTGTGCTCGAACGAACACGACGGCGACGCGGTGAGGAGCCTCACGGGCGTTGAAGCCGGGGGGAGGAGAGAGCGCGCGCTGTCGTGACCGTTCAGTACCCGAGTCGCTCGCGCACGAGCACGATCGTCGTCCGACCGTCCTCAGTCTCCTGTCGGTAGATGAGCTGTTTGGCGACCGCCGATTCGACGCCGTACGCCTCCTGTGCGCGCTCGTTCTCCAGCGGGTACGCAACCGACTCCAGCCGATCGAGCGCGTCGTCGAGCGTGGGAACGATCTTGTTCACGCCGCTGACGATGACGACGTTGCCGGCGGCGAAGGGATACGCACCGATCCGGCTGCCCGAGAGGTCGGCGGCGACGAGCTCGCCGGTCGTCGAGATGGCGTTGATGCCGCCGAGGAAGTAGTCGGCCGTCTGCGACTGCCGACGTGCAGCCTGTCGCTCCGCGTCGTCGTCGATGCTCCAGATCTGGTCGGGGAGGCTCTCCCACTCGTGGTCGCCCTCGCTGAGCAGGTCGTCGAAGCCGATCTCCTCGAGCGTCGTCGAGTGACCGTTCATCACGGAGACGCCCGCGGGGATCTGGGCCTCGACCGCCTCCAGCGCGTCCGCGGCGTCGTCGACGACGACGACTTCGAACCCGCTCTCCTCGAGGTTCGCGACCGTCTCGGCGACGGTTTCGTCGTCGGGGACCTGGTCGAGCGCGTCGTCGATCGCGGCGTCGTCTGCGTAGTCGGCTTTCTGTTGTGACATTGTGTATCAAATCGAGCGAATCGCACTGCGTCGCACTGGGCACACCGGATCGCACGGGATCGCACCGGATTCGTCTCGTCACTCGAACGGAGGGTCGGACGCCACTTAATCGCTCGCGAACACTCGTGTCGGGTGGTGACACCGGTGTTATCGTCGTGTCGGCGAGACGACTACCCATCGTTCGAGCGACGAGCCCGCGGCTGTGCGGTCGGTTGTGTCCGTCGTCGATAAAAATCGCGTGTCGTCGAGGCCCGAAGGGGGCGCGCGACGGTCGGTCGGCGGGTCGGTTCGGCGTCAGGTCGAAACGGGTGGGGCGCGTGAGTTCTCGCCGAACTTCACATCGCGCCGCCCATTCCACCCATACCGCCCATGCCGCCCATACCGCCGGGCGCGCCGCCGGGGCCGCCCTCGTCGCCGCCGTCGTCGGAGCCGCCGCCCTTGAGGTCGCCGGCCGCGATGACGTCGTCGATGCGGAGGATCATGACGGCCGCCTCGGTGGCGGACTCGATGGCCTGAGTCTTGACGCGGAGCGGCTCCACGACACCCTCGGCCTCCATGTCGATCACGTCGCCCGTGTAAGCGTCGAGACCGGCACCGAACTCGCCGCCGTCGTGGCGGGAGCGGAGGTCGACGAGCGAGTCGATGGGGTCGAGACCAGCGTTCTCGGCGAGGGTGCGCGGGATGACTTCCAGCGCGTCGGCGAACGCCTCGACGGCGAGCTGCTCGCGGCCGCCGACGGAGTCGGCGAAGTCGCGGAGCTGCAGTGCGAGTTCGGCCTCGGGCGCACCGCCGCCGGGCAGGACCTGCCCGTCGAGAAGCGTCGTGCGGACGACGCCGAGCGAGTCGTCGATGGCGCGCTCGACCTCGTCGACGACGTGCTCGGTGCCGCCGCGGAGGATGAGCGTGACGGACTTCGCTTCCTCAACGTCCTCGACGAAGATGCGCTCGTCGCCGCCGATGTCCTTCTGGGCGACGGAGCCGGCGAAGCCGAGGTCGTCGGTCTCGATGTCCTCGAGGTTGGAGACGACGCGGCCGCCGGTCGCGCGGGCGAGGCGTTTGAGGTCGCCGGACTTCGCGCGGCGGACCGCCAGGATGCCCTCCTGGGCGAGGTAGTGCTGGGCCATGTCGTCGATGCCGTCACCGACGAAGACGACATCGGCGTCGATGTCGACGAGGTGGTCGACCATCTCGCGGAGCTGCGCTTCTTCCTGGTCGAGGAACTGCTGGAGCTGGTCGGGGTCAGTGACGTTGACCTCGGCGTCAATCTCCGTTTCCTTCACTTCGATGGCGCCGTCGAACAGCGCGACGTTGGCGTCCTCGACGGCGAAGGGCATGTTCTCGTCGACGCGCTCTTTGTCGACGATGACGCCCTCGACGAGCTCGGACTTGTCGATGGAGCTGCCGACGACCTTCTCGACGGAGACGTTCTCCGTGTCGATGCCGTCGTCGTCTTTGACCGCGAGGACCGCGTCGACGACGAGCTCGGCGAGCAGGTCCTTCGCGTTCTCGGCGCCCTTGCCCGTCATCGCCGTCTGGGCGATCTGGACGAGGGTGTCGTAGTCGTCCTCGGAGACGTCGATGGCCTCCTCGTCGAGGATTTCCTTGGCCTTCTCGGCGGCCTGACGGTAGCCTTGCGCGAGCGTGGTCGCGTGGATGTCCTGGTCGAGGAGTTCCTCGGCCTGATCGAGGAGCTCCCCGGCGACGACGACCGCAGAGGTGGTGCCGTCACCGACTTCCTCCTCCTGGGTCTCGGAGACCTCGACGATCATGTTGGCCGCCGGGTGGTCGATGTCCATCTCTTTGAGGATGGTAACACCGTCGTTCGTGACGACGACGGACCCGCCGGAGTCGACGAGCATCTTGTCCATCCCTTTCGGGCCGAGCGTGGTGCGGACGGACTCCGCGACCGCCTTGCCGGCCGTGATATTCATGTTCTGAGCG
>Ga0208138_100315_pt1 | contig 23712 bp, 23 predicted proteins | sample AntRauMetaRauer3_FD_184786 | JGI IMG/M metagenome (GOLD analysis project Ga0208138, IMG submission 184786) | Saline lake microbial communities from Rauer Lake, Antarctica, in enrichment culture - Antartic Rauer Lake 3 Metagenome Rauer3 (SPAdes)... ...
TACAGTACGCCGATCCGCTTCCTTTAATCCGTCAAGTGGTTGCTTAGACATGTCTGTTACCTACCCGAAATGGGCATCGTCGCATACTCTTGTGTGGCTTCCACCGACCACGAAGTATGCAAGTGGACATATTTCGGATAATATTTATATCTATGGGGTGCTATCTTTTTGAAGGCGAGAATCCAGTGTTTGTGATGGAGGACTTGACGTACATCCGTGAGCGTCTCGACTACGGGAAGTACATGAATCGTCGCCTGCACTCGTGGGCGTTTGCTCGACTGCAAGGGCGCATCGAGGACAAGGCGACGGAAGCAGGCATCCAAGTTGAGTACGTGAATCCGGCGTACACCTCGCAGACGTGCCACTCGTGCCACCGTATCGGTCGGCGGGACTCGCAGGCCGAGTTCAAGTGTCCGAACGACGACTGTCACGTTTCGACGTTTCAGGCCGACATCAACGCTTCCGCGAATATCGCACGACGGGTTGACCCGTGGGGAGAGAGGGTCCCGCTTGACAAGGCGGAACGCGATGACTCGCCTCGGGATGGGAGCGGTTGTGACACCGCCACGACTCACCGTGAGAAGAGCGCACCAGCGCAGATGACGCTCACGGCCTACGAAGAGTCGAAACCCTCTGCCAGCGTTCACGAGATACAGTCTCGTGAGCCAACCAGAACCTCTGGTTCTGGTGACGACGACTACTGGTATTCCCCATGCGTGGGAAGCCTCACCGTTTACGGCGAGGAGGATGTCACTGAATCTGGCTTCAAAAGGAAAGAGGTGGTGGAAAGATGGTGGGTAGGTAATGGCACCGGTGAGGCACCATCATTACTTGAAATAGCGTCGGAAGTGATAAATTTTCGCGCCTGAAAATCAATATCGATATTTTTGAGAACGCTCTCGTGTCGGAGATGGTAAATCATGCGAGTGGTACTGTGTGGTGAGGATTTGTTGATTTCCGTTAGTCCGGATTCTCCGTATCGAGTTGCCATATAAAAACCGCCTTCAGTACGACAACCAGACAATTATGGATAATGGATCGCCCGGCTAATGGGACTGATTACTCAACTCACATCGAAGACTTTGGAGAGACCGACGGCTGGAAGGAAAAACGCGAACGCAGCAATCGACCACTTGATCCCGGCTATCGCAGCAAACGCGGCGGTCAAGATGGTTAGTCCGAGTACGCATGCTCCGACAGCCGGTCCGATCATTTCGGGCGATGGGCTGACGTACGCTGTCCGTAGCGGCAGGCCCGTCCAGATGAGAAACCCAACAAGCAGCGCGACCATGATGGCGGTGTTCAGGGGAGAAATGGGAGTGGCTACGAGCACACCGACAACACCGAATGCCGCGACAGAGGTCCCCGCGATGCCGATAGAGACTGCCAGCCGATCGGTTGCTCCGGTTTCGCTTTCAGCCATATGGGTGACGCACCCAATGTACAGCACGATGATCGCCGGTATCAGAAGTGCTTGCGGCGAGAGTACGGTCGGTGCAACTGCCGCGGCCATTCCGAGGAGAACGTTCATTCCCCTACTACCGCCCATTACGAGGAAGCCGAGCAGCGACCCCTTGAACAGCCCGTCGTACGACACAATCGCAAGCGCGAGGACCGCAGCGACGACGCCAGCGGAGGAGCCTCCGGAGAGGAAAGCGATCCCGACACCGCTCACGAGTAGCGTCGCTCCGAATGCCAGTGCCCGACTCCGGGAGACGTCGCCCGATGGGATCGGCCGCTCCGGGCGATGGAGGGCATCCTCATCTGCGTCAAAGTAGTCGTTGAGCGTCGTTCCCGCGGCGTACAACAGAACGGATGACACTGCGAGGCCGATAATCGTCTCGACTCGGATCGCGTAGCCGAAGCTACTGACGATGGCCGCACCCAAGATCACGTCCGGCGGGGCAGTGAAAAGGTTCGGGACTCGAACGAGTTTGGCAGCGGACGCGAGTGAACTGCGCCACCGCTCAGTTGGTGGGAAACGACCGTCCCACTTGTTCATATCAGTTCGAACGGATGCGTGGCCGTATCAGGTCCAACCATGCTCTTCGAGGTAGTCCATCGCACTGCTGGCAGTTTCGTGGGGGGTCTCCTCGTAAGGGTACAGTTCGATCGTTACGAAGTCGTCATAGCCGCTGTCCTCGAGCGTCTGTAGGAATCCGTTGATATCCATTCCACCGTCGCCGAGCTGGGTGTGCTCGTGGGTCTTATCCGCAGGAATATCTTCGAGGTGATAATGGCCTGTGTAGGTCGACAGTTTGTCGATCAATTCGGCCGGATCCTCGTCGACGCAGTAGAAGTGACCCGCGTCGAAGTTGCAGCCAATCCGTGGCGAGTCGATCTGGTCAACGAACTCCAAGAAATCGTCGGATGTCTCGATTAGCAGCTCGGGTTCGGGTTCAACTAAAACGTCCACCCCAACATCCTCGGCCGTCGGCATGACCGCCCGGAGTCCCTCAAGAAACAGCTCCATCGCGTTCTCTTCTGAAGTCCCGTTCGGGATCGGGCCGCCCGGTGTGAGTGAAATGCTGTCCGCGTCGAGTGCGCTAGCGGTTTTTAGCGCGTTCTTCGTGTGTTCTACGCGCGCGCGTCGATCCTGGGCAGCCGGCTCGAGGAACGATGGGTGGTGGAACCCTTCCGTATCGCGGTCGTACTCGGCTGCTTTGCTCTCAGCGGTGCGTTCGAGTGCACTGAGCATGAACGCATTGCAGTTGCTTACCGAGAGGTCGTTGGTATCGAGCCAGTTCTGGACCTCCGCCACATCATTTTCGTCAGCCGTTCCCGGGAAGAGGTGGGGGTCGTCGAGCAAAATCTCGACGCCGTCGTATCCGATATCGCCGAGCGTCTCGAGGCTCTCTTCCAGTCCATGTTGCTGGAACGCGTTCAACGAGAATCCGAAGTTCATCAGTATCCCTCGTACTCAAAGTTCGGCGACTGGTCGAAGAACTCGTAGGGATTCTCAAAGACAACGCTCCGAACCTCCTCCCGGTCCCAGCCACGATCCAGCATCTTATCGCGCGCCTTCGGAACGGCAAGTGGGTCGGACGGATCCCAATCTGCCGCACTGTTGAGCATCATCTTGTCGGTGCCATACTCCTCAAGCAGATCAATGGCGGTATCATCGTCTATCTTTCCGGGATAAAGTGTGAACCCGATCCAGCAGTCGGTCTGAGAGGTGATGTCGATCGTATTCTCCGTGTTGTGATCGATGACGATCCGTTCCTGGGTGACATCCTCGTCACGGATCATCTCGACGATACGCTCGGTTCCCTCGGGCTTGTTCGTGTGGGGCGTATGTACCATGACGGGGAGCTCACGCTCCTCAGCCATGCGAAGTTGCCGTCGGAAGGCGTACTCTTCCTCTTCAGTCCCCTGATCGAGCCCGATCTCGCCGACCCCAACGACGTTGTCTCGATCAAGATACTCAGGGATACGGTCCATAACTCGCTCAGCCATCTCCGGGTAGTTGGCCTCTTTCGGTTCAAGTCCGATCGTTACGTAATGGTCAACACCAGCCGTCCTGTCCGCACGCTTCGTCTCAAAGTCGATGATTTTCTCGAAGTAATCGAAGAACGACTCCGCATGCTGCTTGTCCTGTCCGCTCCAAAATGCGGGCTCGATACAGCACTCCACGCCCGCTAAGCGCGCGCGATCATAGTCATTGGTGCTTCTAGATATCATATGCATATGCGGGTCGATGATCGGTACTGACATGATGTACAGACACATATTCGTCCTACTATAATTATCTTTTTGTCTCATTCTCCGATCCGGCTGAGTGTACGCTGCTGCGGTCTCAGCACGGGCATATATAATGATGGACCTGTAACAGGGAAGTATGCCTGAGTACTGCCCCCACTGCGGTACCGCCATAAGTTCTGTCCGGCGAGAGCCCGAACAAGAACGGCCCTACGAAGTCTGGTTGTGTGAGGACTGCGATGAAGAGTGGAGGCATCCAGAAGAGACGATTCTGGACAAGAAGCTTGACTTTAGCGGGAACGGAGAACAGCTTTCACGTCGAGAGTCAGACACCGACATGACGTGGTGATACTCGGTCGTGCTAACTGAGAGACCAGACTGGGCTGTGCTGACCGCAATAAAAAGCAATCTCAGTCGGTCTCTGTATCGATCAGTAGTGTGAATTTAGACGTTGGTCCGCACATTAAGAACCCCGTTGGAAGTAATTTATTGAGTGGCCACTCAATACAGTCTCATTTTGTCTGAGTGTCAAACCTTAATTAAGCTGAAAATTCATAATTGAATATAGTATAGTACTAAAAATATTATAAACTATCATGGTATCTTCTCCTGTGGTATAAATTTACACTCCATTGAATGTCAGGGAGGTATCTAAAGTGACGAATTTCTATTGAGCCAAATCATTATATACACATAGAATAATCGGGTGGTATGACAACTGGAGTCTGGTTAGTCGGAGCGAGAGGTAACGTTGCAAGTATCTCAATGGCGGGAGCGCGAGCTATCGCGAGCGGAGTCGTCGACTCGACAGGAATGGTGACGGCCAGAGAGCCGATGACGTCGCTCGATCTACCAGCCGTCGACGACCTCGTTTTCGGCGGCCACGATATTCGAGAGCAGAGCATCGAGCAGACGGTCGAAAAGGCGAATGAGGCGGGCAATGTCCCAGACAAAGAGACACTAGATGCAGTCCGTGAGGACCTCCGCGAGATCGACGAACGAGTGACCATAGGCACAGCGAGGCAGTGTGGCCAAGTCGTTGAGGATCTCTCCGACAACGAGGTGGGCGACAAAGGGACGGTCGCAGATATCGTTTCACAGATCCAGAGCGATTACGAGGCGTTTGCGGAAGAACAAGACGTCGATCGGCTGGTTGTCGTCAATGCCGCGTCGACTGAACCGCCAATAAAGGAAGCTGAGAAGTTCGATACCTTAGACAAGCTCGAAACTGCGATTGAGAACGACGACCCGGACCTGCCGGCTAGTGCGCTGTATGCGTACGCCGCGCTGGTCGACGAGCACCCGTACGTCAACTTCACACCGAGTACAGGGTCGTCTCTCGGCGGATTACGGGAATTAGCCTTACAGAATGATGTTCCACACATGGGCCGCGACGGCAAAACCGGCGAAACGCTCGTGAAATCCGCCCTTGCGCCGATGTTCGCCGGTCGGAACCTCCAAGTGCTCTCCTGGGAAGGCCACAACATTCTCGGTAACAGGGACGGACTCGTCCTAGAGGACGATGCCAACAAGGAAGGAAAGATCGAGAGCAAGGGGAATCTCCTCGATCAGATGCTGGGGTACGATCACCACAACGCGGTTCGGATCGATTACACACCGTCGCTCGGCGACTGGAAAACCGCATGGGATCACATCCACTTTCAGGGGTTCCTAGGGACCAAGATGAAGATGCAGTTCACATGGGAGGGATCGGACTCTGCGCTCGCTGCCCCGCTCGTGCTCGATCTGATTCGGCTCATTGCGTTCGCCGACGAACAGGGTGAAGGAGGAGAACAGCCACAACTCGCCTCCTTCTTTAAATCGCCGCAAGGCGTCGACGAGCACGATCTCTCCAGGCAGTTGCAGAAGCTCTACGATTACGCCGAACAGCATCTGGACGACACACAGCCACTCAGCGAAATCGCCGAATAATGTCACAACGTTCCGATACTGACGCGAAATCAAGGAATCCAGTTGCCGAGCGTGTGATCGTCCTCGATATCGTTGGCTTACAGCCTCAGCACCTTGAGAACGGGCTTGCACCCAACATCCAGCAGTTCATCGATAACGACTCAGTGGCGTCGCTCAAACCGCCATTCCCGGCGGTTACTGTCCCCGCCCAAACGACGCTGGCGACCGGACAGACGCCCGCTGAACATGGTGATGTTGCGAACGGGGAGTACGACCGTGATGAGGATATGGTCGCGTTCTGGGAGCGGGATCGAGCGTCTCGGGAGCGCGTGTGGGAGGCCGCGAGCGACGAAGCGAATCTGACGACCGGCGCGCTCTTCTTCCAGCACCTCATCGGGACATCGGCTGATGTCGCCGTCACGCCGTCGCCGATCGAGGACGAGAACAACGACATGATTGAGATGAACTGCTGGACGAACCCGGACGATTTCTACGACGATCTCCGGGAACAGTACGGCCACTTCCCGCTGCACAACTACTGGGGGCCGGCAGCCAACGAGGCCAGCAGCGAGTGGATTCTCGACGCCGCGCGGGAGTCAATTGATCGGCACGATCCTGACCTGCTCTGGGTCTACGTGCCGCATCTAGACTACGACGCCCAGCGACACGGTCCGCATTCGGAGGAACTCAAAGAGGCTGTAGCGACCATCGACGACATGATCGGAGAGTTTCTGGAGTGGCTCGGGACAACAGATCGCTGGCATGAGACGGTCGTTAACCTTGTCAACGAGTACGGGTTTCATCCCGTCGACACGCCAGTATTTCCGAACCGCGCGCTCCGCGAAGCAGAACTGCTTTCGGTGAAAAACGACGGACAGAGTGGCGAAGAAATTGATCTCGCAGCGTCTCAAGCGTTCGCGATGGTCGACCATCAGATAGCTCACGTCTATACCGACGCGCCAGACGAAGCCCGTCGCGTTCTGGAGAAACTCCACGGAATCGACGCCGTTCTTGGTGTCGACGGGAAACAAGAGCGCAACCTCGATATCCCGAGTGCCGGCGATCTCGTGCTCGTGGCGAATTCGAACGCCTGGTTCCAGTATTACTGGTGGTTGGACGACGGTTCAGCCCCGTACTACGCGACAGATATGGACATCCACGCGAAACCAGGCTTCGATCCTTGTGAACTGTTCTTCGGTGATACAGGGCTCGCATCGCTCGATCCGACGAAAGTATCCGGATCGCACGGCCGGGTCGACGAGGAAGCCTACGGAATCTACGGGCTCGGTGGCCCCGCAGCACCCGAGCTCGCACTCAACACTAACACCGTCAACGCGCGCGATGTCGCGCCGACAATTACGGATCTACTTGGGATCAACGATTCGATTTCCCTGTCGTTCGATCGACCGTCGCTGTTACAGTAGACTGGTACAAGGAAAATGCTCTACCTCAACGGCACGCGTCAGTGCCATTCACTTTTTGACGGGTGAGCTCGGAATTCGGTTCTCCTCTGCTGTTCGCATGGTAACGGTAGAGCTGAATATACCGTTGGTTAGTTGTGTCCCTGATTGGGAACCGATTTGGACTCTTTGCTGACTATCTCGTTCAACCGCAATACAGCACTACGAGTAATACTTTCATGTCAGTATGGAATTAAAACGTCGTTCGACTGCCACAGAGCTTCTTTACTTCCCTCGATCGAGAAGGATGTTCCAGATCACATTACAATCGTACGAGTGTAATTCACACTCATTCAGTAATACCGATAATTCCAGTTTGAGAGACTGTAGAGGGAGTAATCCTGATTGAAGACATAATTTAATTATTATGAAATAGAATAGAATGGGAGTAAAAGAAAAAACTAGCCAGAGTATTACTGAATACCGATGAGTTATGATGGCAGGTACTATTCAGATACGCTGATTCCATGTGAAAGCGAACGATCTCAGCCACTCATCAGCAGTTTCTGCGTTGACGTTGCTGAAACAGTTTGAGAATCTATCAGCTCTGCGTTTTATCTGGTAAATAGTACGTTCGATGTTGTTTCGATTTTCATGTCGTTCGTCTCTAAAATCGAGGTCGTGTTTCGACAGGCTCGTTGGTATGAAGCCGATCAGCTACGAAAACAGTCGCATCATGTACACCGTGTTTGTCACGGAGCCCAGCGAAAGCCGGTCTGTAAGGGCGTCATTTGTTGTCGGCTCAAGCTTTGTGTGGAGCAATCGCTCGTTTTTGGATCGACAGCAGCGTACAGCCAATAGTGTTCATCGTCAAATCAGAGCACAGTCTCATCGACCACAATGTAATTCGCACTGCGACCTGATTTCGGCTATATATCGTCTTTATGTACCCATTATGAGTAAGAGAGCGAACCGATCAACACCGAATACCTCAAGAAACGAGACAGTATCCGAAATCGATAATCCAGCCAAATGAAGCTAACTACTGCGCTTCATCAACAATCGCGGTGTTACCTCTCGCTTCACAAGCACTACGTTGGTCTCGTCGAAACAGCCGCCGAGGTGAACGTTTACGTGCATGAATCACTGTGAAAACTCGCCGTCTCGCTGGCCGAACAGCTATCGGAGGATCCACATCGAATTCGCGATACATTTTTCGAAGAACTGTCGCACGTGTTCACGGAACGCGAGATCGTCGAGCTACTGCTGTTCGCCAGCCTTGAGGTTGGGCTCGATCGTTTCTGTATCGCTCTCGAACTCCAGCCGACCGATAACAGTGCGTATCGCGATAGCGTCGAATATCCGATGGAGAACCCACGTCCGAAGACAGAGTGATCGACGGCAGGCGTGAACAACTGCTCTGTGGGCAATCATGGCAAACGTACGCTCAGATCCTGCATCGGGGGCAACAGTGAAGATATGATCGAGTCCCACCGTCGTCTGCGAGGGCGTCGACGACGTGGACGCAGTCACTGCGGGCGGTATCTCGCTGGCATCGATCTCGAACGATGTCTGATCGAGCGGTTCGTCGGCACCGGATCTATCGGCGGTGTCACTCGTCAGCTCGAACAAACAGAGGACGCCCTCATCACCAGTGACGCTACTCGTCGAGGGGAATACTCGCTGATACACGTCACCGACACGCCTGTACTTAGCTGAATTGAGGCGCTAAGCCCCCTTCCTCAGCGAGCGACGACCAAACGGGAGGCGCGAGCAGGGAGGGGATACAGCGCCGCACAGTTCCCATACACGATTCGGTGGCAGGCCCACAGGCCCACGCAATCACAACGTTTTTGCAATAGGATAGCATAATATTAACTGAACCCAATAGAGTACGACCTCGACTCGGGAGCGCACTCGAGGTATTCCCTGCACTACCACCTGATACTCACCACGAAGTATCGGCGCGGAGTGCTAACCGAGGAGCGAACCCAATTCATTCACCAGGTCATCAGCGGGTTCACGGACAACTACGGTGTCGAACTGACGAACCTCGACGGCGAGGACGACCACGTACACATCCTCTTCCGAGCGAAACCAACCACAGACCTCGTGAAGTTCATCAACACGGCCAAGGGCGCGACCGCCCGCCGTATCCGCAACGAGTACGCAGACGAACTCAAGACCGAACTGTGGGGCGACTCGTTCTGGAATGACTCGTATTGCCTCATCTCGACGGGGCAGGTGTCGCTGGATGTGCTGAAACAGTACGTAGAGGACCAACGCGAGTAGAATGTACTACGCCTACAAGTACCGTCTCAAGCCGTCCGACGCCCACTGCGAGGAGTTGGACCGCCACCGAGACATTTGTAGGCAACTCTACAACCACACGCTCTACCGACTCAACGAGTACCAAGACGACCACGACGAACTGCCGTCCATGACTACCCTGCGGTCGGAACTCCCCGACCTCAAGCAGTGGTGGGACGACCTTTCGGATGTGTACTCGAAAGTTCTCCAAACCGTCGTCGAACGGTTGTTCGACAACCTCAAAGGACTCTCCAAACTCAAGGAGAACGGCTACCGCGTCGGCCAACTCAAATGGAAGCCGCCACGGGAGTTCCGCAGTTTCACGTACAGCCAGTCTGGCTTCAAGCTCGACAAGAAGGGCGGTCAGGCTGTGCTGTCACTCTCGAAACTCGGGGACATACCGATTCGGCTCCACCGCGCCATCCCCGACGACGCGACACTCAAACAGGTCACGATCAAGAAGGAACCGACGGGCGAGTGGTTCGCCACCTTCGGCGTCCAAATGGACCGTGAACCACCTGAACCGCCTGAAAACCCCGAGAAGTGCATCGGTATCGACGTTGGGATTCTCACGTACGCCCACGACACCGACGGCGCGGCGGTCGGGTCGCTCGACCTCTCAGGCGAACGCGACCGCTTGGAGCGCGAGCAATGGAAACTCTCGCGCAAACAGCATGGGTCGAACAACTACGAGAAGCAACGGCGTCGCGTCGCGGAGTGTCACGCCGACCTCCGACGGAAGCGCCGCGACTTCTTGCACAAGCTCTCAGTGTACTATGCGCGGGAGTACGAGCTCGTGGCGGTCGAAGACCTGAACGTGAAGGGGATGATGGAATCGCCGTCGAACAGCCGCAACACTGCATCTGCCGCGTGGCGAACGTTCCTCTCGTTGCTCAAATACAAATGCGAGCGCGAAGGAACGCACTTCGTCGCGGTCAACCCGAGAGGGACGACCAAGGAGTGCGCGGCGTGCGGCGTTTCGACCGACAAGCCGTTGTGGGTCCGTGAACACTCCTGTCCCGCGTGCGGGTTCGAGGCTGACAGGGACGCGAACGCGGCGTGGAACATTCTTTCTCGCGGTCTACAAGATGTAGGAGTGGGACACTCCGAATCAACGCCTGTGGAGACTGCACTCCCTGTGGATACACCTGTATCTGCAAAGCGCGTCGTGGAAACAGGAAGCCCTACCCTCAAGGAGCGAACGGCGTCAGCCGTGAGCGAGTAGGGTAGGGTAGTTCACATATCGACCCACCGATCCGTCTTGTCGCTCTGCGCGATGGCATCAAGAACGCGCTGAACAGCCAATCCGTCTTGGAAATTCGGATGATACTCGGAGCCCTCGGCGACCGACGTGAGGAACTCGTAGTTTTCGTGAACGAACGTGTGCTCCCAGCCGATAGTGTGTCCCGGCGGCCACCAGTGGTCGATGTAGGGGTCGTCCGGTTCGGTCACGAGGATTGTCTCATAGCCACGGTCGTCTCCGCGGAGCACCTCCAGTTCGTTGAGTCGTTCAAGATCGAAGCGTAGGCTCCCTTTCGAGCCGTTCACCTCGATCGTGTGGGCATTCTTCTGACCGTTGGCGAAGCGGGACGCCTCGAAGGTCCCCATCGTGCCCCCTTCGAAGGTCGCTTGAGCGGAGTAAGCGTCATCGACCGTAACCTCCCGGGTCTCGACGCTGTCTTGGCTCTTCGCGTCGAGACCACCGCTGTCTCCGCTTGGCACCGGACGTTCGTCGACGAAGGTGTGGAGGTGTCCACTGACGCGTTCGATTCGGTCCCCGAGTAGGAACTGCGCGAGGTCGATCGAGTGCGCACCCAAGTCGCCGAGAGCACCGCTGCCGGCCAGCTCCTTGCTGTTCCGCCACGACCAGGGCGACTGTGGATCGACGAGCCAGTCTTGGAGGTAGGTGGCTCGGATGTGGTGAATCTCGCCGAGAATTCCGTCGTCGATGAGCCGCTTTGCGTACCTGATAGCCGGCACGTACCGATAGTTAAACGCGATCGCGGCGGGGACATCTGCGTCGTCAGCCGCCGCTGCCATCCGTTCGGCATCGTCCGTCGTCGCCGCGAGCGGTTTCTCACAAAGGACCGGGACACCTGCCTCCAGTGCGGCGATAGTCGGCTCGGCGTGAACATGATTCGGTCCCAAATTATAGAAGACGTCGACCTCGTCGATGGCCTCCTGCCAATCGGTCGTTGTTCGAGCGAATTCGAGCCGGTCGGCGGCGTCTGCGAGGGCCTCCTCATCGCGACCGACGAGAATATCCCGCTCGATCTCCGGCGCCTCCGGGAAGAACATGGGAAGTCGGGCGAGCGCGTTCGAATGGGCCTTCCCCATGAACCGGTAGCCGAGCATCCCGACAGTAACAGTCATTGTCTCAAGCCCAGTAGGCGTCGTCCGGCTGTGTTTCGAAGACGGCTTTCTGGAGCACGTCGACAGCCCGTTCTAGCCCTTCGCGGCTCGACGTGAGCGAATCCTCGTGTTCGATAGAGAGGGCCCCCTCGTAGCCGACCATCCGGAGCGTGGAGACGATATCCTTCCAGTGACCCTCGCCATGGCCGTACCCGATCGAGCGGAACAGCCATGAGCGGTCGGCCTCCGCGGTGTACGGCTCTGTGTCGAGGACGCCCTTCACGCGAGCGTTCGCGTCGTACACTTTCGTGTCTTTGGCGTGGAAATGGTGGATCGCGTCTCGTTCGCCCAGAAAGCGAATCGCCTCAGTAACATCGATCCCCTGCCAGTAGAGGTGCGAGGGGTCGAAGTTGGCACCGATTCGGTCGTTTGTCGCCTCACGGAGCCGCATCAGCCCGGTAGGCTCATACACCAGCATGTTCGGGTGCATCTCGATACAGATATTCACTTCGTGGTCGTCGGCATACTCCGCCAGAGCAGTCCACGTCGGCACGGCAACCTCCTCCCACTGGTAGTCGAGCGCCTCAGCGTGTTCGGGCGGCCACGGCGCTGTGATCCAGTTCGGAACCTCGTCATCTGGTCCACCTGCAGGGAGCCCCGAGAAGGTGTTGACGTTTTCCACCCCCAACTGATCGGCGAGGCGGATTGTCTCTCGGATCTCTGTTACTGCTCGCTCGGCTCGGTCATCGTCCGGATGAAGCGGATTGTTGTGCGTCGATAACGCGCTAATCTCAAGATCGTGTTCGTCGACCATCCCGAGCAACTCTTGCTGTGCCGCTTCATCGTCGAGGTACTCCTTACGCGTGAGGTGGCTATCACCTACGAACCCGCCGCAGCCGAACTCAACCGCACCGACCCCGATTCCGGAGAGGTATTCCAGCGTCTGATCTAACGGTTCTTCACCCAGTGCCACTGTTAGGACTCCTACATCCATAAGCGCCAGATATCCCCATTCGGAAATAAAATTATGGCAAAACATTCTTATATCTCAAATTCTCGCGCAGAGCCACGCCGAAGTATTTCCACTCGGTTATCGTCAGGAGTCGATGGATCACCTGCCCGCCGAACAACGAGTCGTCGAAGAGGCTCTCGAACGCGATCACAGTGATATATCTGGCTTACATATTGTAAATATATTGTGACGATAACGTTCTATTGAGCTAATAAATTACGAGCGTATATTTGTAATGGATGCTGCTAAAACCAGCACAATATAATGTATTAATGATTATGTTCCTCTTCGTTCTCATTATGTGAATTCGTTCTCACCCAAGCCGATACTCCACCGCGAACAACAGTTGGCTTCTCTTACAGCGCTGACTCGATCTCGTCAACGGCGGCAAACAGGGGTTCGGCAAACTCACGTTCTAACCGGGCAAGGCTGTTCTGGTACTTCGGGCCTCCGACGCTCACCCCTCCAACAATTCCTCCCTCGTCGTCGTGGACGGGAGCTCCAATCGCGACAAGACCGGGAGCGAACTCCTCATCAACGACGGCGTACCCCTGTGGCTCGTACTTATCCAGCACGTCGAATAGCTGATTACGGTCCGTAATTGTCTCCCGGGACTCGCGTGGGAGGCCCCAGTGATCCAATATTGCTTCAACCTCGTCTCGATCGAGCTCGGCGAGGATCGCTTTACCTGCAGCGGTGTTGTGAAGATGATACTCCGAACGGTAACGAGCGTTTATCTCACTTGCATTCTCGTCGGCCGACGCGCCGTAGCAGGTGAGCAGTCGCCCGTGCTCGAGGATGGTGAAGTTCGCTTCCTGCTCTGTTGTGCGCGCCAAGCGATCGATGACCGCTTGGATATCCTCTCCGGTTGGATACCGGTGTCTCGTCCGTTCACCTAAAAGCGCCACCCGGAAACTGACGTGATAGATTCCGTCTTCTTTGACGAGATAGCGGCTTTCCAAGAGCGTGTTGAGGTGACTGCAGATCGAACTCTTCGAGCTGTCGACCATCCCATCCAACTCGTTGAGCGTGAGCCCGTCGTGTTCGAGGATGAGCCGCAAAATCTCTAGCGAGGCCTCGGTCGTCTTGAGCCGTCGCCCGGTCACGTTACCGATCATGTGCAGCCCATGACCACGATCGATAATAATTGTTGTCATAATGTAAATTCCCCTTCCGCTCACGCTTCCCCCTCAGTAGGCCTCCGTCTTAGATCGCCCTCGACCGCTTCACCCATCCGATCCGCGTAATTGCTTCCGCGCCGAGCTCACCGAGGAGACTTGCCGCCTCAAGGTCGTGCTCTTCGAAGGCATCGACGACGACGTCGCCGGCGCTAAGGACGCCGTGGCTTCCGATCGGGGCGTACAGCCCTGACCGAAGGGCTCCTCGGTTGTGGTCGTCGCCGGTATCCTTGTGGTCCTCGTGAATGACGGGTGTTCCGGTTCGGTACGTTTCTGCGGCTGGAGTGTCCTCGGTGACTGCGTAATTCGGGCGGTCGCCCGCACGCTCTAAACATTCTTCGGTTGCTTCAACAGTCTGAAGGATGCTTCGGTTCTCATCAACCAATCGAACGGTGGTATTTACGAGACCAAGGACATTTTTTGCGGCGTCAGCGAGCAGCTCTGCGACCTCGTCCTTCGAACTAGCATTCCTGAGGTCTTGACTCGTCCGCCGAAGGATCTCGATGCGCTGTTCTTGTCGTTTCAGGTCGGTTACGTCCCGGACAATCCCTTGTAGCATGACGGTCTGGCCGTCCTCCATAATCGGCGCACAGCGGAACCGCATCGTGCGCTCCGTCGTCCGTTCGCTGGCATATCCCACGTCGACGGAGAACGATTCACCGCGTTCGACCGCTTCCGAGAGACGTTCAAACACCTTCCGTTGGTCCGTCTCCGCGTACTGTTCGATCACATCCGGTATCGGTGCCGTGTCGAGTCCGTGGATCCGTCTTGCCTCTTTGCTCCACCAAAGCTCTTCTTCGCCGACGTCGTATGTCCAGACGCCAACTTCGGCGAGCTGTTGTAGTGTTGTGAGCGTCTCCGCCGCCTGTCTCTCGAACGCGGGGGGAACTGTGCTCGACACCTCGATTTGGTCCCAGTCTGGGGATTCGGTCATGAATATCACCATGTAGCAAGGACATGATAATAAATCCTCAGGCAAGTCCCCTGAGCGGAAGGTACTGTGAGAGACCGAGATATCCGTCGCTCTACGGCCCGACAGACACTTTCCCCCGTGCGATTCCACCGCCGGGCGGTACGACACGATAGTAACCCGAATGTTCATTATGGTTTACGGTGTCATCTCGCACGCCATGAGACAAAAGCGCATGCAGCGCAGTATGCCAGTGGAGCGGCCTCGTGTAGACCGTGCAGAATCGACGACGAACTGTCAACGCAGTCTACCGACCTTCGGGGCCGGACTGGCTCGACGCCCTCGGTCCATAGTGGGGCGACGATGAGCGTTTACATCGTTGGCACGCTCGACACGAAAGGTGAGGAGACCGGGTTCGCTCGTGACGTTATCGAGGCAGAGGGCATCGAAGTCTGTCTCGTTGATGTCGGCGTGATGGGCGATCCCGAGATCGATCCGGACATCGGCGCGGCCGAAGTGGCGGCGGCGGCCGATGCGGAACTCGACGCTCTTCGTGAGGCCGGTGACCGGGGGCAGGCCGTCGAGGTGATGGGTGACGGCGCCGCTGCCATCGTAACGCGCGCCCATGAGGAGGGGCGTCTCGACGGCGTCCTCGGGCTGGGAGGGTCAGGAAACACGTCGATGGCGACTGCGGCGATGCGCGCGCTTCCAGTCGGCGTGCCAAAGCTGATGGTTTCGACGGTGGCTTCGGGGGACACGGAGCCGTACGTGGGATATGCCGATATCGCGATGATGTACTCCGTCGCCGACATTGAGGGGCTCAACCAGCTTTCACGGACCGTCATCGCGAACGCGGCGCTCGCGATGGTTGGGATGGTCGATCGGGACCCCGATGTGGAGACGGCGGAGAAGCCGACGATCGGCATCACAATGTTCGGTGTGACCACCCCGTGTGTACAGACGGCTCGCGAATGGCTCGAAGAGCAGGGGTACGAGACTATCGTGTTCCACGCGACCGGGACGGGTGGGCGTGCGATGGAGGCGCTGATCGAGGAAGGCGTCATCGACGGTGTCCTCGACACCACGACCACGGAGTGGGCGGACGAGCTCGTGGGTGGCGTCCTCTCTGCCGGTCCCGATCGGCTCGACGCGGCCGGCGAAGCGGGAATCCCGCAAGTGGTTTCGACCGGCGCACTCGACATGGTCAACTTCGGTCCGGAGTCCTCCGTGCCCGACGAGTTCGATGATCGACTCTTCCACGTCCACAACCCGCAGGTGACGCTGATGCGGACAACGCCAGAGGAGAACGCTGAACTCGGACGGATCATCGCAGAGAAGCTCAATGCGGCGACCGGCCCTACTGCGCTGGCGCTTCCACTCTCGGGCGTCTCGATGCTCGACGCGCCTGGAGAACCGTTTCACGATCCGGAGGCCGACGCGGCGTTGTTCGATGCACTCCGCGAACACAGCAACGAGAACGTAGCGTTGATCGAGTTAGACGCGAACATCAACGACGACGAGTTTGCACTCGCGCTTGCGAAACAGATAGACCAGTATATGGACGGATCTGCCGGGTCGTGAAGCCCAGAAGATGGGGCGGGTTTATCGGGTTAAGCCCAGAAGATGGGCGGGTCTATGGGGTCGTTAGCACCGAATATCACTCGGCGTCTCAGCGAGACGATACCCACCGTTCTCATTGATGCCACAAACTGGTGGCTTGCGGAAGTTTTGTGGTTCGGCCGGAGAGCCGACTCGGCCGAAGCCGTGTGTGATGCCAACCACCACAAGATTTAATTGCTTCTTCTCACCATGTCTCTACGACCGTTGCGAAAAACCATGACGAAAAAGCAAACGCAAACAGACAGCTCGAGGAGACAGTACTTAAAAGCCATCGGCGCAACTGGCCTCGCCGCCGGTATCGCCGGGTGTTCAGACGGCAATGCCGGCGACGGCGGTGACGGCAGCGACGGCAGCGACGGCAGCGACGGCAGTAATGGGAGTGGCGGCGGAGACGGCGGGGACAGCTACGAGGCCATCGGAAATTTCCCGCCCGAGGGAGACACCGTGGCGATCGGGTTCAACGGGCCGACCTCCGGCGCGTTGGGTCCCGACGGACAGGACCAGGAGAAAGGCTTCGACCTCGCGGTCCAGCACCTCAACAACGGCGGCGGGCTCGTCGATTACTGGGATCGAGTGAGCGGTGACGGCATCATGGGCTACGAGGTCGAGCCCACGAGAGCTGACACGACCGGCAGCGCCGACACCGCACAGGACAACATCGAACGGATGATCCAGCAGGACAACATCCAGTTCTGGACAGGCGGCATGTCCAGTACGGTGACGCTGGCCATGCAGAACGTCGCGCAGCGGGAGAAGGTCCCGTTCATGGGAGGGAACTCCACGTCCTCCGGAATCTCCGGAGAGAACTGCTCTCGGTACTACTTCCACCCGACGTTCCACGCCGAGATTATCGGGATGGCGATGGGCGAGGCGGCGCCCTCGGTCCTCGGCGAGGACCGCGAGCTGTTCCATATCTACATAGACTACTCGTACGGCCAGTCGAACCGAGACGCCGCCCGGAAGTACCTCACGGAGAACGGCCCGTGGGACCACGCCGGCGAGGCCGCCATCGCGGAGGGCGAGACGGACCACAGCTCGCAGATCCAGGCGCTCGAAGAGTCCGGCGCCGACACGCTGTACTTCTCTAGCTTCGGCGGCCTCGCCGCCAGCGGCCTCTCGCAGCTGAGCGACGCCGGACTGGCCGACGATATCGACGTGATCATCCCGCACGTCAGCGCGTTCACGCTCGACCCGCTCGGCGCCGACGCGGAGGGCGTCCTCGGCATGGAGCCGTGGAACCCCGCCGCCGACAACGAGGCGAGCCAGGTGTTCATCGACGCGTACCGAGACGAGTACGACGAGACGCCCAACCAGAGCTCGATGCACACCTACGAGTCGATGATGGTGTACGCCGCCGCCGTCGAGGAGGCGGAGACGTTCCACCCGCCGACGGTGGTCCGCACACTCGAGGACTTCGAGTGGAGCCTCGCGTGGGGCGACTCGACCTTCCGAGAGGCCGATCACCAGGTCGAGCGCCCGTGGTACCTCGTGCAGGGTGTCGGCGACGACCGCGCCGAAGAGCTTGGCATCCGGACCGAAGTCATCGAGACGACCGAGCCGCTGATCTACGGATCCGACGAGTTCCCGGCGTCGGAGTGCGCGATGGACGAAAACGAGTACGGCGACGAGTAACCGCAGTCGCGACGGTTTTTTAAATCGGGTCGTACGACCTGTCTCGTTTTCCGGTTTTTTTTTGCGTTCGACGCGTCGGTTGGCTCACTAAAGCGGCTCGCGACAAGGCGGACCGTTCTCACGGGGAGAGTCACCGAATCACAAGATTAACGTACCGAAGAAATGATGGACAATCGTGAAATACATGAGACAGCTAATTCGGTCCGGTTCGAGGTGGCTGGGATGACTCTCGACGCAGCCGTCGGGTTCATATTCATCGCCTTGAGCGTCGCATCGTTGTATCTGCTGGTCGCCATCGGTCTGTCAATCATTTTCGGATCGCTTAAGTACGTGAACATGGCTCACGGAGTCCTCTATCTCGGGGGCGCGTACTTCGGACTCCTCATCGCGTCCAGCGAGGAGTATGGCGGGCTCCTCTCAGAGTACGGGGCGCTCGGTCTCGACTGGGGGTTCGTACCCGCCTTGATTTTGACGCCGATCGTCTTCTTCGTCCTCGGCGTGGCCATGGAGCGGTTCCTCGCGAAGCCGTTCTACGACCGCGATCTGCTCGATCAGCTGTTGGTCACGTTCGGCGTTCTGATAGCGGCTCAGGAGCTCTTCGCTATCGTCTTCGGTCGGACGGGGACGATATATCCGCGACCTGAGTGGCTCGCAGGTGCGATCTCGCTTCCCCTGATCGGAACGCCGCCCGGGATGAGTTCGGCGTCGACGATACGGGTGCTCGTCGTGACGCTCACGCTGGTGCTCATCGCGGTCATCTTCGCGTTCTTCAAGTACACCGACTACGGCCTCGCGGTGCGGGCCGGGACCGAAGACTCCGAGATGGCCGAGATGCTCGGCATCCGCGTCGGTCGCCCCTTCCTGCTGATCTTCGCGATCGGAGCCGCGTACGCGGGACTCGCCGGGGTCCTCGGCGGCTCGCTTTTCAACGTCACCACCGACATCGGGATGGAGATCATCATCCCGTCGCTGGTGATCGTGATCATGGGCGGCGTCGGAAGCCTCCGCGGAACGGTCGTCGGCTCGCTGCTCGCCGGCCTCGTGTTCGCGGTGGCAACGGTGATTGAACCGAGCATGACCAACGCCAGCATCTATCTGCTGGCGATCGTCGTGCTGACAATTAAACCGAGCGGTATCTATCCCTCTGCGAAGATAGGACAATGAGTACTGATAACGTACAACCCGGAGTCGAGGACGAATCGTCGCTGATTAGCTTGGACAGGTGGGACCGGATCAAACACACCGAGCGCTTCATCTTCCTGATCTCGGTGGGGTTCGTCCTCACGTTCTCGTACCTCTTCAGTCGTGCACCCGTCGTCTCGGAGGTGGCACAGGGGTATCACGGGCTCACGATCACGATCCTCATCTGGTCCATCTTCGCGCTCGGATTCAACCTCCTGTTGGGACAGACCGGGCTCCTCTCGTTCGGGCACGCGATGTTCTTCGGGACCGCGAGCTACGCGACCGCGCTGTTCTCGATCCACGTGTTCAACGAGCCGCTCACGATCGTCATCGTCGGGGTGCTGTCCGCGGTGGCCATCGGGGCGGTCGCGGCGCTCATCCTCCTCCGGCTCCACACGGTGTACTTCGCCATCGTCGCGCTCGCGATCGGTCAGTTCCTCTACTTCCTCGCGAGTAGCCCGCTCGAGGGGATCACGGAGGGGATAAACGGGCTCGAAGTGACTCGAACGCCGCTCCTCGGAGTCGTCGACCTCGACCACGAGTACGCGGGGGTTCTCGGGGAGCTCGTCGTGAACAACCTGTACCTCTTCGTCGGCGTCTTCTTCGTCGCCGTCGTCATGTTCATCACTCGGATTCGGAAATCGCCCTACGGACTGATCTTCAAGGCGATCCGCGAGAACGAGACTCGAGCCTCGTTCGTGGGGCTCGACGTCTGGCGCTACAAGTTCTCCGCGTTCCTCCTCTCGGGAGGGATCTCAGGGCTCGCCGGCGCGCTGCTGGCGGTCAACACGCAGTTCGCCGGCGTCGAACGTCTCTACTGGTCGATCAGCGGCGACGTCGTCGTGATGGCGGTTCTCGGCGGCCTCGGGACGATCGTCGGACCGATCATCGGCACCTTCGTCTGGTTCTACTTCAGGGGGATCGTCAACGGGTTCCCCACGCTCGGGGACTACTGGCTGCTCATGTTGGCGGTCTCCTTCACTGCCGTCGTGTGGGCGTACCCCGATGGAATCTGGGGAATGATCACGAGCATTACCAAAGAGCTCCGCGAACCGAAAGCGCTGGTTTCGAAGCTGAAAGCCCGAGCGGCTGGCGGCTCAGATACCGAGGGGTCCGACGGGGGTGAGCGGTAATGGCGCTGCTCGAAACGGACGAGCTGACGAAGGAGTTCGGCGGCCTCACCGCCCTCCAAGACGTCGATATCGCCGTCGAGGAAGGCGAGTTGGTGTCACTCATCGGCCCCAACGGCGCCGGGAAGTCGACGCTCATCAACACGATCACGGGACGGCTCACGCCGACTCAGGGGACGGTGACGTACGCCGGTACCGACCTCGTCGGGATGGAGCCCTTCGAGATCGCCCAGATCGGCGTGGGACGGACGTTCCAGACAGCGTCGATCCTTCCCGAACTCACCGTCCGCGAGAACGTTCAGGTCGCGGCGTTCGCGGCCGAACACGGCTCCTTCCGGATCAACTTCCTCAGCCGCCGGGACTCCTTCGACGAGGTGCAACGGCTGACGGACGACATCCTCGACACCATCGAACTCGACGACAAGGCGGAGACAGAGGCCGCATCGCTCCCCTACGGAGACAAGCGGCGGCTGGAGGTCGCCATCGGGCTCGCGACCGACCCGGACCTGCTGTTCATGGACGAGCCGACGGCGGGGATGTCGCCGGCGGAAACCGAGATGACCGTCGATCTCATCAAAAATCTCCAGTCGGAATGGGGAATAACGATCTTCTTAGTCGAACACGACATGGACATCGTCTTCAACATCTCCGATCGGATCTTCACGCTTCACCAAGGCGAACTCATCGCGAAGGGGACGCCAGACGAGATCAGGGACCATCCGGCGGTTCGCGAGGCGTATCTCGGGGGTGAAGAGCAATGAGCCTGCTCGAACTCGACGGCGTTCACGCCCACTACGGACCGAGCCACATCCTTCGGGGCGTCTCGTTGTCCATCGACGAGGGAGAGGTCGTCACCCTCCTCGGACGCAACGGCGCCGGGAAGACGACGACCGTCCGCAGTATCGCCGGCACGGAGCCGCCGCAGATTCGGTCGGGAACGATTACGTTCGACGGAACCGAGATCACCGACTGGCCGGCCGACGACATCGCCATGGGCGGGATCGGCGTCGTTCCCGAGGGTCGGCGGCTGTTCACCGAGCTGACCGTCGAGGAGAACCTCGAGCTGTCGACCATCACGCGGAGCTGGTGGAACACCGTCCGGCGCCGCGGGCTCGGCGGCGGCGAGAGCACCATGGCGATCGACGAGCTCTACGACCTGTTCCCGCGCTTAGAGGAGCGGCGAGCGCAGCAGGCCGGGACGCTCTCGGGCGGCGAACAGCAGATGCTGTCGATCGCGCGCACCCTTCGGCTGCCGGATCTCGACCTCCTCCTGTTGGACGAGCCCACCGAGGGATTGGCCCCGCAGATCGTCACCGCGGTCGGTGACGCCGTCGAAGAGATCGCAGACAGGGGGCTGACGGTGCTGCTCATCGAACAGAACGTCCACGAGGCGCTCCGCGTCGCGGACCGCGGGTACGTCCTTGACCAGGGCGATATCGTCTATCAGGGGGCCACCGAAGAACTCGAAAACGAGGACCTCGACGAGTACCTCGTCGTCTGAGCCGCGACCCAGATTCCGTCTCCGTCCGCGATCGGGCGGGAAGGCTCTCCCGACCGGCCGCCGCGCCGGTAGTATTATTCCCTCCACGCCGATAGAACGGGTAGATGACGAACCGAACTCGGCGACAGTTCCTCGCTGCGGTCTCAGCGTCCGCCGTCACCGCCGCTGCCGGCTGTCAACGGTTAGGGGGGGTCGTGTCACGGGACCATCCTGTTTCGGAGCCGATCACCTCGTGGCCGACGTTTCGGGGAGACAGACACAACACCGGCTACACCGGAGCCGCCTCCGGGCTCGGCGCGGACCCGACGATCGCGTGGACGTACGAGGCGGAGGGGCCGTTCTGGGGAAGCCCCGTGGTCGCGGACGGAACGGTGTTCATCGGCAGCGCGGACAACGCGCTGTACGCCGTTGACGCCGGAACGGGCGAGGAGGTGTGGACGTTCTCGTCGGACCACCGGATCGAGGCGACACCGGCGTACGACGACGGGACGGTTTACGTCGGATCGTACGACAAACACCTGTACGCCGTCGACGCGGAGACCGGAGACGAGCGCTGGTCTCGCTCGTTTAACGGGCTGGTCCGGGGGAGCCCGACGCCGTGGAACGGATCGATCCTCGTCGGTGTCGGCTGTCACAATCTCGCGTGTGCATGGTACGCGGACGATGCATCGGTGCCGGAGAACGGATGGATATACTCACTCGATGCGGACTCGGGAGAGACCAATTGGCAGGTCGAGATCGGCACAGAGGTCGTGAGCACGCCGGCCGTCACCGACGAGATCGTATACGTCGGTGCCTCCGACGGCATGCTGTACGCGTTGGATCCGACCTCGGGAGACGAGCGGTGGACCTATAAAACCAGTGATATGATCTGGTCGAGTCCGGCGGTCGCTTACGGGACGGTGTACTTCACCGACTGGAACGGAAACGTCCACGCCGTCGACGCGGAGACTGGCGAAGAGACGTGGTTCGTCGACACGGCTGGTCAGTACATCTCCGGCTCCGTTGCCGTCAACGAGGATGCGGTGTATGTCGGCCACACGCCGTACAACACGCTCGACGATCCGACCACGAACTACGCGAAGGTGTTTCGGCTTGACCGTCGGACCGGTGAGGAAGAGTGGGCTTTCGAGACGTCCGCCCTTGAGGTCGGAAGTAGTCCGGTTGTCACGTCGGATCGACTCTACGTCGGCAGTCACCGACAGACGGAGGGCGGCAGTAGCATCGCCGGAATGCACGCGCTTACGGCGGACGGTGACGAGGAGTGGTTCCTCGAGATCGACGGACGAGGCGTGGGGTCCAGTCCGGCGCTCGTCGACGGAACGCTCTACTTCGGAGGGACCGATTCGACGGTGTACGCCGTCGAGTGAGTCAGTTGACTCCGGTAGTTGACCCATTCGGTAAACCGATTTGTCGGGACTGGCACTGCCATTGAAATAGCGGTAGACGGTCCATCGTGGGTCCGATGGTAACGCGACCGATTTGCAGCCTAATTCGGGAGACCGATGAATTTATATACATAAATAAGTATGGTTTTTATCATCACATATGCAAAAGTGTAACACGCCAACGACTAATCAACGTATTTTCCGCTACGGTGTGACAGAAGCACTATATCGCAGATCATGATAAAGAAGCCATCGGTCGGCGACAGCCGTAATCGTGGTTTCAAGAGAGGACATCACGCTGCGAGAGGCTGCACGTCGATCCAGAATAACGCAGAAGTACACGGCGGTCGAGAACAGTCTCAGTACTTCACAAAGCCGCTTAGTTAGAACGTCTGCTTGCTGAAGGTGTGTCTAAAACCAAACAAGCAGACGGTGAGATCCACGAGGACCAGCTTCTTAACTTTCTCGTCAACCGCCTTGACGAGGA
>Ga0208138_100316_pt1 | contig 23674 bp, 25 predicted proteins | sample AntRauMetaRauer3_FD_184786 | JGI IMG/M metagenome (GOLD analysis project Ga0208138, IMG submission 184786) | Saline lake microbial communities from Rauer Lake, Antarctica, in enrichment culture - Antartic Rauer Lake 3 Metagenome Rauer3 (SPAdes)... ...
TCACCAGGCTTACCGCATCCGCCTTGAATTCATCGGAAAACCGACGTCGAGTCTTCTTGGTCATGAACACCTCCATGGCCTTCATTATGAGGCTTATCGGGGTGTCCGCTCCAATTGGACCACTTCAGCTTGCGGGCGGCATCCGGGAAGTCATCGAGGTTCTGGGTGGCCATCCAGATCCAGTGGGAGAGCTTGCGCCCCATCTTGCCCACCTTGACCAGGTAGGGGCTGAGCAGCGGGTTGACGGTGAGCAGGTGGCACTCGTCGATCACCTGCACGATGGGCCGCCCGCTGTACTGGTCGCGCTCGGCCAGGTTGGTGATCATGTTGGTCACGCTGATCACCGCCAGGGCGAGCTGGGCCTCGTAGCCCTCCCGGGCGAAGTGAGCCAGGTCGATGATGGTCACGTCACACTCGGGCCAGGCGCTGCCGGGCCGGTTGAACACTTCGCCGTCGAAGCCGTCGCAGAACAGCCCCATGGCCTCGCCCATGTCGTAGGCGCGGCGAAATTCGCGCTGCTCTTTGGGGTCGCCGCCGGTGATCATCAGCCGGGCGGCCCTCAAGGTTCAGCGGGTCGAAGCTGAAGGTCTCCCCACCGCGGTCAAGAATTCGACGCCTGGAGCTTGGTTACCGCAGCCAACACGATACAGGCCACTACCAGTACATAGCGCGCAGGATACCCACTCCGCCCCTTCTTGTTCGCGTTAGCCACATAGAACTTCACGTTGCCTGTACCCAGCTGCTGAGCATAGCGACGGCCCGCCGACTTCTCCTGCCATTCAACCTTGTGCCGGTGGGACGGCAGTCGCTGCTTCCACTCCCGGACCTGCTCCTTGGAAGACATCGGCGAGCGCGCACTGGGGGTCACCTGTATGACTGCCCTGACGGCAGCATCCAGGCTCAACACCCAACTCACGAACGCCAGGCCATCATCCACATCACGAATCCACACGTGGCCGTCAGTGGCACGATGGAAGCGATAGAAGAAGCGCAGATGCCTACGCAACTGATCCGGGTGATGCTCGGACCACCGCGACCAGATGACTCGATACATCGCATATGCCACCTGGCGTTCCGTGAGCGAGTGCGGCATCGACAGCCGTGGTAGACCATTTGCCGTCACAACCGGCTGCTTTCCTGCCGTGACACGATAGTGGCGAAACCCGCTGTTGCCTCGACGCGTGCGTGCCGTCAGCACCCGCGTGGCACAGGACATCAGCAATTCCGCCTCGCCCTCACGAAGATTGAAGATGCGCTCCACGTCCTCGGCGCCCCGCTGATGTAGGGAGTCCAGAGCGGCTTCGACCTGCTCAAGCGACAGCTGGCTCAGCCCCTGGCGCTCAGGCAGGTAATTGGTTGGCAGCGACGGATAGGGCATAACCTCCCGCTGCGCCACATCCGTCAACTGGCACTGCGGATAGGCCTTGCCGAGCCAGAGTGGCGGCCTGTCGCCAAAGCGCGACTTCCACTTGCGCAACGTAGCCGGCTTGATCTCGACCACTCCCGCTAGGGATTCCATCTGCGCAATGGCGTGGCTCCGGTCGTTTCCCTCCACCGATGCAGGCTGCCTATGGCAGTAGTGATCCACCAGCAGACAGGTGAAATGCAAGTAGCTGCGCAAGGTCACATCGGGCGAAGCATGCCCCATCACCTGGGCGATGAAGTACAGCCCCGAACGTGAGGGCCCATCCGTCACCTCTTGCCACAAGTCAGCGTGATGAGAAGGTGCCGCCCACGGCGCCTCCACCCCGTGAAAGGAAAGCAGCAGATAGTTGGCCAGAGAGTGACGCAGATGATGGAAGCGCAGGCTCGGATCTCCGGTGATCCGGCGCATGGCGTCATGGACCTCGATCTGGACCCTGTCATCGCGCAGGGGAGCGACCGAATCACCGCCTTCCCCGAAAAGCATGACACGTCCGTGTCTGGCCACCTCCTGCCGGTTGGCGACAAAATCCTTGAAGGCGCCCAACTCGTTATCCGTCAGCAGGTAATGCAACGGCAACTGCCGGCGTGAATCATGGCTCTTGGTGCCGACATACACATTATTGCGGATCAGCAGGATGACGTCGGTGTCTCCCATCTCATCACATAGTAGGACATCGTCCAGCTGGATGGAGAGGGCTTCGCCAATCCTTAGGCCAGCACGAAACCCCAGCACGAACACCCAATAGCGAATCTGGCCCATGGTGCCGGACTGGGCGGCGAGATGGCCAGCCACCAGGTGGAACTCTTGTTCCGATAGACAGTTGGCATCCGCATGATGGGTCACCGTCGCACCGCCACCGACAAACTCCATGGTCACGTTGGCCAACCCAAGGTCAGCGACAAGAAACGAATGAAAGGAGCGCAGTACCGTCCACCGGTAACCACGATTCTTCTCAGTCCTTGCCTGTTCGACCACGTACTGGTAGGCCTCAACCAGCATGGCCAACCGATCCTGGTCGACCGGGGTATCCCCCAAGGCCTGCAGCAGCGGCATACTGACGCCGAGATACTTGTACAGCGTCGACTGCTTGCGCTTCCTTTTCAGATGCAGGAACAGCAGCCAGCGGCAGAGACACTCGACGATGGGCGCCATGCGCTGAGCAGCGGCGATGGCACGTTCCAACTCTCGGGAGACGCCCTCGAAACTGAGACGCTTCTGGTCCCGGCGCTTATAGAAGGTATCGTGCAGTGATTTCAGCAGAGCACGACCCTCATAAAGCGGCTGGTCCCGCTTATGCTCCACCGACATCGGGGACAGCCCCGTCTCCACTGTTGGCGCGCTACCCTTACCCTGCTCTGCCTCCGGCACCGCATGCCCCACATACCCACCGCCGAGCAGCTGCTGCCAGCGCGCTTCAGCGAGCGAGGTCCCCATGTGCTTGCCGAGCGAACTATTGACCAGATACTCCGGCACATGGAGACGAAAGGCGGTCGCGGCATACTCCTGGCACGCCGAGAGTGGCATCGTATCGGCGCCCACGGCACGGCAGAAATGGCGCCAGGCCTTCTGCGTGAAGGTCTTAGCCTGCTGATAACCGTCTCCCTTCTCGGCGGGGTAACCGAAGTGTTCGATGTGGCGCATCAGCACAGCCAGAGCCGGTACACCCAGTAGCCAGCGACTTCGGGGCGGTACCTTGCCGGGCATATCATCAGGCACCGCATCATGCAGTAGCAGCCAGGCAGACGCCTCGTGTACCGCAAGTGTCTCGGTGGCCAGCGGCAGGGCATTAAGGTGCTTGCTGCCCAGCAAGCCGTCGCGCGTGATGACCCAATAGAGAAACAGCCCCCAGCTGATCATCTCGGGCTCGAGCCTCCGATGCCCTTTGCGTCCATTGCCGTGTTTGAGGAGCGCCTGAAAGGCTGGCTGCTGAATCGCACGGTCGACGTGCCGGCACCAATCCCGGTAGAGGCTCAACCCGGCAAACGATGACGGCGTAAAGGCGCTCGCCGGAGGCCTGACCAGGCGCAGCGGTGCCGGCACCACCACGTCCCATCCCAGCTCACGTTGGCCGCGCAGCAACCCCAGCGACAGGAAGTTGACCTTGTTGCGGATTTCCACCACCGAGCCGCTGCCGCCAGCTTGCAGGCTCGCCTCCCACTGCTGCGAGACCTCGGGTGACACACTGACATCCCGCTCGCCGCGGACCAGTTCGGGATGGGTTTCCCCCAGCAGCTCAAGGACCGCCAGCTGATGGCGCCGCCGACTCACCAGGTGCTGCCGGTGGCGCGCCTCGGCTCCGCCTGCTCCGTCGGACACGTCGATCAGCTTCCAGCCACTCCATACCTCCGTTACATGGTCAGCCATCGGCCAGCCCCTGCTGCACCGTCCAGCCGGCCTCCTGACGCATCTTGCCGAGCGTAGGTGCCAACTCGCGGAACATCTCGACCGGCGTCAATGTAGAGAACGCCCCAAACGGCTCCTGCCCCTGCTGGGCATGCCCCATGAAGGCATTGACCAATTCGCCACGGACACCCTCGGCACGCAGAGCACTGCGAAGATAGTGGCGGCTGGCGTTGATCGGCAGCGTAAAGACCGGCACCTGGCGCCGCAGGTTTTCTGGCGAGAGCTGCACCATCTGCCAGCTGTCACTGATAAAGAACATCAGCGGCACACTCGGCCGAGGCTCGCTCAACAGCTCTTCGATGTGGTCGAAGAGCGAAGCGCGGTGATAGAGCCGGGCCTGCAGCACTTCCAGGTGGCTGGCATAGCGGCGCAGTTGGTCACGCAGTTCCGGTAGCAGCCAGACCACCCGCGCCTGACTCATGGCTTCGTCGTCCTTGTCGGAAATGACCAGAAAACCGCTATCAACGTCGATTTCCCGCCAGCGGAACACCAGATCATTGACGGCCCGGAAGCCGGTCGCAAACAGTACCCAGAAGGCGATATACGCCACGAAGTGGTTATGCACCTGGCGCCAGCTCTCCTCCCCCGGGGGAAGACGCCGCGCCGCCCGAAGCTCATGCTTCAGGTGCTTGACCAGGCGAACCAGCAGTCGCGACTTGATATTCAACTTGCTGCCGTGATCGCCTGCGTTCTCGACGACCTGCTTGAAGGCGTAGTAATGCTGCTCGTCGACACTGAGGTATCGATAGATACTGTTGCGCAGGGTGACCACGGCCTCGTGGTAGCGCTGTTCGAGGTACCCGGCAGAAACGCTGTAATAATGGGCGGCCACCTCGGTGATGGTGAAACGGTGCCCGGTCAACAGGTAGGCATCCACCCAGTCGCTGGAGTGCTTGATGATTTCATCAAACAGCGCCTGACTGATCCGCAGGGGCGTCAATCGCATGCGATGGGTGCGATTGACCTTTGATACCGCTGCCCGCATGGCCTCTTCGACAGCGATACGACGCTCCTCGGGGAACAGGTCCCGATATTTCGCCCGCCCCTTCCGCGTCAACTCAATGCGCGAGATGAATTTCTCCATCCGCACAGGGCTGGCCACGATGACCACGTCATCCACCAGGGCCGGCGTGCTGTCGCCGGCCGTATACAGCAGCTGCTTGGCGTCATCCTGAAGACTGTTGCGCCACTCCGGTGATGGAATGGGTAACACGAACGCGTGCTCCTCGATCAAGAAGGCGAGCACTCCCTTGCGGTGCTTCGGCAGCTCGCCGCGATGGTTATAGACCCGCATCCCAAGGAGCTGCTCGACGGGGCGCCCGAGCCAGATCATCAGCATCAGCAGCAGGCCGGCATAGACGCCATCACCAGCACGCCGTTCAAAGCGCCCCCGGCCAGTAAACAGCTGGAAGGCCTCCTTCGCTGCCAGCGACAACTCGAACCGGCTCAGGCTGGAGTAGCGAAAGGAGAGCCGCTGGTTGGTCTGACTGATATGCTGAACCCGCCGATTCTGGCGCCTGACCAAGTCCCTCGGATCAAATCCCAATGTCGGTGACGCCTTGCGCTCCGTGAACGAAACGGCGCGCAGCGTTTGGGATTCTTTCGGGTGCAGCCCGGCGGTGCGCTGACGGCTCTGTGACTGGTCGTCGCCGACCGACTCTAATAGCTGAACCGACTGCTCTGGCCCCTCGCTCTCTTCATCCTCGTGGTCCGGCGCCACCACCTGTCGCTCGACCACCCGACCAGAGCGGCTACCACCGCCGCCGCCCTCCCGCGTCTTTCCCTTGCGGATGAGAACCTTGCGGACGAGCAGCTCGACACCCGACAACGGTTCAAGAATCTCGTCGCCTTCCAGCAGGTGCCTCTGATGATAGCTTTCGAGTGTGGCATCACTGCCTATCTCTGCCAGCAGTTCGAGGGGTTTCTTGCCATTGGCAATCGTGCGGATATCACGACAGGCCGCGGTGATCTCGGAGCCGATACGCTCGTGGTGTCGTTTCCTCTGAATAGCGCAGCACGCCAGGACGACACCGGCGTGCTGCCAATAGGCGTCACTGTCATAGCACTCAGCACCCGGCGCCAGGATCAGCATGGCCCACTCGGGATGGGCATTGATGATGCCTCGCTGCCTGCCGGATTGATCCAGCCATGCCTCGGGGCATGTACCCAGGTCAGTGGCCCTGAGGGAAGCGACGATTCGACCGATCTCGGGCAGGTAGTCGAAGAGACCGCTCCCCTCCTCCTCGCCGTCTTCATCGAGTTCCCTGCGGATGTCAGGAATGTCCTCCACCGCCTGTATCGCCCGCTTCAGATTGGCCATGACCAGGAGGAGCTGAGGGAGGTCATCAGGCGCTTTCAGCAATGCAAGCAGACGTTCGATACGGACTGGCGGTACACCACTCAACTCCGCCAGCTGTTCAATACCGGCCTCCATCACCATGTCACTGCGATTCCATGATTCGCTTAAGCTCCGACTTCCGCCGCCTTGAGGACGTGATATGCCGTCCCTCCAGACCCAGCAAGGTCTTCAGATCACGCGCAGAGATCATTTCTGGCACCTTGATGCCATGCTCTTTGCGGAGGGTGGCAGAGATCTTTTGGATCTGTCGATAAACACGCTGCCTGGCCTCCACGGATTCCGGGCAGTGCATCAGGCTGTGCGTGATAAGTTCAAAAAGGGCACCCCTCACCAGGTCAATATCACGAGCGCCCGTGACGCGCACCCGGACGACGTCCTCACGGTCAAGCAGGGTGGTGACAGCATGAAACGCTCGAAAGCCGCTCACCACCTCATAGTGCCTGGACACCTTGCGGACCGACACGGGATGGTAGTCGAGCAGCGTATCCACCAGCTCAACATTAAGCCATGTCGACACGGGAAGCTGATTGGTGGTGGCAACAGTGACTCGCTCGATCTCACCGAGCGCGCCGGAAGGGGATTTGATCTTCGAGAGGGATAGCTCTTCCATGGGGAACGGTCATGTTCGAGGCATTCTCTATAATAATATCAGCTTAGTTTATCAAAATCTGAAGCCGAGCCATGTCGGCATTCAGCACTCACACCACCTTTTACGTGACCTCCCCTTCTATCAGCCCGTCCGCCAGATCGTGGACCCGCAAATCAGCCAACGGCTTGGAGAAGCCGGTGTGCCGAGCACACCCAAAGATCCCGAGTCATCGTCGTAACCGAGACAAGGTGAGATCCTAGCATTGACCATCACGTCCACCCGCTGCCTCTATGCCTCGCCCTCGCCGCACCGGCTGAATGAAACGCCCAACCACTGAGGGTCTGTTCATTTCGAGTGGGGCATCCTCTATCGACAACCAGCGTAACCGCCGTCACGCCTGCCTATAGAACGCTCTTCCATCCTGGGCAGGCCGCTCGAGACGGGAGCCATCACGGGCAGGGGCGTTGCTTTACGTTATTTTACGGCTAAACTGATAAATTATCATAATTCAGATAAAAGACGGTAAAGCCGTGATCTACTTTCCCAGGCATCAGCTGGCCGCGGACATGGCGGACGCCCTGAGGGGACACACCCTCTTCAGCGACGCCCCCAATGGCCTATTCCTCGCCGCCCCTCGAAGGACCGGCAAGACCACCTTCCTGCGCAACGATCTGCTGCCCACGCTGGAGACGCAAGGCGTCGAGGTGGTCTATGTCGACCTATGGTCGGATCAGCAGCGCGACCCTGCCCGGCTGATCCAGGCCGCAATCCAGGAGGCCATGGCCCCGCACCGCCCCGCCATCGAGAAGATGGCAGCACGGTGGGGCATCAGCAAGGTAGGGCTCGGACAATGGATCCAGTTCGACGCCAACCCCACAGAAGACGGGGCCGCCTCCCTTCCCGAGGCACTACGTCTGCTCATCGAGGCCGGCGGCCAGCCGGTTGCCCTGGTAATTGATGAGGCCCAGCAAGCGGTGACCACCGAAGCCGGCAACACCCTCATGGCCGCCCTGAAGTCGGCGCGGGACCAGCTCAACACGCCCGACCACATCCAGCTGATGCTGGTCATGTCTGGGTCAGACCGCGACAAGCTGCTCCGGCTGGTCAACAGCCATGCCGCCCCCTTCTATGGATCGCAAATCCAACAGATGCCGCTGCTTGGCAAGGCCTTTATCGAGCACATCGCCGACCTGATCGAGCGCCAGCAGCCGGCGCAGGCTCCGGTGAACACGGAAATGCTGTTGCAGGCATTCACCACCTATGGCTACCGACCCCAGCTGTTCATGGAGGCGATCGGTCAGGCCATGAGTCCCCTGGCGACGGATGGAGACCGATTCGAGCAGCGGCTCTTGTCCCTCGCACAGGCGCGACAGCTGGATGCCGAGCAGGACATGGCCAGTGACTACCTCGGCTTGGACTCCCTCCAGCAGGCAGTGCTGTGGCGAATGCTCGAGATGGGAGAGGGGTTCCGTCCGTACAATGCCGAGTCACGGGCCTTCTATCGGCAGATCACCGGCAAGCCGGTTTCTGCACAACAAGCTCAACGAGCCCTGGAGAGTCTGCGGGAACGGACCCCACCCCTTGCCTGGAAATCGAGCCGGGGTGAATACGCCGTAGAGGATGCTGCCATGACCAAATGGTTCCGATCCCTGATCGATGCAGGCCGCTGGCCGCCCGGAGCCGACGATTGAGCCGCAACGGTAGATATCAACCTGCAGGGTGTGGCCGTCACGGGTGATGGCCTGGCTCAAGGGACTCTGGATGAGTTCGGGTTCAGTGCTCATGCACCGAACAGTGGCTACACCTCGAGCGGCGCCTCAGTCGAGCTGCAGCACCCCGACCCGCTCCAGCTGCTCGAGGAAGCGCCCCTTGCGGCGATGCTCAGCCACGATTCGCTTCAGGCGCGCCTGGAACGCTGGCAGCTCGCTGCGCTCCTCGGCCAGTGCCTGCAGATCGCACAGGAGGTTGGCGGCCACCTCGTAGCCCTTGGGCTTTCGGCTGGCAATCTCGCTCAGCGCCTGCTCCCAGGCGCGGTCGCCCTGACGTGCCACCCGGTCGATGCGCTGCCGCCGGGCACGGGCCTCTGCCGCCTGCTGTTCGGCCTCCCGCCGTGCTCTCTCGGCGAGATAGGCCTGCCGCTGACGCTCATGTGAGGCGTTGGCGGCGATGCGTAGTTCGGCAACCGAGCGGTGTGCCACCGGCTCCACCGCCAACCGACGCTGGAGGCGGCGCTGAAGCTCGGCGCCGATACCGCTCTCGCCGGCCAGCAGGCGCAGGAGCAACACATCCTTCTCTGCCGCAGGGAGCACGGCGATAAAGCCCTTCCCGTCGGCACTGTCGGGGGCACCGGGTCCGCACTCCGCGGCCGCCTCCACCAGCAGAGGATCCAGTCCGATGAACTCGGCCAGCGCCTCCTGGCTGGCCGTCAGGGATCCGATGCCAGGCAGCGGCTCCTGGCTCTCGTCGCCAACCTCTCCCTCCTGGACCCGCCACAGCCAGCACAGGTAGAAGAGCCGCAGATCTCCAGCGATCAGCTCCTGGCGCAGCCCGGCAAGGGCTCCCATCCAGCCGCTGCCATCGTCGGTCTCATCCCAGACAGCAGCACCCTCCTCATCCACACTGATCTCGATCAGCCACCCCTTCGGGGTCTTACACACCTCGAACCAGTCGCTCTCGTCAAGACGAAACTGCGCGAGATCCTCCTCTGAGAGCGCCGAGGCCGGCAGCCGGATCAGCAGCTGCCTGCTGCCCCAGTTCGCCACATAGACATGCAGATCGAAGTAGCGCAGCAGCAGCTGCGAGGGGATCGCCTTCAGGTCGCCCCACTGGTAGTGGTTGGTGAAACTGGTACGGGTGATCCGCGCGCGGCTCGAGATCGCCCGCAGCGCCTGCTGGTCCTCGTCACTCAACGGCCGATCCACCGACAGGAACTCGTAGTACTGGTACTCGCTCATCGCAACTGGGTCTGTAGATTCACTGGCGGTTCTTGTCGATCTCGCCCTGTAGGACCTGCATCAGCTCCTCGATGCTGTGGATTCCCTGGGCCTTGAGCGACTCTTCCATGTCGAGGGGCTGCGCCTGCTTCGGGCGTGCCTCCCGGGGCGCGTCACCCAGGCGTCGAAAGCCCGCCTGGAAGGGCTCGAGCATAAAGGCGATCTCCTCCTCGTCCACCGCCTCGGGATCGAACTCGCCACCGAGCGCCTCCAGGAGTTCCTGGCCGAAGGCATCCTCTCGCCGGCTGCCGCAGCCTTCAGGGCCGCATATCCTCCCGTGCCACCGACATCCTCCGGCGGGCAGGCCATGGCGCCATCGATCAGCCGCGGACAGGGGTTAGTCTCCTCCAGCCCCGTCGCCTCGACCACGATGCGGTGCTCCCAGCCGTCACCGAAGTCGTAGAGATAGTGAAAGGTACCGCCCTTGGCGCGAGCCGCCATCGACTTAAGCTTGGCGTTGCGTGCCAGCGCGATGGGCCGGTCGCTCCACTCGTCCGGCTCGCCGTAGTAGCGACCGCTGCACTCGAACTCGTAGAGGTGACAGTCTGCCCAGCCCATCACATCCTGGATGAGCTCGTGGAGACGATGCAGGTTGATCTGCTCGGGCACCACCATACGGCGCCAGACCAGCGGGTCGGTATCGAGCAGTTCGATGCGCAGGCGAATATCGGACATTAGGGCACTCCGCTGATACGTGTGGTGCCATGATACTGGGCGCGTACAGCGAAGCCAGTCCATGAGACTGCCGCCCTGTGCGGAGTTCACTCCCCTGGTGGATGGGGGTAAGCGGTCTGCGTAAGGCAACCAGTCAGAGGGGGTGTCGTCGCATACGAAAGAGCTCCACTCAGGCATAGCCACCACTGGCCGTATGCGATAGATAGGCCAGTACATCTCCCGCTCGCCCTTCCTCTACGAGCTGCTTAGCCGTACACCCTCTCAATGCTGCAATCGGATAGGTGCGGTACAAGTCCCATGCCGCGTTTTCCGAGCCCGCCCAAGGCATGACGAGCTCAACGATCCGTTCCGCTTGTTGCTGGCGGTCTCGAGACAACTGCGCCAGGGCGTCTCTTCTGCGTGCCATATCAATCCGCAAGTGAACAACAGTATCGAAGCCATCAGGATCCCAAGTGGGAGTAGGGTCGCTGAGTAATCAGTCATACCGGCCTCCGCCTCCGACAACACTTTGCCCCCCTGATACTAACGAAGCCCTCCCCCGTGCAGAAGCCGACTTCCCTTTAGGAGGAGCGAGAGTCAGGCAGGCCGCCGCCACGGCGGCGGGGAAGGGCAGGCCACGCGAACAAACGAGAAATAATCTCAACAACAGGAGCCATACGGTCATTTTTGATGTAAATTTCTATCTGGATCTTGTGACAGTATCCGTGACACTCAATGACCCTGAATTGACCTTGACACCAAACGCCATATTCAACTAAAACCTATGCATCACAGGCATTAAGGGCAAAATTCAGCAATAGAGGCGTTTTACCGTCAAGCAGCTGCATCAGCCTCATAACCCGAAGGTCATCGGTTCAAATCCGGTCCCCGCTACCAATTTCGAGAAAGGCGTATCGTCCAAGGACGATACGCCTTTTTTCGTTGCATGCGACCGCACACCGCCTCATGTGGCACTCGCCAAGAGAGAACCCCGCCGACATATCCCTTCAACTCGCTCGCGGCTACCGGGCGGACGGCGACGCCCCTTCCGTGTCATCGAGCCTTCTTCAACGACATAGCCGAGACGCCGGCCGCGCCAAGGCTCTGCGGGCGAAGGCCGCTGGCAATCCACGCCCGAGTGCTACACTCAATCCCCGAAGGACATGCGCAAACTAAGCGAGATTTGACATGAAAACTTGGGTCAAGTGGCTGATTCTAGGGGGCCTGTCCGTCGGTTTCGGGCTAGTGGTGCTGGCCAACCCGGTGGCCGCCTCGCTGGCCGTCACCACCCTTGCCGGGGTCTTGTTTGCCGTTTCCGGCGGCTTTCAGATCTACGCCGGCTCCGGGGAGAGCAAGATGGTCGGCAAGGCGCTCGGCATCGGCCTGGGTGCCGTGATGCTCCTGCTGGGCCTGTCGCTGCTGTTTCGTCCACTCGAAGGGATCATCTCGCTGGCGGCCCTGGTCACCATCCTCTTTGCGGCCAGCGGCGTCGCGCGCCTGGTCACGTCCATCCAGATGCGCGACACCGCCTTCTTCTGGCCGATGCTGGTATCCGGGGCACTGTCCGTGCTGCTTGCCGGCTTCATCGTTGCCAACTTCTTCCAGATCGCCCCCAACCTGCTGGGCATCCTGCTGGGCATCGAACTGCTGTTTAACGGCGCCGGACTCGTCGCGCTGTCCTTTTTCCTGCGCGCCGGTCTATCGGCCGAGAGGCACAGGGCCGCGTGAGGTCCACGGGTCACGACCGACACTTCACGCCGGCAGGGTCAGGGCAAGCAACCAGCTGGTTCCGCGTCCGGCGTGGGCGTGATCGGATAACTGGGTTGGCATTTCCACGCCCCCGCCCCTGTCACTCCCTGCGACGCGTGCGCGTCGCGCCCCCTCGCGAGCGCCACCATCATCACGCCGCTACCGGCAGCATAGCCCGTCCGTAAAAAAGGGACGCTGGAGACCCGGCGGCACAGGCCGCCTATCGTCGTCCGGCCCTTGAAGTCGCCGCCGGTGGCCCGCATCTACTGAGCAAACTCATCCCGGATCAAGGCTAGTCACCATGCCCATCGTCGACCCCCGCACCGGTGAGCCGCTCACCACCGACACCTCCGCCGGAGATAGCAGCGCCGGGCCCGCCGACGGCCAGCAGGCCGATGTCATCCTCGACGTCGATCGCAGCAACATCCAGCAGCTGCTCGAGACCTCCATGCAGGTCCCGGTCCTGCTCGACTGCAAGAGCCAGGGCGAAGCGGCGAGCCAACAGCTAAGCCAGGTGCTGGAAAAGCTGGCCCGGGAATATCAGGGCACCTTCCTGCTGGGTCGCCTGGATATCGATCAGGAGCCGGAGATCGCCGCCCAGCTGGGCGTGCAGGGAGCGCCCGACATCAAGCTGATCAGCCAGGGCGGCCTGGTCGACCACTTCCAGGGCGCCCTGCCGGAGAAGCAGGTCCGCGAGTGGCTGGGCCGCTACTTCCCGGCCCCGGAGGAGGCCCCGCAAACGCCCGAGGACCAGGCCGCCGAGGCCCTGGCTGCCGGCGATGCCGCCACCGCCCGGAGCATTTATCAGGAACTGATCCAGCAGTATCCCCAGCACACGCCCTACCAGGTGGAGCTGGCTCGCGCCCTGGTGGCCGACGGCGAGGCCGAGCAGGCCCGCGAGCTGCTCGACAACCTGCCGCCGGAAGAGCGCGACGCTGCGCCGGCACGCGGCGTGCGCGCCAGCATCGCCTTCGGCGAGCAGGCGCCCTCCGCCGAGGAGCTGGCCGCCCTGGGCGAGCGTGACGACAGCGAGGCGCAGTTCAAGCGCGCCCTGCGCCAGCTGGCCGATGGCCAGTACGAGGACGGTCTGGAGGCCCTGCTCGCCCTGATGAAGCGCGACCGGGAATACGGTGAGGATGCCGCTCGTCGCACCCTGCTGCAGGCCTTCGACGCCCTGGGCGCCGATCATCCGCTGACGGTCACCTACCGCCGCAAGCTCTTCGCCCAGCTCTACTGAACCACCGATCGCCCGAGCCCGCCCCACAAAGGGCTCATGTCGCAAAGGGCTCGACGAGCGCATCTTGTGAAAACGGCCGCCCTTCGGGGCGGCCGTCGTCGTCTGAACCCTGGCGCTTGGGCGCGGCGCGTCAGCCGCGAAGCACGCCGTCCAACCGATTCAGGGCCTCCTCCAGCTGGGCCACCGTGGTACCGAAGTTGAGCCGCACGAAGCCCGGCCAGCCGAAGTCGGCACCGTCGGAGAGCGCGACGCCCACGTGCTCCAGCAGCCAGCGCTGGGGGGATGCCTCGGTGCCCTGCAGGGGGGGGGCCTCACGCAGGTCCAGCCAGGCCAGGTAGGTGGACTCAGGCGCGCTCATGCTCACCCCTGGCCAGCGCGCCACCCGCTCGACCAGCCGCCGGCGATGGTCGCGCAGCGTCTCGAGCAGCGCCTGGCGCCAGGCGTCGCCGTGGCGATAGGCCGCCTCGGCGGCCACCAGCCCGAGCACGTTACCGTCCGGCTGCAGGCCCTTGGCCGCCGCGGCGAATCGCCGACGCAGGCCGGCGTCGGGGATCACTGCGCAGGCCGCGGTGAGTCCCGCCAGATTGAAGGTCTTGGAAGGCGCCCAGAGGGTCAGGATGCGCGAGGCGAGCACAGGGAAGGCGGCGGCCAGCGGCGTGTGGCGGGCCCCCTCGTCGAGCAGCAGGTCGCAGTGCAGCTCGTCGGAGACCACCAGCAGGTCGTGGCGCTCGACCAGCTCGGCGAGCCCCGCCAGCTCCTCCCGCGTCCAGACGCGACCGGTGGGGTTATGGGGCTGGCACCACAGCAGCAGCCGGGTCTCGGGGGTGATCGCCGCCTCCAGCGCCTCGAGATCGAGCCGCCAGGGCTCCCCGGGAGCACCCGGCGCCCTCAGCGCCGCCTGCTGGGGCAGCCGCCCGGTACGCTCGGCAACGTGCAGGAAGGGCGGATAGATGGGCGTGACCGTCAGCACCCCGTCTCCCGGCGCGGTGAGCGCCAGGCTCGCCAGGTGCAGGGCGGGCACCACGCCCGGCAGCCACAGCTGCCAGTCCGGCTCGATGCTCCAGGCGTAGTGCTCGGCGCTCCAGTCACAGACCGCCTGCTTGAGGCTCTCGGGCACCTCGCCGTAGCCGAAGACACCGTGGGCGACCCGCGCCTGCAGCGCCTCGATGACCGCCGGCGGCGAGGCGAAGTCCATGTCGGCGACCCACAGCGGCAGCACGTCCTCGCCGTAGCGATGCCACTTCTGCGAGGGCCAGTCGCCCTCCGGAGGGTGGCGACGCTCGACGGGCGTGGCAAAATCGAATTCCATGTGCAGTTCCCGCTCCCAGAAGGCCAACAAGATGAAAGAGACCATGCCGCAAGACGGCTTCTATGCCAAGGTGCGCCGCGGCCTGCCCGACCTGGTCGCCCAGTGGCTGACCCTGGGCCAGGGCGATGCCGATCGCCTGGCGCTGCTGCTCGCCGAGAGCGCCCGGGTGACCCGCATCGGCCTGCCGGAGGAGACCCCCAGCGGCGAGACGCTGGTTGACTGGAGCCGCGCCGACGGCGAGGAGCCGCCGCTGTGGGCGGCGCGCACCGCCACCTTCCTGCTGGTGCAGATGCCCGCCCGCCCCGTGCCAGCCAGCGACGACGAGGCCTGCGCCTGGGCCTACTGCTGGCTGCGCAACCGCGATGTCGAGAACGTCGAGGCGGCCCAACAGGCGCTGCCCGAGCACCTGCGCGAACCGCTGGCCGCCGCGCTCCGGGCCGCCTGGACCGACCTCAAGGGGCTGCGCCTGGTCTGAGCCCGCTAGCCGCGGCGGGCGGCCCGCTTCTTGGGTCGAAAGCCCGCCGGCTTGGTGGAGAGCCATGCCACGAAGGTCTGGATCTGCGGATGGGCCAACAGGGCCTCGCGTCTGCGATAATGCTCGGCCAGCTCGCGCTCGCCGAGCACCGCATGGATATGCCGGTGGCAGGCGTGGCAGACCCAGAGGATGGTGGTGAGACGCTCGGCCCGGTCGAAGCGGCGCCGGTAGCGGGCCTTGCCGTGCAGGGCCCGCGGAATCAAATGGTGCTTGGTCAGCGGTGCCGCCCGCTCGCAGAGCTCGCAGGCCTCGGGCCGCGGCGGGGGCGAGAGTTCATGACCGGCCATGGCGCGTCTCCTCGACGACTCGTCTTACCCTGATGATAAGGACCCAGATACGATATGGACGTTCCCCTCTCCTGGCAGCTGGCCAAGCTGGCGGTCTCCATCGGCGTGGTACTCGGCCTCTCGATGATCGCCGAGCGCGTCAGCACCCGCATGGCCGGCCTGCTCTCCGGCTACCCCCTGGGCACCGCCATCGCCCTGTTCTTCATCGGCCTGGAGATCTCGCCGGCCTTCGCCACCCAGAGCGCCGTGCACACCCTGGCCGGCTTCAGCGCCACCCTGGCGCTGGGGGGCGGCTATCTGCTGTGTGCCCGGCGCGATGGCCTGCCCGGCGTTCTCGCCGGCAGCGCGGGCGGCTTCGTGGCCTGGCTGGGGGTGAGCCTGCTGCTGACCCAGGTGGAGTTCACGCGGCTAACCGGCACCCTCACCACCCTGGCCGCGATCCTCGTCTTCACCCGGCTCTATCGGCGGGTCCCCGATACCGCAGCCGGCCCGCGGGGTGGCTTCAGCTGGGCGGCACTGGGGCTGCGGGCCGCCCTGGCCGCCGGTATCATCTTCCTGATCACCGGCCTCGCCCACGTGATGCCGGCCGCCTGGGCCGGGGTCATGGCCGCCTTCCCGGTGACCATGTACCCCTTCCTGGTGATCCTGCACCTGACCCACGGCGCGGCGCCGGTAGCCACGGTGATCAAGCACTACCCGGCCGGGCTCGGCTCGCTGCTGAGCTACGCGCTGTGCGTCTCGCTCACCTACGAGCGCTTCGGGCTGCTGGTCGGCACCCTGGCCGGCTTCGTCGTCGCCACCGCCTGGCTGCTGGCCTGGACTCGCCTGAGCGCCTGGCGGATCTCGCGCCAAAGCCGCCAGCCCAGCGCCGGCACTTGACCGAGCGCTTGCTCGGGGCAAAGCTGTCTCCCCGGAGACGCTCACGAGGAAACCGCCGATGTTCGTTCGCACCGTGGAACCCGCCTTCTACGACACCGATGCCCTGGGTCATATAAACAACACCCGGCTGCCGGCCTGGTTCGAGTGGGCCCGCAACGACCTCTTCCGGCTCTTCACGCCGGATCTGGACCCGCGCAAGTGGCGACTGATCATGGCGCGCATGGAGGTCGACTACCGGGCCGAGCTGCAGTACGGCCGCGAGATCGAGATCCGCACCTATGTCTCACGGCTCGGCAACAGTTCCTTCACGGTGAGCCAGGAGGCGCGCCAGGATGGCCGGCTGACCAACCTCGGCCATACCGTGATGGTGCATTTCGACCACGCGACCAAGCGGGCCGTGCCCATCGAGGGGGAACTGCGCGAGGCCCTGGAGGCCCATCGCCAGGAGGAGCCGGCAGACGCATGACACCGGCCGTGAAGGTGCTGGAGAAAGCCGATGTGGCCTTTCAGCTGGCAAGCTACGAGCACGATCCGCGCACCCCTGCCTACGGCGAGGAAGCCGCCCGGGCCTTGGGCCTGCCGGCCGACGAGGTGTACAAGACCCTGCTCGCCCGCCTCGATGACGGCCGCCTGGCGGTGGCCATCGTGCCGGTGCCCTGCCAGCTCGATCTCAAGGCCCTGGCCCGGGCCGCCGGGGCACGCAAGGCCAGTCTCGCCGATCCCGCCGAGGCCGAACGGGCCACCGGCTACGTGGTGGGTGGCATCAGCCCGCTAGGTCAGCGCAAGCGCCTGCCCACCTTCCTCGACGAGAGCGCCCGGGCCCTCGAGGCGATCCACGTCAGCGGCGGCCGGCGGGGGCTCGAGATCCGCCTCGCCCCAGGCGATCTAATCCGCCTCACCGGCGCCCGCGAGGCCCCGCTGGCCCGGCCTTGAGCCGCACCCGCCCGAAGACTGGGTGAGCACGCCTCCCACCCGGGCCGCGCCCGAGCCGCACTCGAGCCAAATTCGGCCCGCCGCTGTCACATCACCACAGCCCTCCATCCACGGGAGCCCCCATGGCCATCCGCTACACCCTCTGGCTGGACCCGGACGATACTCCTCGACACCGCGCCGTCGAAGCCGACCTGAAGCGCTACTTCATCGACCGCTTCGCCGACTATCCGCACATCCGCTTGTTCGGCGCCGACCCTTACGATTATGATGCGCCGTTCAACCGCCTCTACGACGTGCTGATGGCAAGGGCCGGCGAGTACTGCGAACGGGAATGGCGCTACGTGCCCACCCCCGAGCAGCTCAACCGCGCCTTCTTCCTGGCCGTGGGGCACTCGAACAAGTTTGTACGGGACAACGACGATGGTGATCCGAACCGATCAGGCCCCTGATGAGCGCCAGTTGGCCATCATCGCCGAGCAGCTCGGCCGCGCGCCCCGCGGCATTGAGGCCCTGGCCGCCACCGATGGCGAGGGCACCCCGCTGGTGCTGCGCATGGCCCCCATCGTCGATGGCAAGCCCTTCCCGACGCTCTACTGGCTCAGCTCGGAGCGGCTCAAGGTCGAGATCTCGCACATCGAGGCCGCCGGGGTGATCAAGCAGCTGGAGACCCGCCTGCAGGAGGACCCCGACTTCCTGGCCGCCTACCACCGCAGCCACGACGCCTACGTGGCGGCGCGCTGGGACTACATGAGCGAGGCGCAGAAGGCGGAGGTCTTCCGCCTCGGGTATGATGGCGTGCTCACCGCGCGCGGCATCGGCGGGATCGCCAACCGTGATCAGGTCCGCTGCCTGCATACCCAGTATGCGCACCACCTGTGCGGCAATAACGTCATCGGCCAGTGGCTCGACGAGCACTATGGCGTCGCCGACTGCCTGCCGTGACCCCGGCTCCGAGCCGATCGCATCACCCCGCGACACCGTCCCCGACGACACGATTCCGATAACATAAGGAGAACCCCCGGATGTACCTGGACACCCATGTGATTGCCAGTCTCGCGCTGATCGCCAGCATGATCGTCATCAGCGGCGTGGGCATCAAGCTGCTGCGCCAGGCCATCAAGCGCGACGCCTCGGGCGCTCGCTGAGCCGGCCATCACGACCGCGAAGGGCGCCCTTGAGGCGCCCTTCGCGTTTGCGGGTCGGGCCCTTACGGCGCCATGGCCGACGGGCTAGGATGATGGCCCTGCCAAGGAGAAGAGCATGTCGAGATTCTGCGTCTACCTGGGGTCCCGGGAGGGCCGAGACCCGCAACACCTCGAGGCCGCCGAGCGGCTCGGCGAGGCGCTGGCCCGCCGCGGCCACGGCCTGGTCTACGGCGGCGCCCGGGTCGGCCTGATGGGACGGCTGGCCGATGCCGTGATGGCCGCCGGCGGCGAAGTGATCGGGGTGATGCCCGACCACCTGGTCGAGCGCGAGCAGGCCCACCACGGCCTCAATGAGCTGGTGCGGGTGCGCAACATGCACGAGCGCAAGGCCAGCATGGCCGCCCGTGCCGATGCCTTCATCGCCCTGCCCGGCGGCATCGGCACCCTGGAGGAGTTCTTCGAGGCCTGGACCTGGCAGTATCTCGGCCTCCACGACAAGCCCATCGGCGTGCTCGATACCGCCGGCTTCTATGCCCCGCTGCTGACCTTCCTCGACAGCACGGTGGAACAGGGTTTCCTGAACGGCCGGACCCGAGCCGAGCTGATCGATGCCACCGACCCCGTCGAGCTGCTGGATGCCCTCGAGGCCCGGCTGGCCCGCGACGCCTGAAGATTCAGGCGTCGGCGTCGAGCTCGAGGGTGCGCTGGTAGGTGAGCTGCAGCAGGCGGGCGTCTTCCCCGGCGCGATGCCGATGGATGCCTTGTTCGAGGATGAGGGCTTCCTTGGTGCGGCTCCACAGCGCCTGCTGGGATTCGCTCAACAGGATACGCAGGGCTTCCAGGCGGAAGGCCGGCAGCATGCCAGCATGATGGAAGAGCAGCGACAGCCAGGTGTTGTCGTAGCCCCAGCTGTCGCTGTAGGCGATGCCGATTTCTCCGAGCTCGTCGTTGAGCCAGCGCGCCACCTGGCGCACCGGATACCCCTCGCGCTGCAGCCGGCCGCGGCTGATGCCGTGCAGCAGCTCGGCCTTGGGGTCCCAGTGCGTCCACTCATCCAGCGGCTGGACGAGGAAGGCACAGGTGCTGCCATCGGCGCGGGCGAGGCCGATCTCGATGGGGTAGCTGCCGCGCCCGAAGCCGGACGCCTCGATATCCAGCAGTGTGGGTAGCGTCACGGGCGGGAGAGTCCTTGGTCGAAGTACCGGTGCCGTCGCGGCAAAGGCTTAGTGTCGCGTCTCGCCTCCGGCCTTGTCCACTGCGGCGGCGCCCGGCATGACGGCAGCCTGCGAATCGTCGAAGCCGGCCAGGCGATCGGCCAGGGCCTGCCAGTGCCCGGCCTTCTCGGCATCCACCGGCAGGGCCAGCTCGCCATGGCGATAGGCCCGGGCGAGGCGGGTCGCCGCCAGGGGATGGCCCGCCTCGCCGGCACGCGCGTACCAGGTCACGGCGTGGTCGTCGCGCCGCGGATACTGGGCACAGCCGTGCTCGTAAATCTGGCCCGCCTGATACTGCGCCTGGGCATCTCCGGCCTGGGCGGCCTCGAGCACATAGCGCGCCCCGCGGGCCTTGTCCTGAGGACTGACGCCACGATGGAAGAGCATGTGCCCGTACTGGGCCAGCGCCGCCGGATGCCCGGCATCGGCACAGCGCTGGAAGAGGTGCATGGTCAGGCGCTGCGTTCGCGGCGACCGGGGCAGCCAGCGAATATGGAACAGCTGCTGTGCAAGCCGGTATTCGAGCCGGGTGAACAGTGAGGATGCCTCTGGCATGGCAACTACCCTGCGTCCAGTGAAGCGGAGGGAAGCCGGCCACGCCCTGTGTCCGGCATCCCTCCTGGCAATAAACGATGGCCTTCCGGGCTCCGCCGGGGCTTTGGGAGGGCAAGCATACGCTCGCCCCGTCGGCGACTCAACCCCGGCAGTTTGTCGCGCCGCCAGGGCCCTGCGGCCGCCGCCTGTAAGGCGCGTCGAGGAGGGGCTATCTGCCCGATAGCCCATGGCATGCAGGCGACTTGATATACTGGGTGCCATCGCCGTCAGGCCACCCTTTTGCTATAGGAGCGCCCCCATGCTGAGCGTGATCTCGCCCGCCAAGACGCTGGACTTCGAGACCCCCGCCACCACGAGCCGGCACACTCAGCCGGATCATCTCGAGCAGAGCCAAGAACTGATCGAGATCCTGCGGGACTACTCGCCCCAGCGGCTCAGCGAGCTGATGGGCATCAGTGACAAGCTCGCCGGGCTCAATGCCGCTCGCTTCGCCGAGTGGCACACGCCCTTCACCCCGGACAACGCCAAGCCCGCCGCCCAGGCCTTCCAGGGCGACGTCTACGTGGGGCTCGAGGCCGATGCCTTCGATGATGGAGACAACGCCTTCGCCCAGGAGCATCTGCGCATCCTCTCCGGCCTCTATGGCCTGCTGCGCCCCCTGGATCTGATCCAGCCCTATCGCCTGGAGATGGGCACCAGGCTCGAGAACCCCGCGGGCAAGGATCTCTATGCCTTCTGGAGGGCGACCCTGACCGCCGAGCTCGATCGCGCCGTGACCGCGAGCGGCAGCCCGGTGCTGGTCAACCTGGCGTCCAACGAGTACTTCAAGGCGATCGACACCAAGCGGCTCGCCTCACGGGTGATCACCCCGGTATTCAAGGACGAGAAGAACGGCAAGCTGAAGATCATCAGCTTCTACGCCAAGAAGGCTCGCGGCCTGATGGCCGCCTGGATGATCCGCCAGCACCTGGACGACCCGGAGGGCTTGAAGGACTTCGACGTGGCCGGTTACGCCTTCAACGCCGCGCTCTCCGAGGGCGATACCCTGGTCTTCACCCGTGCCGAAGGGGCCGCCTGAGCCCACTCAGCAAAACGCTCACGTAAACGTCAGGGGGCGCGCCGAGCGCCCCTTGAGAAAGCGGCGATGGGCCTGCTTGAACCGCTCGTCATCGCAGCGCTGCAGCCACTCGTAGGCCACCATGTCGGCGCTCACCGCCACCGCGCCGGCCTGGGTCATCCGCTCTCTCGCCAGCCGCGCCTCCCCGGCGCGACGACTGGCGGTCGCCTCGACCAGCCAATAGACCTCATAGCCCGCCTCGAGCAGGCCAAGCCCGGTCTGCATCACGCAGATATGCGCCTCGGCGCCGCACAGCACCACCTGACGCTTGCCACTCTGTGCCAGGGCCTCGGCGAAGGCCGGCTCGTCATGGGCGCCGAAATGCAGCTTCTGCCAGAGGCGAGGATCAACCAGCGCCTCCAGCAGGCGAGGCTCGCATCCCCCCAGCCCCTGCGGATACTGCTCGGTGAGCCAGACCGGCACCTCCAGGGAGCCGGCCAGCGCCCCCAGCCAGGCCGCCTCGGTGACCGCCTGCTCACCGTGCTCGATGACCGGCAGCAGGCCGGCCTGCAGGTCAACGATCAGCAGCAGGCTATTCTCTCGTGACAGACGCATGGACGGACTCCTTGGTGCCTTGTGGTGGCGCGGTTAGTTGTCGTGGCCGACCAGCATAGTCGCTAGAATGGAGACTTCCGACTTTTTCCCGTATCACCCCACCCCTTCCCCGATGGAGATTCCCCCTGATGCGTCACCTTTTCGTCATGCTCATGGTCGGCGTGCTGGGCTTCGGCCTCGCCGTGGACCATGCCGATGCCCGCCGCCTGGGCGGCGGCAAGAGCTTCGGCAGCCAGTCGCGCAGCGTGCAGCAGCCCGCCGCCACCACCAGCCGAGACGCCGCCGGCAACCGCACCACCCAGACCCGCCCGAAATCTCGCCTGGGCGGGATGCTCGGCGGCATGCTGGCCGGTGGCCTGCTCGCCGCGCTGTTCTTCGGCGGCGCCTTCGATGAGCTTCGCCTGATGGATATCCTGCTGGTCGCCGGTGTGGCCTTCCTGCTCTTCCGGCTATTTGCCAGCCGCCGCCGGACCGCCACGGCGGGCGGCCCCGGCCCACAAGAGGCGCCGGCGCGCCCCCAGGCCTTCCAGTCCGCCAGCGCGCCGATGGGCGGTGGACTGGCCTCGGAGCCCGAGTGGTTCGACCGCGAGCGCTTCCTGGGCGGTGCCAAGGAGCACTTCATGACCCTGCAGCGCGCCTGGGACAACAACGACTTCGCCGGCATTCAAGAGTACGTGACGCCGGAGCTCTACAACCTGCTGCGCGAGGAGCGGGATCGCCAGCCGGCCAACAACCGCACCGAGATCGTGCGCCTGTTCGCCGAGCTGGGGGATATTCGCGAGGTCGGCCAGCAGGCAGAGGCCACGGTGATCTTCCACGGTATCGTCGCCGAGAACGGCGAGGAGACCGAGTTCAACGAGACCTGGCACCTGACTCGCCAGCTACGTGACGACGCGCCCTGGTACCTCCAGGGCATCGAGCAGAACCCGAGCTGATCGCTCGCCGCACCTCGAACCGAAACGCGAAAGGCCGGGCATTGCCCGGCCTTTCTTATGGTCACTGGTCTACTGCCACTACCCGGCCTCTATTCACCAAGCTCAGGGACACGCTTGGCGGCAAACGGCAGCCAGCGCTTAGTTCTGGGCATCCTCGGCCGCCTGTTCCAGCTCCTCGCCCATTTCCTCAACGCCTTCGCCCATCTCTTCCACGGACTCGTCGATGTTCTCCCCCGCCTGCTCGGCCGGTCCTTCTGCCTCACAGGCGACCAGGCCGGCGCCCAGCATGGCGATCAACAGGGCCAGACCCAGCCTGCGCAGCAGCTCGCTCTTCATTATCTTCTCCTCCTGAGACAGTGCAATTCGTGATGGCGGCATCCCCCACACCCTAGCCGCTGGCGAACGGACTTGCCATCTGAGGACTCCCGCCCTGCTCCACTACAATCGGCGAGCGACGTTTCCGGGCGTCAAACCCAACGCATACGCCCACACCAAAACGCCCCCGCCTCGAGGGAGGCGGGGGCGTTGTCGTATGGATCGGGTCGATCGGAGCATGACGACGGCAGCGCGACGTGGTCGCTGCCTGGGCGAGGTTTGGTGAGGCGAGGGGCCGTAGACCGTAAGCCGCCCTGAGCGTACTCCCCTGCCTGCCTGGCCGAAAAACCTCCGCCCCACATGAAAAAACCCCGAGCTCATTGAGCTCGGGGTTTTCTCGGAATAGGTGCCTGACGATGACCTACTCTCGCATGGGGAGTCCCCACACTACCATCGGCGCTGATCGGTTTCACTGCTGAGTTCGG
>Ga0208138_100330_pt1 | contig 22885 bp, 22 predicted proteins | sample AntRauMetaRauer3_FD_184786 | JGI IMG/M metagenome (GOLD analysis project Ga0208138, IMG submission 184786) | Saline lake microbial communities from Rauer Lake, Antarctica, in enrichment culture - Antartic Rauer Lake 3 Metagenome Rauer3 (SPAdes)... ...
GTACCGAGATAGCACTACCAGCCACACCGGATGAGAGTTTCGTCTGCTGTCTCTCAAGTATGAATGCTCTCCACTACGACGAGTGGAAGGACACGGATGCAGTTGAAACTCTGACGCGCTTCCTCGATGCCGTGATGGAGGAATTCATCCAGAAAGCGGAAGGGACACAGTTCATGGAACGGGCTGTGCAGTTTGCGAAAAGACACAGAGCAATAGGAATCGGCGTCCTCGGTTGGCACAGTTACCTCCAGAGCAATATGATCCCGTTCGACAGCATGGAGGCAATGCAGAAGAATGAACAGATATTCCGGACGATTAGAGAGAAAAGTTACGAGGCGAGCGAAGAGCTAGCCGATGAGTTCGGTGAACCAGCGGTGCTTGAGGGATATGGCAGACGTAACACGACGACGATGAGTGTGGCTCCGACGAAATCAAGCAGTGTCATTCTGGGCCAAGTCAGTCCGAGCATTGAGCCGCTAAAGTCAAACTACTTCGTCAGAGACGGTGCGAAGCTCAAGTCCACCCAGAAGAACAGATTCCTCGAAGCGATTCTGAAAGAGCGAGGTAAAGACGAGAGAGAAGTCTGGGACAGTATCGCAAATAAAGATGGTAGCGTACAGCATCTCGACTGTCTGACGGACGAAGAAAAAGAAGTCTTCAAGACCTTCGCTGAGATACCGCAGATGGCGATCATCAACCAGGCAGCCCAGAGGCAGAAACACATAGATCAGTCACAGAGCCTGAACGTCTCAATCGATCCAAGTGAAGTGAGCGTCAGAGAGATCAATCAACTCTATATAGAGGCTTGGAAGAAAGGAGTGAAGAGTCTCTACTATCAGAACAGCGTGAATGCTGCACAGAAATTCAGCCGAGATATCCTCGAATGCAAGGCCTGTGAAAGTTGATCTCCCAGCGGTCGGTGTGATAATGTGATCTGTGTAAATTACCTCACCCTACTCCCTTGACGCATACGCGTTCAGTGCTTGAGGGTGTGACTATGATGTGTACTCCCGGCGATCGGTCGCCAGCAATAGGCTGGTGACTCTCACCTTTCAACGTTCCAACATTCACACGTAGGTCTACTTCTGCGTCTCCGCTCCCCGACATGGGCGAGGAACGGAGTCTGTGTCTCCGCTTTCGAGCGTACCGTAGCCCGACATTCTTTGCGTTGTTGTAGTCCGCGTTCACTTCGTAACCGCACTTCTGGCACTCAAAGTATTCCCCCTGCCGATTTTCCTCGTACGTGAACCCACAGTCTGTTCGAGAGCAGCGTTGGGACGTGTGGTTCGGCTCGACCTGTTATCCAAGACGGCTATCGAACTCTATCATTTGTCACCGACCGAGGAAGGATAGTACAGCTATCGGAAGAAGATGAACGAGATCAGCTGCCCATAGACGCTCTGAAACGCCCGAATTACGCTACCGCGACTCGCGTTGTTCAACTTTGTTCAGGTAGTCAATTGGTGTAACAGAGACAGCACGGATTGCCGCTATTCGCCACCTTCTCCGAATCAACGCTAGTCCAGCAACTCTACTGGTGGGACGGCACCGTTGTCCAGCAGTTCGCCGTCGAACGTGACCACCGTCGCGTCGATATCATCAGCGAGGGCGAAAAGAACGCAATCGAGCGTGTACAATCTCACTACTGAGGGGCGAAACGAACTACTCCGAACACCTATCGAGACCGAAGGAACTGCTCGTGGAGACGACTAAGCAACGACTTTCCAAGTTGGAGCAGCGCGTCCACGACCTGAACGGAAAGTTGGGGTTGACGCATAGCAGGGTGACGTTTTGATTTTCTGCCGCAGAGAAGTGATGTAGTAGTGGTTCAGCGACGCTAAAAGTAGTCAATACTCCACATTTATTCGACCCAAATCATTAGGATGTCTCCTCACAAACGGAAATTAATGGGTGTTGACAGAGATGACGTAGATGAGCGTGTTGAAGACCGGGCTGACGACATCGAAGACCGATTAGACCACATTCCCAACAGTTACAGTATGCCCGATTTAGAAGATATGACAATCGGGTCGGCCAAGGAATTCCGTCTTGGCATAGTCTTCCTCGATATTGCTGGGTTCACAGAATACGCTAGTAGCAACGATTACGAGGACGTTCTCTTCATGCTCAATATGTTTGTCCCTGAGATGATGGAGATTGTCAAGAAGAATGATGGATTCTTTGAGAAGAATACGGGAGACGGAATATTGGTGTATTTTGGTGCCGGGCAAGAAGATGCTCAAACCGCTCACGATGTGTTGGAGTATCTTGCTGATGTGAAACTAGTGTTGGCGAACTATGTGAATCCGTGTCTTGAGGACTATGGAATTGAGCCAATCCAGATTAAAGCAGGGGCAGCCTTTGGAACAGTCTATATCTCCCGTATTGGTGTACATAGTCTTAACAGACGGACTGCAGTCGGAACCGTGGCTAATGTTGCGTCCAAATTGGAGGACAAAGCCGATGGCCATGAATACTTCGTGAGTCACGGGCTACGCAAATCCCTTAGTCCAGATTGCGGATGGGCTGAATACCTCACTGATAAAGGGTCGTTCGAGAGTTATCGGTGGGGGAGCGACTCAAGCGGATGGGAGGACGCCCATCACTATGCGTTCACAGGTGGTTGGACCGATACAGAGTGGGATAATCTAAAATAAGATGGCTGGTATGACTAAGGCTGAACTGGCGGTACAAACTCGGGACCATTTGAATAAATATATCGCGGCAGCCGACCAAAAAGCGTCAATTCTTCTCACCGGCCAACTTGCTTTCCTCGGCCTTACTGCTACTGCCGCAAAGGATGTAGTCAATACAACCGGAGACGCCCTGTACTGGTTTAGTCTTGGGACGGCAGTGGCGGGTATCATTGCTGCCGGTCTCGCCATCGTCGTCATCTATCCCCGAACACCGAGTCCCGATAAGGGGTTCATCTTCTGGGGAAATATTATGACCCACGACTCACCCGAGGAGTTCCAAGCAGCATTCGACAATCTCTCGGAGTCAGACGTTGACGGAGAGGTGGTTACGCAGAACTATATGCTCGCTAAAGTAGCGGACAAAAAGTACGGCTATCTTCGTTGGTCTCTCCGGGCAACAATCCTGATGATACTGCTTGCGAGCATTGGAGGTAGTTTGTACGTCACGTAGACCAACAGAGAGAGTTAAAAAGAATTTACCGAGGTTGGGAATAGTCGTAGTTATCCGAGAAGGACCACGCCGCCCGTATTGGTGACCTCAATATCGATTCCATTCGGGCCACTTACGTTCGTCACATCGTAGGCTTCCTGCTCGGTCAGCCCGTGTTCATCGACGAGGATAGTCCGCACTGCACGGATTGGCACGTCACCATCCTGATTGAGTTCGCCATCGTACGACTCAACTATCTCAGGGATGACTTCAGAGTGGATGTGGGACGTATCCATCAGATACAGCGTTTCTGTAGGATATAATTAAAAGTTCTGTAGAAGAGAGCCAGCAGCGGTAAAGCAGTTAGACGAGCCCGGTAGCCTGCATCAGGTTTGCCTGTAGCGAGTCGGGGACTCTCGCCAAGTAGTCGTTTCTGAACGTGCCCTTGCCGTCCCATCCACCTCATTGTATCACGACTTCTCCTCCAGAGCGGGAGAGGGGATACGGGATACTATTGTAATCCCGGCCTAGGCTTCGACCCTTTCGTTCAGTAATCCCGTAGTAGAGGCTCAAATTGCCGGTTTAAGGTTAGGCTATTCCCATCGCTGATACACATCCTCATTCGCGCGCGCGACTCTTCCGCGCGGTCAGCAATACCGAGGGACGGTCACCTGTATCAAGACAACCGCTGAACCAACTCCACACGTACTCACTCAACTACAGTAGCCCCAGGATTATATCAGTAATTTGGGGTTGACCCTCAGCCATAATCTTCCCACGACTGGGCCTGCTCTAACTCGTGCCCTCGATTTATACGCGTCCAGAGCTCTTCCTGTTAGTATGTCATCTGATATTTTTCGACACTAATTTTACTCCCGGTACAAAAATTGAAGCAACTGACATGGTATCACACAAGCTTGTCCCGTACTGGTTCCGGCTTCATGAAGCATACTACACCGACGATGAGGACTACTGGGGTTTGGGTGACCTGAGCGACCACTGGGATGAGTTCGAACAAGACTCTGTTGTTGACCTTCTGGACGACTTTTTCCAGAAGTACAGCGATATCGATGAGGACGATGTTGATGACGAGGATGAGCAAGGGAAGACGTTCGAAGTTGACCGATACGAAAAGGGCGAGAACATCATTGAGGGAGAAATAAAGATAGGCGAGTACGGAATTGAGGCAGATGTCTACGATACGGAGGAACATGAGCGACTGCACAGCTATCGTAAACCTCACCACTCCGAAGAGACCCCGTTCTATTTCTTTTTCTACAAGCCTCCTAACTACGATAGGCGAGCAGTAGCTATTTTCAAGGAGTACAAGGGCAGAGGTCTCAAGGGCGAACTGTTCAGTCGTCTTCAGGACTACCTCTCCCAATTCAATCCTGATGATGACGACGATAGGAACGACATTTCGGCTGAAATGAAGCCTGTCTACACTAAGGATGCAGACCAGCAGCTCCGACAAGCAGAATCTTTCAAGAAGCTAAAATTCGAGGGCAAACAGGAACTAACCCCTGTAGAGGAGCATGCGGATAACGAGGGGGAAATCGACGTGGACAGGCAGAGCGTAAGTCGCGTTGATGAAATCAGACCTGTGCGTAACGGGAAGTGGAGTTCTGAGTTCGTCAAATCCTTCGGGCCTAATAAGGAGTGGAAATACGGAGAACTCGATAAAGAGGAGTACCAGGATGTCAAAGTCCAAATTGAGGTAGATGGTTCACCAATGACGTTCTCTCTGTGGCACACTGATATTCAGATGCGCAGGAACCTAGACCCAATCAGGCTGGATATGGATGGTGGCCATCCAACCGCCGAGTCGCTATCTCCCAAGGCTCGGGGAGTCGCTAGTGCAGTCCTCCCATCTGAAGTTGACGACCCGGATGACGGAACACTTCTTTAACAGTACAGTCAGAAGACACATAATGAAGAACGCCGAAGACAAATACCCCTGAAAGACCGATGAGTGTACTGAGAATCATCAGCCAAGCTCCCGTCATTCGCGACCACTACGGGAGGCTTTGGAATCAATCTCAGCACCCCATCGGCTATATGCTACTGTTGTTTGCTGTCCCACTAATCGTTGGCATCGCACTCAGCCAACTGTTGGTGATAAGTATGCGCGCGGTGCAGTTTCTGGGACTTATATTCGGCATCATATTCGGGTTCACATTCCGAACTCTGTTCCAAATCCCGAGACCTGACGAAGCGGACAGCAAGCGAGGAAAAGAGGCGTTGGAACAACTACGGCAAAGCTCAATGTACGCTGTTTTTGTCAGCCTGATTGCCCTCATCCTGTCGGCAATGATTGGTGGAGGGTACTTGGTCGCACAACAGAACCCTTCGCTTGTGGCTGATATCGAGGCGGCAATATCGGCAGATGCGATTTCACTAGTGTTGACTATGAGCTCGATAGCCCTACTCTCTGTATCGCTACACTACATCCTGACGGTATTTATTGTCTCTCGCTGGCTCTACCATGCGTTCAAAACAAGTCTGATGTAGGCTACTCGTATTCAGAGACCTCCCAGATGGAGGGTATTCCTCGCCTCGGTTGACGAGACGTAGCCTTCGTTCTCCATCTTGACGAGGTGGTCGTATGTAGTCGTTCGGTGACACCCAAAGGCATCAGCTACTTCAGATGTCGATAGGTGCGTCCCGCGAAGAACGTCGAAAATATCGTCTTGACTGTAAACCTCTTTGAAGAGGCTCGTTTTCTCGTCTCGTTTCCGCGCCAGCGAGGTCGATTACTTCCTCTAGGTTGGCAGGTATGCGAATCTCATTCAGATTCTGTTCGTCGCTCATAACGGTACCAAACTACGTGCGGTCTCTTTGAGGGGGGTGTGTCCAGGGGAAAGAGTCGTTCCCGGTTTCTATAGGCTATCAAAGCCTCTTACCAAGGCTGCGGATTATACCCCGCCGAAGGCTGGGCTACCATGCTTTGAAAGACTTTGTCGCCCATACAGCTTTACAGTATTCTCACCAAAAATTAGGTATGCAAAAAATGAACCAGACCGACGAAACACGCCAGTTCGTCTCGGCGGTACTCGAAGAAGACGGGAGCGCATCGACGGCACAGATACGACGGCGGACTGACCTAACGGAAGGCCAGCTCCAACATCAGTTTCGCAAGCTAGAGCGCCACGGCTTCATCGAAATTGACCGGTCATCAGTTGAAGCCCAGAGCGGTTCGAGAATGAAAATCGCGGTTATCCCGGAGGCAAAGCGCGACGAAGCGGAAGCGCTCCTTTCGCATGGTAGAAAGCCAGAGCGGACGACTGTCGACGTGGTAGAACTCGCCGAAGAGGTGGACGAGCTCACGACGACGATTGAGGAACTCAAAGAGTATATCTCTACAAATGTATATGGGAGAATGACCTCGAACAAAAAGCGAATTATTGAGTTAGAAGAACAACTTTCTGATTAGCCTATTCGATTCTTTGCTAGTTTATTTGATACTGAGCTTGTGGATTTCTCTGCTATTCGGGGAGTAGAGAGCTTATATAATCGATTAACCAGATAATTAATTAGCTAACCAGGCTATTCATCACCGCTTCCAAACCGACGGTGAATCCACTCAATTAGCGACCATCGCCACTCAGACACCGTATTATCTTTTGTATCCGCATCCTCAAGCGACGGGTCGGTCATAATTCTACGGAGTCATTGTATCGACTTAGTTCTCAGGTCGGTCTATTGGCTTTCTTTGGATGACGGGAACATGTGCTAGTATCTTAAGTCAGTTGGAAATCTGAGAGACTATTACGTTTTATTGAAGTAGAGAATTCTATCGAAACAGTTACGACGAGCTGTTATCTGGCGTAACTCAAGACTGACTGAAGCTGAGGCTGTGGCATAGATTCTCTGTTGACAAATGAAAAATGAAGTCGCGTTAACGACTACGAACGATAATCTTCTACCTGGACGAAGAAATTCGCATTACGCCTTTCATATCCAGTAATGCCTCATAGGTTTCCTCAGGCACAACAAAGAACGTGACAAGAAGTTCCATGATGTCCTTTGCATCGCAGAGAATGATAATGGCATCAATCGCGTCTTCATGATGTGGTACCACTCTACCAAGCAAAATCGATGACTCCTCAGGAGTTATTCGTAACATATGCTTTTCTTCGGCATTCATAAATGAATAAACGGTCTGTTGACCAGAAGTGACCTCGTAGTCCCATTCCTGAACTGTTTTTCCTCCGTTAGTAGCGATTACTTTTGCCGCTTCTAGTGCCAATTCTATCTTTTCGATTCCTATCATCGCAATTGAAAAGATGGTAACTAGTATATTAGTGATTACTAGTTTTTTCTGTCATTTGTTCGGAGGATTGGTTATTTTGGGTACTTGTTAAAGATGCCAAAACATGAAGTATAACCAGTGAGACGAGCGTTCCAATAATTGCTCGCGATACTACTCTCTCCCATAAAGAAATCTATGTATATTGTGAAAGCAGAATTCTAATCGTCTCATTTGGGAAGATAATGTCACTAGAATTAATTGACATCGAGTCCTATTAAAATGATTGCGACGGGCTGTTATTTGACGTGTTTGCCTCAACGTTGATTGAAGCCGAAATTATAGTATAGGTATCCCTGACTCCATTTGATGGCTCTGTGAATATAGAGCAACGACTTCCTTGCTAAACACGAAATTGCTTCGCGAGCGCGTGATACCAGTCTTTCCGCTCAAGAACACGGGAAAGGGTACTCGTAGAAGGAATTGAGGTCTGCTCTACGATAGACCGGAAAGACTCTCCAGCTTCCCGCATTTCTATGGCGGTTATTACATCCCCAAAGTTGTCTCCAGGGACAAGGTGTTCTCTCTGTTCATCAAATTCAGTACCGTACCTAGGTCGTCCTTGGTGATAGCCGGCATCAACTCGTTGCTGGATTTTTGTCCGAGCCCGCTGAATTTCTCGTCTCTTAGCGACATCGTCAATATAGGCTTGAATCATTTCGATAAGCCATGCTTCGTCAGAGTTGAGCTCAATACGTGCTCTCTCAGTAGTTGTCCACAGCTCAACACTCCAGTCTTCGATGTCGTACATCAGCATTGACCGCTCCCGCTTATCACGTGACAGACGGTCGCGGCCACGAACGATGAGTACGTCCGCGAGCCCGTCTTCCAGGTCCGTTTGCATCTGAAGATACTCTGGGCGTTCAGAATCGAACCCAGACGCAAGTTCTCCATCATCATAGATGCGCGTCAGCTCGAATCCCTGCTCGTCGGCAAGGTCGCGTATCTCTTGCTTTTGGTCGTCGATACTCGCGTCTGACTTCTGCGAGAGACGGGTATAACCTATTGCAACCTTAGTCGCCATCTTCATCCCTAATTACAGTCAGCTCAACTTTGTCCCGGGAGCTACCCATCGACCACTCCAGCTTATCACCCTGGTCAAGATTGAAGAACTCGGCCAGTTGCTTCGGAACTGATGTACTGTACTGTGTGATTGTTCGAGTCGACCCGTCCGGGTCAGTAATCTCTGAAGAGGTCTTTTGTACGGTTGATTTCGGCATGTCTTGTGTTGTACAACGTGTAGTCCAACTATTAACCTGCCTACACCCCGTTCCAGAAATCCCGATTAACGGAACAAAATATGGTACTTTGTCGGGAGAATCAGTAAGGTACTGAAATGAACGACTCAATCTCTCGTATTCGACTACGGACCATCTGTTCAAGATGGTCTCGGACAAAATCTCGCGAATGGTCTGGATTGAACGAATCAAAGCCAACATCCAATAGATAGTCATCCGGATACTCAAGCCAGCTGATACCGGATTCCCACCAATACATCTCAACCTCGTACTTTTCTTCCGAGCTCCTGAACAACACTCGATACGTCGCATGGAAGTCCCCAGGGTCGGGTGCCTCTTGATTGACGAAATCGAAAACCTCCTCAACAAGGTTGTCGGTTATCTCTATCTGCTGTACCTGTTCTAGTTTCTGTTGCCAATCAGCTGTCATAGCATATTCACGCCCTTCTCAGGGCAGTTCTCGCCACGGAATCGAACCGCAGTCAACGCCAGTCAAGTAGATTCTATATGAAAAAAGATGGTGTTTCCGTTAATATACTTTCCTATTGAATAAGCTCTAGGTCTATCGGTTTTCGTCCCACAATCCAGTAGATATCTTTTCCATGGCTGAAAATCATAGGACAATTCAATTTCTGGTATCGAGGCGATGTTAGTCATACTGAGAGTGGGCACTTCTACTGTCTCGCCTTCACGTGAAATCAGATATTGAAGAAGAAATATTGGCAGTCAGGATATTAATGATACTGCTGGATGCTACCGGCTCCGATTATGATGAGGACAGAGGACCCGTGCGTTTTCGAGAACAGTTTGGCCGCCCTGTGAGTGTTCCTCGATGTGGTCAGCGTCCCAATTACTCCAAGACACTTTTGCTTCCTCTTCGGTTTTCCCTTCCTCTACGCACATCTCGCATATACGGTTACTCTCGATGAAGAGTTTAATTCGCTGCGCTCGGGAGAATGCTCGTTGACTGTCGGTTTCTTGAATATCGGGTTCTGTCTCCCAGAAGGCGTTTTCAAGTATGTAGTGTCGCTTGTTGACTGCTCCCCGGTTCTGCTGACGAGCCTCCTTGAATTGGAGCATTTCGCTGTCGTCTGTATCCTCAACTTCGAACCGCTTGAACCACTCTTCGGTGAAGTCCCGAACCTCATCGTAGTTGTCTCGCCCGAAGTTGTAATCGCCGTACTCTAACTCACGGATGAGCGAATACAGGCTGAGAATGAAGTATTCCTTGTTTAGGAACTCTATCTCTCCGTTCCCGTTCTTCAGGTCGGTATTTTGGTAGAGTTCCGTGAGGAGGTCGAGCATCCGCTGAACACGCTGAATCTCGTCGCGTTGTTTGAATTCCTCTAAGTCCTCGTGGACAGTAAACCCCTCTCGCTTACAATCGAATAGCTTGGTGACCTCTTTTCCGGTGACCTTCGTCGGACCTTTATCAATCTCAATCAGAATGAAGCGAGCAAGGAGTGAGAGTTGCTGAAGTCGGTCGTTGTTCCGAGCGAGAAGTGTGAAGAACTCGTGGCGGTTCGGGTTGTCGTCGCGGCTTTCGTAGTTCTCCCGGTCGAAGCTGATGTCGTCGGCTGTCTGGACGATGAAGTTTCGAACTGGGCTGTAGGTTTTACTGTGGTTCTTCTCGATGTTGGTCAGGTGTTCGCCCTGCTGGAGTCGCCAGAATACCTTCGTCGCTAACTCCTGATGGCGCTTGTCGTCGGGGTCGTCAATACCTCGCAGCTTGATGACTTTGAGCGAACACTGAGAGTCGATATACTCCTGAACGTCCTCGCTCAGTTCGGAATATCGTTTCCCAGCAATCTCGTGTTCTGGGTTGAGTTCGCGGAGTTCGGGACTATCGGGGAGTGCGAATTCGTCCTCGAAGAATTGTTGAATCGCGGTGATTCGCTGTTGACCGTCGACCACTTCCAGACGGAGGTCGTTACCGTCTAGGACGACTTGTCGGATTACAACAGGTGGGACGTAGAGTTGGCGAACGAAGCTATCGATTAGTTCCTTCTTCTTTCCGGTATCCCAGACCGTTTTTCGCTGATAGGGTGGTCGCTTGACAAAGTATTCGCTATCGCTGTGGAACTTGCTGATGTCCCAGTCTTCGTCGTTCGAATTGAGAGGGTCATCGACGTAGATTGCCATACTATTGCTGTACAGACATTACCATTATAATAGTGTCCTGTCGCTACGATGGCGGTCAATTCTTAGACTGGCGACGTTTCCTCTATCTGGTCGCGGAGGAAGTCAAGAAATTCAGGGTCGTGGTTCTCATCGACATGGTTCACATTCCACAGTCCGGATTCGCGGATTTTCTTGCTCCGACTATGATGGCCCAGCCAATCATTTGAGCGAGCGTCAACGGTCTCTCGCTGGTAGTTACTGAGAAGCGCAATCGTGTTTCGTTCGACGTAGGCCCGTTGACTCTCGGCGCTTGGTTCGTCGTCAACGTTCAACCAGAGGAACGGCAGGTCCCGGAGATAGTCGCTTACTCGCCGCTCCATCTCAAGTTCATCAAGTCGGCGTTCACGCTTCGCACTCGACCCCTTGCCCCAATGTGGATACTCCTCGTGTAGGTTTTCACGTTCGACGAATGCCTCACCGACTCGTTTCCGGAAGACAGAGCCTCGGTGGTTTCCTCCGCCTTCGTAGGTCCCGCGTTTTGCTCCTCGATGTGTTCTGAGGCGGTTCCAGAGTGACGTACTGCTTCCCTCAGAAACAGCGTGAGTTCCGATACGAGTTACTCGGAGTTGGTCACCAGACTCTCGGTATTCGTCCGGTGCGAAGAAGATGTAGACGCCCCGGTCGGGCCAGTCCATGTAGCCAGTACAGTCCTTGAGTTTCTGCTTTCCGTCGACTATCTCTTCTAAGTCCTCAAGGAGGTCGTAGAGCAGGTCAATATCCTCACTTCGTGCCATACTGAATAGTTGAGGATAACCCAGCCCTGGTACAAAGAAATTGACTAACCAGACATCACAATATAGCGAGGGGGAACTACCTTGATTCCGCAAAGTAGCCCTCATATCGGTCGTCTACCTGTTCTCTCATTTCACTCATCTGCTCTTTGAAGTCAGGTATTGAGTTCAACCGAGGAATGTGTTCGATGACATTGTCGTATAAAACAGAGTTTCGCTGGTTCATCTTCTCCTCCCAGCCGTCTTCACCAATGAATACGGGCCCACCCAAGTCGTCCTCGTCGACATGGTCGTACGACAGGATATGCTCGAAGGCGGCTTCTACGCCTTCACGACCTCCTGAGTCAATCACCCTTGCTAAGCCGTTGACTCGTAGATTATCTCGGCGTTCTGCGACAACCCATAGTTCGACAATCATACGGGTTAGACGAGCAACTGCCCATTGCTCATCGTTCTCGGCTGCCGTGACTGCTACGTTGGCTAAATCGGATTCGAGGTTCGATGGATACGGTCGGTCGTATGCCCAGCAAGTGAAAAGATAATGACCAATTTCTGTCTCGAAGCGGTCATACAACTCTCGGTAGTCTCCCTGCTCAATTTCACCGCTTTTCTCTTCAAGCAGCTTTGTCCAGGCGTCCCGAATATACGCGAACAGAGTGTCAACGATTCTCTCACCCTCTGTCTTCCGTTCTTCATCTCCGCTTATATTAGTCGTGAGGGCGAGCGAAAGGTGTTCCATATATGTCACCGTAGAGGTAGCAATCCTTGGAGTGTCGTGTTCGATGGAGGACTCTAGTATGTGTTTGAAGCGTGAATAGTGGGATTTCTCAAGTCGGTCATTTTTGTGCGTCTGCTCACACAGGTATTGCAAAGTTCTCGCAGCTTCAGTACCGATACTGCTTTCGCCGTTTTCAGCAGCAGTCGTCGCTATCTCTTTTTGGCTGAGGACGATTTGATAAAGCGTCTTGTCAGTCCCTCTCTCGACTGCAGAATCAATAATGCGTACCCAATATCCAAATAGGTCTTTCTGCTGGAGACGGACTTCTTTTCGCTCTTCTTTATCTAGCTCACTGTAATCAATCAGAATCTTCTTATTTGCCTCACTCAGGGTGTGGATAGCATAGATTGCTGTGTGGTTATCGTTGTCTTCGAATGCTCTTTGCCCAATCTGGAAAATCTCTAATACGGGGCTTCGAGCAGTATGACCATTTTCCTGGAGTTCTTCGGAGAACGTCGATAAGCTTCAAAAGAGACATGCTCAAGCAAATCATCAAGTAGCGATTCAGGGTTCAGATAGTTGAGCATGTCATCCTTGACGTTGATAACCGAAAGGAAACTGAACGTGGCACCACCGACTCCGGCAGCGACGAGCAGAACTCGTCCGAATAATGGGAGTCGTCCCGCGAGCGGGTACAGTTCAGGGATAAGAAGCATAGCAATCAGAGCAAGAGCGATTGAGGCCCCGAAACGCAGAATCGTACTCGTGAGGAATTGGCCTTCCTCAAACCGCCGTCCAATCAGGGGAGTGAACTGATTAGCTGCGATTTGGACGCTTAATAGACCGACTGAGACGATAATCGCTAACAGGGATGCCTGTGTAAGTGCTAAGACTTGGAACAACGATGAGAAGGAGTCGGCAGGGAGAATGAACAAGAGACCGGATGACAGTAGCCCAATAAGCAGACTCACCCCGAGATTGAATCGCGGGAAATCAGGGAGAGTGTCAAAGTCCATGTGTAGCTGAATATTCTGGTGAGTCTTCAAGAAACCGTAGGGTGTACTATTCACCTGGCACGTCCAATGTCCCTACGCTTGTGGACTGTTCTCTTGGCAGCCGAGTGACTCAGGGGAAAAATATTATACGCCTCGGTTGCTACTACATGGTAGCAAGGTATTAGATTATGACCGAAAACCAGGAACCGGAATTTCCTAGCTACATTCCGGACCAGCAGGCTGTCTTCATTGGGTGGATAGCTGACGAGGAGTCAGAAATGAACGGAATGCCTGCGTACTACATTCACTGGAGAGGTGGCCTGTTCGTCGGTACGTATAACGAACAGGATGAGCGCTTTAGTCCGCGCTACTCTCCCGATACCGAGGGTGGGGCGATGTCCGAGCAAGTTCACAAATTCAAGACCTCGACTCCTCACGTCGAACTCTCTCGTATTGGCCGTGCGCTTCATAATGCCTGGGCATTACACGACTCCGATATGATTGGGATACAGCAGGCCCACGTGCTCGCGTTACACAGGGCAAATTTCACCCGCAGTGACATAGCTCAGATTCTGAACATCGAACCGAGTACAGTCGATTCACATCGGTACGCTGCGACAGGAAAAGCGGACGCTGCGAAGACGTTCGTCGCACGTGTAAAGCAGATTGAGGAGAAAGGCGATTCTGACATCACACAGAACAGCGACGAAACGGCCCCAAACGCCCATTAAATGTACCTTTTCCAGAAGTCAGAATCTTTTATTAGAACAGTAGAAGGATTTGAGCAATTGGGTGATAATCCCACGCCATACACTCTACGAGGTGGCGGGGAAAACAAAAGTGACGCTGAGGCTATTCACGCAAGCAGACCGGATGTTGACCAGCAGGAGGACGAGAGCTCGAATGAGCCAATCACTCTTGATGTAGACGCCTGGGAAGACGATATCTGGGAGCTAGACTTTCCTCATGTAGATACGATTCCCCATTCAGAGCTTCTGAAGCGAGCAATCCGAGTGCTAGAATTTGCGGAGCAAAATGGCTACGTGAATGAGTCTGAGCTTGATGGAGGTATTGACGAGGAGAACGTGATGGGCTATTTCGACCCAGTCCCGAAGCGAGTTGTCGTAGATACTGACTCAGATGACTTCTTAGGAGCGAGAAAGGGGCCGACAGTCGCACACGAGCTTGGGCATGCCTTCGATATAGGTATTGGACAAAAGAGTGAGAGGGCCGGCTTCGACGAAACAAAAGAGAGTGTATTCGACACGGATGGTGCCCGTGAGGATGCCATTCGGTTATCTGAGCGATTGAGAGGAACAATACCAGAAGGCGAGGGAGAGTATTCGTCATATCGACTGAGCGAAGAGGAGCTCCTTGCGGACGCATTTGCCCTGATGATTTTAGAGCCGAAGGCCGCTGAACGTGTGGGCTCAAGGGCAGTAGCTTGTCTCAAATCCTATCTTAGTACCGTTGCGGAGGATATTCTTGATTGACTCAATTTCTATTAACCCAGATAACCTACGTTGAGAGCAAACCAAGTGAAACTCAGAGTAATTTCGATAGAACATCTAATACCGCTGGTCTAAGTATATCGAGAAGTCCGAACTCATACACAACAGGGGTTACTAGAAGGAGTACCAGCGAAGCGAAGGTTAGTTTGATACATATATTGAAAACACCGAACTTGGGGTCGTTCTTCTCCTTGTTCTTCCCGGTTGTACGTACATAGTCGAGGAGCAGCTGCTCTCGTTGAGCATCAGACTGGTCGTATTCCGAATAGTCGTAGAAATCCCAGATATTCTTTCCAGGCCGTTCGTAATCTCGTGAGCGGATGGCATGTAGACCGAGACCGGCAGATACCAATGCCGGTAGCAATACCACTACGAGAGCTAACGGGGAGGGTCCCTGATTGAACAAGGCTCCGAACGAAATTAGAAGTGTATCGACCGTTACGACGATTCCAATTTTGTTTTCTACAGTGCCTCGACGGGTCTCTTCGTCATCATATTGGCGTCGAGCTTCTTCCAACGTGAGTTCAAGGGTCTGAAAATCAGAAGGGTCGATAACTTCACGGTCATCAGCTGTTTCCTCTTCATCAGTCTTCTCCTCCGACATCTATCCAAGACGCTTTCCACACCGACTACATCGTTTTGGCGCTTCGTCAGCGTCTGCATTCAGTCGAGATTGAATTTCGGCTTCACTTTGGCATTCTGAGCAGAGTGGCATTATTGGAGAGTTTGACCACACCGACTACATTTCATTGAACCCGAGCGAGGATACTTCGACAAGGCTTCGACCGTCGCATCTGCTTCCTCTATACAATCCTCGCAAAGGGCCATTTACACTTTCCTCCCACACCGACTACAGCGGTCTGCAGTCCTCTTGCCATTTGTCTTCCTTCCTTGGAGCGAGACAGTTTCAGCCTCTCCAAGGCATTTTGAGCAGAGGGCCGTCGTTAGAGTGGTCTTCCACAACGACTACATTTATCCTGATTGCTCTTTTGAGTTGTCGCAGACTCAGCCTCACTCTTACATTCAGAGCATAACGCCATAAAGACTCTATTTGCTAGAATGTGGTTAAATATTCGCAAGGCAGAGTGGAAGTAGAGATACCGGATAACGCTACTTTGAGGCAACGTACTGTGTAGCACTTTCTTGTGTTAGAGAGTCTATAAATAGCTCGTCAATAGTAATATCTTCGTAACTACTACGTCCGGTCGGAACACCAAGTCTAACAATCTCTTCATTAAACAGACGACCCTCCACAATAAACTGAATCATCGAGTATCGTTCTACAGAATCAGTTTCTCGAAGAATAGTGTGAAGGTGTCTGATTAAATCACTCTTCTCATCGCCTGCAAAGCGAAGAAATTCACCAAGATGACGTACTGTTAGCCGAGTTGGGAGATTTTCGTTATTGACACAGGCTCGGAAGAATTCTAGCGCAGTTAGTTCATCAAGACTATCATTGACCGGTTCTGTCACGACATTGTATACTGTATTGAGTGGCATGTGATTATACTCATGTTTACTCTCAGCCGTCATAAAACGTATCACCAAAACCATACTGTCATGGTACTCGATAACACAATTGTCTTCCACTAAGAAGCATTATCAAGCGGCCGTACTATATTGAGATTGCTAGCCGATAATGGGTAAAGACAAATCTCAACACCAAACTTCACTTGAAATTGTAAATGTGGTTGGGTCCGGTGACTTATCCAGAGAGATTGATTTGAGTGTACTCTGTGAAAACTTGGGAGAAGAAATAGCAGAATACGAGGTCGGACAAAGTGCTCTTTTTTTCCGACCTCAAAATCATACTGGTCTAGTCATGGCATACCGAACCGGGAAATATATTGTGCGAGGTGGAGATTCATACGATAGTCTCTATCAAATAAATACTATTTTTCTCAATAAGCTTGTAGACCTTGGTATAATATCCAATATTGATGAGATTCCCCTTTCGGTTCAAAATGTAGTGTTTGTTGGAGATATTGGGGAGGGAGTTATCCTGGAGAATCTTGTAATCCAGTTAGGTTTAGAAAAAACCGAATTCGAACCAGAACAGTTCCCAGGATTAGTTTATCGACCAGATGACTTTGACTGTGTCTTCCTAGTTTTCGGTACGGGAAAAGTCGTTATTACTGGTAGTCCGGATGAAGATGAATCAAGAAGGGCGTTTGAAAAACTTAAGTCAAAAATCTAGAATTGCGTTAAGTTCATCTCCATCACTTGTTTGTATGTCTTGTCACCAACTGAATCTGCGATAAATTCGGCCAGCTTTTCTAAGTCATCCGACTTCCATGCTTTTAGGTATTCCATCGTATTCTGCTCAGTACGATAAAGATGAGCAAGATAATGGACTTTATCTATATCTAATAACTTATCCCCGTTATTACCTGGTCCATCCTCATTTAGCTTTGATTCGATGTACTCAATACGCTTCTCACCCTTGACAGCCACTTTTTGATTTCGAGGACCCTCAACGAGCTGTTCCTCTTCGAGGTCTTTGACGTTAAGACCTTTAGACATCAGCTGTTTGTTCAAATCATCGTACTCTTCTGGTCCTCGTTCAACAAGGCCTGCGTATGACCGTGAAAGTTGGTCAATAGAAGGCGGGAGGTCAACAGTGCCCTCTACAACCTGTTCAATTACACTGTCTACTGTTTCTAGAGCTTCCTCAACGGTTACCTGGTCTCCCTCCGAGTAGACGTTTGGATAATGCTTCGAGTAGTAGTACATACACTTCCCACGTAGAACGACTCCCAAGTCTGCTGGCGCGAGATTTTCGTGACGCTCTCGTTCTTCCTCCACCATATCCTGGATTTCGAAATAGAGGTCATCTCGTAGCTCTGAGAGAGTGATTTCCGTAGTTGCTTCTTCCTTATTAGCGAATATCAGAATATCATATTCTGCGTTGTCCAGTTCACTGATATGAGAGCTGGTGGGGAGTTCAGATTGAACAGGATATGCACCTGCGATAGTGAATCCGCTCTCAATAATAGCCTCTAGAATAACAGACCACGCTTCGTTTTCATTATGGTGGTAGGTGAACACCATCTCACCGTCATCCTTTAGCACTCTGTTACATTCATTGAATACATTCGTCAGACCTTCTATGAAGAATTCTTCATCTTTCCCAACTTTTTCACTCGCTACAATTTCGCGTGCTTTGGGAGTATGCGGCGATTCAAATTCCTCATAATCATCTTTTAGAGCTTCTCGAAGCCATACATAAAAGTAGTCAGATAGCTCTGAATACATCACATTATCATAATACGGGGGGTCTGTGATAACATAATCTACAGATTTATTCTCCTCTTCCATATGTTCTGATGTTTGACAATATAGATTTGCTAGTCTCTCTTCAGAGACAGATTCATTATTTACATATATCTCTGATAAGTCACCAGTCCGACTGTTTTTCACTTTCTCAAACGGGCGCTGTGTCCATTCCTTGGCACGGTATACTTTTTTGAAGAAATTCTCTACCGCATTAGCATTTTCATCCTTATTAATTGGATTTCCTTCTATCGGTTGGATACGAGGAATGTAGGCATGGTTTTCAAAAACATGACTACTTCGATATCGGGGATTCCATCTAACCAGTTTTCCATTATATTCTAAGCTATTTGAAAGCGCTATTATCAGGAATTCCTTTATATTCTGATTATCTTCTTGGCTTGCTCGCTTGAATAATTCACCAAACGTAACAAGGTGTCTGTTTGTAAATAGCTCCTCAAAATGACTGTAATTCCAGTTGATTATCTGCCTGGTATTATGTCCCTCTGGAATTTTCTGATTTGGAATTGGTAGTGTATCTTTGTGTTCTTCATAGTATTCCTCTAAATCTTCTAGTCTATTCCTGTCTTCTTCATCTGGTTCTTTGAACTTCTTTGTGCCGTCAGAGAGCTTATAGTAGAAGGCAAAATATTGGAACTCAGGCTTTTTTCCCGACCTTTGTAAAGTCTCCATAACATCGTGCTTATGACCGTTTTGACAAGTGTATTTTCCACGACCGGCATTTCCGTCACTCGGGTCAAAACGGTGGCCACAGTTTGTACAAACTTCTTGGCCATCCTGTTTAATTTCAATAGTCTCGCCTGATTCTAATTCAACTGTAGCTCCCTCTTCTAAATCCCCGACATCACGGTTAATTTCGATAATTCGGTCATCACACTGTTCATTAGGACAGTATACAAACGCAGGCGAATTTGCTTGGTTCTTACCCAAAACATATTTGGGGTATAATTTCACATCACGGTCACACGTTAGACAAGATACAGTCTGTGTTTGGAATGAATATAATATTTCTACCTCTTCTCCCGTTTCTGGGTCAGTTGTCTCATAGAAATGACCGATGTCATCTCGAGCCTCTTCCAATAATTTTTGATATTTTGTCTGATATTCTTTCAGGTCAATTTCATCAATAGATTTTTTTATACTCCACCAAGCAACTGGATTAATTTCATACCCGATAGTTTGAGCCCCTAATCGATTGAGTTCTACTAAGGTCGTCCCTCCCCCAGCAAATGGGTCAAGAACTGTAGGTGACTGGTTCTCATTTATATGATTGTGGAAATACTCTCCTTCATAATTACCTGATGAAGTTTCTCTAAGAAGTTCTTGCTGAGTAGTCTCATCATCAGATAGACATGCCAATCCCAACATCCGAAAGGTTGAACCAGGGCGTCGGGCCCACCATTTGTGAATAGAGTATACTGGCCGATAAGCATCGCGTGAATATGTCTCGTTTTCTGCAAACTCATCCATTAGGTCAAGCGGTAGTTTGTCCCAAGACTCCATCTATACACTCACCTCGTTCGTCTTGATACTTAAAGCCGGAGTCATAACCTCCGTCAGACTCACTCCACCGTGTGTGATTTTAGACGATGCACTTCGAGTCGTCCAGTCGTAGTGACCTCGTACCATGAAATAGTCGTCATTCCGTACTGTAATGTCGTCCTCCTCCAGCTTCCGGAGGAGACCGCTATTCTCCACCTCTCTAAACCGTCCGCTAAATTTGTCCTTCAAGATTTCCTCGTGTTCCTCAGATAGGCGATAAGGGTTGTTTCCAGAGAAATTCACGTAGCCGTGGTCACTTGTCACGAGAAATTCATCGTGGGCGCTTTCGTTAACAATCTCGATGAGCAGTTCTTTCGCCTCTTCGTAGACCTCCCGAAGTTCTGTAATCGTGTATTTGCCTTCTTGCGCAGAGTGCAGGCGTTTATCGGGGAACCGAGACCAGACATACTCCGGGTCTGTGCCGGGTAATTGAGGAACTTCTGGCTCTCCAAGATAGGCTACATCGTCGTGTTTCATACTGGCCTGCTTTCCGCCGTTAGCTCCGAACCACGCATCAGCGATGAATTCCGTCTCGGTCGGTAGCGCCTCGACCGCCGCCCAGTCGAAGCTGACCTCCCAATCAAACTCCGCAGATAGTTCTTGCTCTAATTGGAAGCCTTCGCGTAGACTTAGAGCATCCATAATCACCCCACAACCGTCTTTCATTTCGGTGAGAGGGTGATTCCCCACCTGATTCACTAATCCCTCATATAGTCCTGGATACTGTCGTGTGAGCTCGTATTCTAAGAGACGGGTTCGGTATTCTCGGCCAGCAACGACCTTTCCATCGAGAGCGTCCTCCCGTTGCCAGATACGGCGAAGACACTCAAATGCCCCATCGAGTACGTCTCCTTCAGTTAGATGTTCTACCTCTCGAACCCCCCAAAGGGGTTCATTCATTCTTCTGTACCTCCATCCGAACGTCTATCGAAGCACTAGCGGGAACGTCCAAGTCTTCAACAATATCCAACACCCGTCGTTTCGACAGCGGACTCTCCGGGTCAAATTTGAAACGCTCTCGGAGAGAGGTTCCATCTAACTCAGAGTAGCCAGTTAGCCCGTGTTTATCCAGGTCATCATCTGATAGCGAAGCATCAACCGTTATTTTCATCTCGTGAATCTTCCACGAAGAGTTCACCTGGCGTTCAAGGTCATCGACCAGTGAGAACTTATTGTCGGCGCTCAGGGGGGGCATTGAAGGGAAGGTCTCAATGGTCGGTGACGACTCTCCACCAGAACCACCGCTTGCTCCACCAGTAGAAACACCTGCTGACCCACCACCAGATGAACCATCATCTCCTCCTGACCTACCAACGTCAACACCACCAAATCCTCCTTCGGTTCCACCTCCTTCACCACCACCAACGTCTACTGAAACGTAGTCTGCATGGATAACCGTCGAATTTCCGCCGATAGAAGATGGCCGTTTGTCTATAGTTCCGTCTATGGCAATCTCGCCTTGTGCACAGAGGTCAAGAACGAGTTCCTCAAATTCGTTAACGTCCGTCAGCGTAGGGCGACCAACGTCCGTGTAGAAATCTTTCTGGAGGTACTTGTACTGTAGACCGCTTTCCCCTTCTTCGTCAAGAATCTCTCTTACTGCCTTGCTGATGTCGCTCTCATCAGGAGCCACAATTCGAACTGTCGCACCGTAGAAGTTCTCATCATCTCTGGCGCTCAGTTTAGAGGGGACAAGACGAGTAGTTCCTCTTCGCTGGGTTGGAATATGGACCGAACCAAACTTTTCACGGGTCCGCTCCAACAGGTTGTCGTGATTCTGCTGGTGAATCTCATCAAATCCTTCAGGAAGTTCTCCTCCCTGCTGTTTCAGTTGCTCACCAGCAACAACGCTCTTAGCCATCTTGATGATGCCCGTGTTGGACTCAATATCTGCCTCTGGTCCAACGACAACTAACGTATTGGGGAACTCACGGCCTTCAATGAGTTCATTGAACTCGTCGTCATAACTGCGCTGGTAATCGAGTCGAACCAGTATTCGGAGACCCTTGGTATCGTCAATCTCTTGTTCAGTATTGACCGGATTCCAGATGTGTACGCTATCCTTCTCGCCAAAGAGTTTCTCTAAGACAAGGTTCTCAATTCGGTGAACTGCATCGGTAGTGTGAACATCTTCGGCTTTCTTTTCGATACGCGCAGCTGGATTTTCATCTACGTCGAAGGAGTATTCACCATTAAGACGATGGATATGCCATGCGTAGCCCTCTATTTTCCCAGTGATTGTCTGGATAATTTCGTGAGAATTTATGCCAGGTCGAAGCGTTCCCATCAGCATCTCACGTCGATTGGCACCGACACGGCCACCTTCTGAGAGGCTATAGAGCAGTACGACGTTCAGAAGTTCCTCTACATGAGTATCAAATCCGCCATCCGACGAGAGTCGGTCGTGGTCAGCTTCGTACCGAGGAAGTAACTCTTGGTCGATAGCATAGAGTCTATCAAGAAGCTGGTCACGAGCTACATCCACATCACCAGTTAGAATGAGGTCATTTTCATGGTAGTTGTCTGCTAAGACTTCTGTGAGGAATGATAGAAGACCTCGTGCGTCATTTGACCCACTTCCACTGAATTTCTGCATCAGGAGCTTTAACGAATCTGGGTGGAAGGGGTAGTGTTGCTGAATATCCTCTTCCATCTTCTGGTAGTCTTCTAAATCAATAAGGTCGGATGATTCATACGCACTGATATAGTCTTCTGCGAGGTTTTCAATACCTTCTGGATTATCTCGCTTCCCGACTAGCCTGTGCGTGAGAAATTGGATTTTCTCGTCTTGCCGGGCAGTGAGGTTATGAATAAACGGGTTTGTACGGCCTGCAATATCATCAATTTCGAGGTTATCATACAGTATTGAAACGAAGGTAACGAGGTTCGTATCCTCCCGTTCGCTTGCTTCCATCAGATTTTGAAGGAATCCAAGGTTATCATCCCAGTATTCTCGACGGAAGCTCATCCCGAGCCATCGCTCAATTTCGTCTATAAATAAGACGGTTGGCTTGTCCCCAACCGCTTCACGAATATCTGCATAGGTTGGCACGCCGCCAATATCATCTAACATTTCCTCTGCACCAAGCTCTCGGAAGATTGGTTGCCAAAGATGAGTATAGGTCTCCCCTGAAGGGGTATCCAGATTGAGCATCTGAAGAGCAGACACTCGCGCTTCATCAGGGAGAGTTGCATCTATGTCATTTCTATCCAGCCATTTCTGCCCGAGGTCAGTCCGAT